>ERZ1292625.1289-Hain-H41-01um-R1-1289-length-30879-cov-6_pt1 | contig 30879 bp, 45 predicted proteins | sample MGYA00564400_ERZ1292625 | MGnify/ENA primary metagenome ERZ1292625 (study PRJEB36523, sample SAMEA6512639) | groundwater metagenome | collected 2019-01-08 | study: AquaDiva: Metagenomics assemblies of 32 groundwater samples
GGGAGTCGAGGCCGTGACCTGCAAGGCGTGTCACGTCATGCTTGAAAAGCAAGAGTCGTTTCTCCGTGATCTTAAATCAAGGGATCTCCTGGTTACCGCCATTGCGAAGTGTGATGCTGAATGTGGAAGCGCACCGTCTAGCCTTTCCAGTCTCCAGCACTTGTGCGATGACCACGACGGCCCGCTTGTCGGAGACGCACATTGCGCGATCAAGTATTGCACCGGATCGCTGCCGGAGAAGCTGAAAGAGATAGGACTCAAGATGAGGTACAAGCCGCGTTGGGAGTTCGATGTTGAGATCACGAGGCTTGAGAACTGGAAACTTGAGCCATGACGCGCGACCTTGCCGCCGAGCTTAAGGCGCTGGAGGTGGAACCCGCATCGGAGGGCTTGAAGCCGTGCCCATTCTGCGGAGGCGAGGCTGGACTTATCGCAATGGACGAGGGCGATGAGCCGAAGGATGCGCTCTACGGATGCGCCGAGTGTGAGGTGTGGCAACAGGGTCCGGAACGCTGGAACACCCGCGCCGCAGGTCGTGAAACGAGCGCCGATTCTTCGCGCTGCCCCTCCTGCGGCGGCGATGGTGTCGAGTGCTGCAGGCGCCCGCCGTGTGGCGGCTGCGGATGTCTCGCGCACGACGGCGGTACCTGCTTCACCGGCCCGGCGCGTGATGCGATCTTTGCCGCCGAGCAGGAGGTGGCGCGGTTGCGCGCGCAGTTAGCGCCGCAACGGCTCCCGCCTGATCTCTGAGCGAAGTTAATCGCCTGCCTCGAATCGGCGGCCTACCGTTGCGGCTTAGATGTTACGCAGCCGGCGTGTTCGCGGTGACCGCCGCGGCGAGCGCGTCGCTCGATCCGCGCAGCGAATCCGCGAACGCCTGAAGCGCCGCCGGGTCCGTCTTCAGCTCCTCAATCTTCTGCGCGAGCCCCTGGAGCAGCAGGATCGCGCTCTGATCCACTTCGGTATTCCGTGCCACTTCAGCTTCCAACGCCGTCAGATCCGATGCCATTTGTTTCTCCCTTTTCTTGCTCTCATCGAGCATGGTTATGATTAGATCGAGCTTCCGCCCGACCGATGAATCCGCGTTCGCTTTCCACAGTACGACAAAGTACTCCACTGCGTCAGCGATGCGGGATATGGGGTCTTTCTTTGGTGCCATAGAGATTCACTCCTGTGGCTTGCGCGCCACCGCCGCCCGGAGTGCCATAATCGCCGCAGCGATGAGCCCCATGACGATCTCGGTGAGGTTGTTCTGGACAGCTTCCGGCATCTTGTCGCCGAGCAGCATTGAGCCGGTCAGCAGAAGAATCGCGCCGCCGCCAGTGATGTAGGTTTTCTTCCCCGGAATCATGTGGACCTCCTCATAAGGTTAACGCCTTACCTCCAGCAGCCACCATTCGAGCAGCTTGCGAACGTCAGTAGCAGCCCACGGCTCATGCCCGTAGCGCCGCAGATAGTAGCCTCTCGCCCCGGCGGCATCGTGGATGCCAGCCGCCGCGCCGAGTGTCAGCATTCGTTGCCGCACCGCCTCCGTGATCCACCGCGGTACACCTGATCGAATCTCCTCCTGCGCCGAAGGTGCGAACGCCGACAGCGCGCGGCCGTTGTAGATGTCTTTGAGGTAGGAATTAAGCTGGAAGCCGTAAGCGCCGCACTGATCAGGGTTCGGCAGCGGGCCGAGCTCGCCGGCAAGCGACACGGCTTCGGAAAGAGTCGGGGCGACTACTGCGGCATCGGTTGCTGTCCCGATCGCCTGACCGACTGTTAGCGCAGCGGTGTCGGTAGCCGCCCCAATTGTGGAAGTAAGCGCCCCCTGTTCATCATCCCGCGCCAACGCCTCGAAGTGCATCGGATCGAGCCGACCGCGGTACCGCCCGCCCCATCGCCAGCCCTCGGCGTCGAAGGCGGCGACGATGTAGGGGTGCATCTGGCCGACCGTTCCGAGCCGGTTATTCGCCGGGTCGATATCCACAGCCGCGCCCCAGGAATGAAGCGAGAGACCCGTGCCGCCGGATATGCGGCGGTACTCATAGCACCCGCCGAAGATGTCGGCGCCGGGAAGCCCTTCGATCGCGTCGAAGATGCGGCGGAGCGCCGGTGCCACCTTGACGTGACAGCGGACCCGCCGGACCACGGTTCCGAGCGCCCACGAAAGCCTGAGAGGCGGCGTCTCGATCGCTACGAGGTTCTGCGACTCCCATAGCAGCGTCGGCTTGCCGAGATCGGTCAGTGTGTGGCGGCCGAAGAAAGCCTCGATTGCCTCACGCGTATCGTTGGGCCATGGGTTGGTCATCGCGTCTCCATCATGGTTTCAGGTACCCGATCGCCGCTGTGATCAGCATGATGACGAGCCCGCCGATGGTTCCAAAGAGACCGCTCCGCCAGTCGAGTTTGTCGGTGATGCGTTCGAGGCTTCGCACGGCACCTGACAGCTCCTTGACCGCGGTTTTGAGTTCGTAGATGTCCGACATGTCGGCTTTTCTCTCGTCCAAACCTTCCATTAGCCTCTCCATCCTCGCGATCCTGTGGTAGACATCCCGTTTACTCGCGTTCCACTCGCCATTACCGGGGACCGTGTCGTCCGTCGTCATGCGGCCTCGCTGGTTGTGTACGATGGGCGGTGCTCAGTGAATCGATCTTTGCCACGATGGAGGCGACCCATCCGCTGCTTGTACGACGCGAAGAGGCCAGCGAATCCGCGACTTCGCGAACATCGGAGCGGGCTACCGCGAGTGAGTCGATCACTACGTCCATCCGGCGCATGATGTCTCGCCGCGCTGCAATGGATAAGACCGTAGCGATGAGCATAGCCACGGCAAGAATGATGCACGACTGCAGCGCTCGCATCTCGCGACTCGTGACCTTCCGGCGATCGTGGAACCCTTCCATTCTCAATTATCCCTGTGCAACGTGCGTACATCCACGAGCCGGTGCGATCCGGCCCCGGTGTACTTCGCGTGACCGGCGCTTCCGCTTGCCCATGTCCTGAACGTCTCGACGAGCATATCGTCACCGTAGACCGTAAACAGCGTCCATGTGAACGTGTAATTCGTAGCCGGATCGCCAACGAGCGTAATCGTGTCGGCCCAGGCTTCGGACGTGCGGCCGTACATCCGCTCCGGATTGGCTCCATTGTAGTAAAGAAAGCTCTGTAGCGAAGTCGACCCGAGTACGTCAGTAGTGTCAGCCACTCGGGCCCCGGCACCGGATGTGCACAGGTAATGGTAGAGTCCCTTGCCGGTGGCTGATGCTATCGCGGAATCAGCGATGGCGTACGTAAACCATAGCGGGATGTGCTGGTCGCCTACGAGGTGCAGTCCGCGCTCTCCGGTGCCAAGTGCATCCTCGATTTGTTTTACATAGCCCGAACCTCTGGCTGCCGATATGAGGTTAAGCCGATTCGATGCACCTTCGTTCGAGCCATAGACCGGGCGATGGGTGGCTACAATGAGCCAGTGAGCATCCTCACGCGACGCAAGGACTTCCGCAAGGAAAGTTCGTTGGGGCGATGCCGCTGCCGTGATGCCCGAGAAGTCGTTTAGCGAGTACGCGCGCCCGTTGACGACGCCGCCATACGGGTTGTTCTGGCGGTAATCAAGGGCGGCCGTGGTGTCAACGTTGGCGCAATTTTGAAGCGCCACGAACCTGACGTTGAGCAGGTCTTTATAGTACCAGTCGAGAGTCCCGAAGTAACCGGAGAACCTTGAGCGTGCCGAGACGTACGGATCGCCATAAGCGGCCGTGTCGGAAACGATAGCTTCCCAGTTACCTTCGACTGGGTAAACCGGGAAGTAACCATTGGCGCGGGCGAGGAACACGGCGAACGAATCGGCGTTCGCATTAGCGTTGTCGTGGATAAGTTGCTCCGACCAGTCGCCGCCCAATATCAGCGCCTTGAAGTTTCCGAGAGTCAGCAGCGTGTCAACAACGTCGTTGAGCATTACGGAGTTTCGCGGCGACGTTCCTCCGAAGATCCAGTTAACGTGCGTGTCTGTGACGTACGCAAATCGCCACGGCGACTGATAGCCGAGCGTCGCCGGTACACCCTTGCCGGCAAGGCACAGCGTCAGAAACAGCGCGACAATCGCGGCCCTGTTAGTGGACCGCACCGACCCGCCCGCCGCCGACTACCCTGTTGCTTCCGCTTGCAGTGCTGGACCCGGTTATCACCGTTGGATCGATGTACTCCACAATCAGCTTCGGATTCCTATGAACCCATGCGCCGTCATCAGACTGAAACGTGAATGTCGATACGTTCAGGGCCAGCGAAATATCACCTATGGCTCCATTGTTGTCGTTGGCCCCGATATGCCACAACCAAACTTGGTGTGTCCAATCGTACGTGACCCATCCAAGGCGACGTGCATCAAGCGTTCCGTTTTTCCACGTGCCTTCTGCAAAAGCCTCGAATGGAGTATCAAAGGTCGACAGATTTGTCGACGAATTGGCTGAATCTGACCCGAAGAAGGACCCACTCAGCGTAACGGAATCTGGAGTGCTCGTAGCGCCTGGCCCCCAAAATCGTCCCGTATTACCGGTGCCGCTGACTTGGGCTCCAGCCGAATTCCATGCCGCACCTGTCCTGTTGTTCCAATCGGCCGACGGTGCTTCTGCGACTCCGTTCTGCGTGCCTTCGGTCCACGGGTTGAAAGACCGTCTCCAGATTACGGGCTCCGATGCTTGATTCGATAGGGGGCCCGTCTGATAGAGATAGACTCGCGCCCGAACAATCACAGCCGAATCGGGCAGTGCAGAGATATCAAACTTGAGAAGAATCCTGGCTTCACCATTTGTCGCCATCGGACTGCCGAGATTGAGCGTAGTGGACGCGCCATAGTTCTTTCCGGTGTCGGCCAGCGCAATGCCCGTCGTGATATACGTCGCCTCGCAACCGGTATAGGCCGACGTCGGAGCGACAAGGTTCTGAAACGTCATCGTGGTAACGCCGCTGTACGGAGTACCAGTACCAGCCAAAGCCCAAGAGGCGAAGAACGCGGCGACGACCAGCGCCAGGAGCACCGGAGGGCATGGCGACCGCCGCCAGCCGCCGCCGAATGTTTTATCTTTCATACCACCCTCGAATCCACAGATCGCAGGTAGCAGTTGCTGTGCGGATAACAACGAACTTCACATTCCCATTTGCACGCTTGAATACGAGCGGAGACCACCAGTCCTTACCGATTCCACCGTAGGCCCCTACCGGAGTACCGTCGTTGAACAAATACGAACCTGACTGCGTTGAACCCGAAACAAGAATATCGAGCTGGAAATCGAAGCTCGAAACCGTGTGCAGCGCAGAAACACCGAACTGCGTGATATAAACCGTATTCGCCCATGCCGGGAGCTTCGTCGTGTCTGACCAGTCAACGAGCAACGTATCAGCCGTTGCCGTGGTGATCGAATCAACATCTTGGAACGTGTTATCGAAATTCCACAAGTTGCCCGTTCCCGTGACACCTCCGCCACAGAGCCCTATGGATATGAGTACAGCGGTGATCAGCAGAACGCTGCGTCGCGTAGTCATCAGCTATCCGCTTCAATCAGCACGGAGTCGGCGTCCACGTTGACGAGCCGCACGCCGTAGAACAGCTTGTCGGTATTGTCGTACAGCTTGCACTCAGCGCCCTGCAATTCCCAGAGCTGCGACGACACGCGAGCCAGTCCGACGCGCGGGTTGGTCACGGACCCGCCGCCGCCGCTCCGGAGCAGATCCGCCGCGCCGAGAATCTGACACCGGACGCGCGATCCGGACTTGGTGCAGACGCTCACCGTGCGAGCCCCGAAGCCGAATGTCAGCGTGTCGTCTGAGGACGACGCCGTAACCCATGTGGTGTCGATGTGGCCGGTGCCGGGATCTTTTCGTACCAGCTTCGGGTTGATGCCGTCGTAGTTGTCAGCGCCGGTGAGCGCGAACACTGCGACGATGCCGAGCGTTACCGCAACGGCGATGAGCCTTGCCTTACGATTCACTGTGAAGCTCCTTTCCGTTTGGGGTTACGCATCTGCGTACGAGGTTGTAAATATCATCAGATAAGCCGAAGCTGACAGAACGGCGACGCCGGTAAACGTGGCCGAAAGAATCATCGTTCCAGCCGCCGAAGCGCTGAACAGGCCGGCCTCGTTGATCGTCTTGTTGGCGTCCGCGATCTGTGTTGCCGTGTACACAAGCTGTACGGACGTTGGCTGAGTTTCGGCCGCCACGACGCGCGCCTCGGACGCCTCTGTCGTGAGCGCAGTGTTACCGACTGCCGCCGTGGTTCCGCCGGTGCCCCATCCGATGTATCTGGACCCGGCAACGGCATCGAGTTGGTCAACGATCCAGCCCGCGCCCGCCGTCGTCAGTACGTTCGCTACTGCCATCCTTCGCTTCCTCCACTTCTACCTTAAGGTTTTCTATAGCTACCGACTCCCACTTGTCCGATCCGGGATGCTTCACGAACAACTCGAATGTGACTTCTGGCTTTATGCTTATCATAGGACCTGCGGTATCTCCTCAAGCGTGACGCGATGCCGGATGCGTCCGTTGTCGTTGAACAGCGATTTAAGCCGAACGTAGAATTCAATATCGTTCCATTCCACAGCAGCGCCGCCATACGGATACTTCGGAACCTGACAGAAATCAGTCAGGTCGTTGGCGAGCGACGTTACCATGTTGAGATCCATCGTCGTGGCGCGGCCCCAGGTATCGAATGTCACGAGAATCCGCGGCCGGTGGAAGCGATCAAACATCTTGTTACGCAGCGCCACGGCGACGGCCGGGAGATAAATCTGATCAGCGCTCACCGTGATCGCGCGTTTGATGCCGAACTGCGTCACGCTTTCTGACGCTTGGTCTTTCCTGTCGCCGGCACCGTTCTCGTCGGCCGTGCCGCTGCCGTTGTCGCTGCCGGACGGGCCGACCCATGCATCGCGCGTGTATTCGCCGCTCGGCGCGTAGAGCGCGTGCTTAACGTGTACCTCGTTGATGATCTCTTCCAGCGGCGACATCGTTACTCGCACGCTGCCTTCGATCATGTCCTCCTTGTAGCTCCACGAATAAGCGGCACCCGTGAAGTCGGTAAAGCGGTCGTGCGAGTCCGGTGTCTCCTTGTAGACCTCGCACTTCATCTTGTTGTCGAGCGTCGAGCGCCACGTCGTGAACGGCGCCTGTGCCTCCATGCCGCGGATCGCTTCGCGTATGGTTGTCGGCTCCGTCGTATACCGCGCGATGATTTCCCAATCGCCGCCCACAAGGCCGTTAATGTCGGTGTTGGCGTTCGCGAATGAGCCGAACGTGGAGGCTCCAGTCGTGATGTAGCTTGTGACGGAGCCGAAGCCGATTTCCACGAGCAGGTAATGCGCAATGGCCGGCGGAAACACGACGTCCTCACCGGCCGTGCCGGTATATGTGTTGTCGTCGAGGATGCTCTCGTTGAAACTGGCGTAGTAACGGGAGCCGGAGAAGTCGTTAGGCCGTTTCGGCGGGGCGCGCCTGACATCGCTGCGCTGGTTATGCTGAATAATCCGTTTGGTGCGTTCTCTGATGATGTCAGCCATTTTGCGTCCACCCCCACCCGTTGATGCCACCAACAATCTGTCCCGTGTTGAAGTCGAGAGACAGGAACGGATAGAATGCTGGGCGCACGCCTCCGGCGATGACGTTCAACGTAGTCCCATTGGTAACGGCCTCCACGCGAAACACTAACTGCTCGGACACCGAAGTCGTTAAATTGCGTTCCTCCCATCGCCAGTCGCTCAACGGCTGATTGGCGGCGTCCCAACAATCCGTGCCTTCGGCCCACGTTGACGACAACACAATCTCATTCCCGAGAGCGTTGACCTGTAGCTTGGTCAGTTCCCGTGGGTTCTGCGCCGACTCCGTTGTCGGCAATGCCCAGGCTCCGGTAACGAGATTGTAGAGTCCGAACTTGGCCGCAACCGTTCCATCGGTAGCTCCGGCCCCGACCGAACCAGTCTCAAATACACAGTATGTGGCGAACGTCTCGATAAACCCGTGGTTCTGCGACGTCGGCAGGTACATATTGATGTAGGCCGTGGCACCTGCGTTGGCCAGAACGGCATAAGTATCCGGCTTTCCGTCGATAGCCCGCGTCGGGTTAGTCGTGTTGGCGTTGTTCTGATACCTGTTGCACGGTATCGGAACGATACACATGTCGTCGTGATCAAGTGTCACGGAAAGTTCTGTCACCGTCGAATTGCCTGAAGGAACCAGTGACGCAAGAAGATTGTCGCCAAGGTCGATGTAATACAAGTTACCTGTCGTCGCCGGCGCCGATCCGTGCTGACTCCACTTGTCACCGATCAGCTTTACCGACACAGACGTTGACGAGTTATACGTCGTGCAGATAGCCGGAATCAAGCCGTCGAGCAGGTACGGCGAAATGAAGTTAGGGAAGCCGGCGAAGATAGCCGTGGGGCCGCGCCTCGTGAACACGAACGGCAGCGTCGCCCCGATCGACTGTCGTGGGGCGTTCGGATAGCTCACGGCGTCGACGACGGACGGCCCCGAGCCGCCGGCCGGCACCTCTGAATCTGGGAACGGGCGATTCCACTCCATGTCCTGGTCAAGCTGCAGATAGATTCGCTTTTCGTCGAAGTCGAACTGGACGATCTTGCCGGTGAAGATGACCTGCCCGACATGCGCGTGATAGTCAGCACCTGCCGATGGATTCTGCGAATAGCTGTACTGCTCCGCCACGATGGCAAGTTGAACCGTGGCGCCGTGCCACAGATACGACGCGAACAGTTGCGACAAGTTGACGTGCTGGATGTCCGTCTCGACGCCAGTGGTGGCGTTAATCTTCTGCCAGACGTAGCGATGATTGAGAAGCGTCAACGAACACGTCGCGTCCGAGTAGTCGATACCATGGCCGGTTGATCCGCAGTCGACGGACCAGTCCTCTATCATGGGATAGTAATGCTGATCGTCATTGGTTAAATTCGTTTCCACCTTGTACAGCGTCCCGACGCCAAGCGGGTGATTCTGCCCCGACGCCGCGTCAACCGTGAGCGTCGACCCGGCGTCGCATAGGTACAGAACCGGAGCCGCTCCCGGCGTTGTCGTGTAGTTGGAGTTCCGTAGCGTCTCCGGGTCACTGAGTGTAATGGTAGCAACAATGCGGCGATCGGTTCCTGGCCGCCAATCGCGCTCCTTGAAAGTTTCTGCCGCCACGAGTTTACACCGGCCCAGACATCGAGAAGTCTACGCCAACGCCAACGCCGACAGCGATACTGAACGAAGCCTCGGAAACTGTGAGGCCGTCAAGCGGCGCCAGATCCACGGCGCGCGGGTTGGCGTCACGGATTGAAAGCACGAGCGACGTCTTGGTTGCCCTGAGATCGTGCCGCACGAAGCGAGCGCGGCAGTAGCTGTAGTGAGCCGGACGCCCGACGTAGTTAACGCCGTTCACCTCGCCCTGGTGGTACAGGATTGGGATAGCACCGCCGGCCGCGCCGATCCCGGTAAACGTGGCTCCGCCGTGGTTCATCATCTTCAAGGCGTTGAACGCGCGTTCCAACGTGTGGTACGAGGGGTATCCGGCCGTGGCCAGAGATTTGTCGTAAACGTCCGTCGACGCAAGGGTTTCCGGGTCGATAAACTCGGCAACATTGGTCACGGCCGGATCAGTTACTTTTGTGGGAACTTCATAGCCGCCCGCCGTCATTAAAGGTTCGTGGAGAGGGATTGCTTCGTATTGCTCACCCTGCTTCGGATGTCCAAGGTCGTAGGCGTAGCCGATCACGATCTGCCCGATCGCCACCGTGACAGGCGCGTTGATGATGTCGAGGAACCAGTACGTTGCCGCCCTCTCGACACTGTAGAACGTGTGCAGCATGTCCGGATTCGACGCGGCGTTGTCCATCAGGATCGGATGATTCGTGACGACGGTTGAGGCGCTGTATGTCGTCGTGGACCCATACGTCAGCGTCACGGTGGCGCCGTCCAGGTTATGGTTAACAAAGCCAAGACAGTTGACCAGATAATCCGTATCACTTGCGTCGGTCGGCGATCCGAACGAGAACCTAAGCCGCAACGCCCCTGATGACGTCGTAAACCGCGCCTGATTCCAATGAACGGGATCAGTGAGATTAACCTTTGGATACGCAGCGATCTCGGTTCCTATGTCGACGTTGATGTCCGTGTTGATGCACGCCATGACGCGATTCACGGTGCAAATGTTCCAGCCGACTGACATTTACGGACCCGCCATTCTTTGGATTCCATTTTCTATAATGCTGTCGAGGTAAATCCCGATTGAGGACTGCTCGACGGATGACGGTATCGGAACCATGCGCGTTCCGCGCGTTGCCACAAGTGATGACAGGAGTGAGTTTATTTCGCTGTCGCGACGCGAATAAGCCGCGCTCGATATCGCTCTCGATTGGTCGTGAGACAGAACGAACGTATTGTAGTTATTGGTTACCGGCTGAACATCGACGCCTCGCGCTCCAGACCCGATCGTTGCGGCTCCCGGGACTGCTCCGCCAACAGCTCCGGCCAATAGATTTCCAAAAAATGTGCCGACTTCTTTACCGATCGTTGCCTGAATCAGCGATTCGATCATCTGTAAAAACGTCTGCTTGAGAGAGTCCATGAGATCGTTACCGCGTAGCAACATCGAGGTGAACGAACCGACCACATCCTGCCCGAACCTCTCCCCGATGCCGCGTGCGCGCCCAAGCGAGGCCGCATACTCATCCGTCGCCTTCTGCGTCTTGTTGTAGGCGTCCACGAGCTTCCGATGCGAATCGGACAGCTTTTCCTCTCCGCTCGGCAACAGGTCCGTGTACGGCCGCTTGCGCCCGCGGGAGTCAAAGAAATCGGGAAGCTCGGATCGCGCGCCGTAGTCGGACTCCTCGTAACGGAGCTTGCGGCCGCCGAACATCTCATCCAAGCGTTCCTGCTCGGCGCGTCGCTGACGCTCAACCTCACGCCGCGCCGTCTCGCGGCGATAGTAGTCCGTCTCCGTCTCTGGGCCGAAAGGTTCCGCGTAGCCGCCGTCTGTGCCCTTCTTTGAGCGCCCCAGAATCTGGTCAATCATATCCTGGTACCGCTTGCGCTCGGCTTCCTCCGCGCGAATCTGAGCCGAGAATTGCGCGAACGATTGCGGGCCAATTGGCTGCGTGAAATCGCGGACTGGGCCCGGAGCCGACTCCGGTTTCAACCCGACACCTTCTCCAGTCTGGACGGTGACAACCGGGAGCCCCATCGCTTTTGCCAGCCCGGCGTAGGCCGCAGTCAGTGACCCTACGAGCGTTAACGCCTTCGTGAACTTCGGCTCATTGCCGAATTCGAGAGCCGCCGCGATAGCCGCGTCGCGCGTCAACTCGAACTGCTTTTTCAGCAGGTCCAACTTGGCCGTATGCTCACCGATGGCCGCCTGACTACGCTTATGCTGTTCTTCGATTTGGCGAATCGCGGACAGGTAAGCGGACGCCTTACCTGTCGTCTCCTCGTACTTCTTCTCCTGCTCCGCGTATGCCTTCGTTGAGTCGACAATTATCTTCTGGCCGGCATACAGCGTCGCGAACACGGCACCAGCCGCAATGTCCGTTAGCGACAGCGAGCGTGCCAGTTTCTGGAGCACCCCCTCGCCCGAGAGCCCGAAGCGCGCGAGGCCCGTCTCCGCCGTGCGTGCCCCACGAGCGACACGGTTGCCGAAGTCGTCCGCCGCCTTCCCGGTCTGATCGAAGCGATGGCCAGATGAAGCCGCCATGACGTCCACCTTACGCGAATACTGATCGAGTGCCGCACGGGTCTTCTTGAAGCTATTCTCAATCGACGCGCTACCCTTGTTCGCGGAAGCCGCCGCCTGATCGAAACCCGCCGCTGCGCGCTTCTCGGCCGTGGCTACAGCCGTAGCACCCTTGTCGACGGTCGCCACCATCCGGTTGTAACCGGCGGATAGCTGATCCTCGAATTTCGCGGTTAAGCTGACGTTTTCGACCGACGACACCTCAGAAACCTCCGCGCATCATGTTGCGCCACTCACCGACGCCGTTAGCGAACCAGTACGGCACCGCTTTCCAGTCGATAGCCGGATCGGGCAGCATGGCCGACTCCACGACTTGAGACGCCTCCCACATCGGCGCTGCCTTGAGCGTACAGGCGCGGCACGCGTTGGCGAGGCTCACGTCGGAACCTGGCCAGCCTTTGAGAACCGGAGCCATTGCCGGACAACCGGCCGCCGAGTTCTCCTTCGTGCCAACGTAACAGTCGCGAAAGATGCGTGCACCACTACGCTGCCCCTTCGGCAGCGCTCGCGTCCTCAGATACTCCTGCTGCGCCCGAATCTCCTGCAGGCTTCGTATCACCGACTTCGGATGTTGGACGAAAGAGAAAAGCGCCAAGCGCCGCCACCTCCTCGAAGTAGGCGCCGCCGCCCGGACCTTCCAGCGCAGCTCGCGTTTCGTCGCAGTTGAGCGTGTGGTTGTTCGCCTCGTGGCCATCGAGCAGCGGAAGCGTTGCGTCATAGATCGCCTTCATGGATTTGGCGAAATCGAATCGTGGCCGCGGGTCGCCGGGCTTATCACCGGCGCCCTGCAACGCTGCCTCCACCGCGCTGAACGCGACCTTTTCATCAACGGTCGGGAAGCGTGCAAGGAATCGCTCCCGCGCGCTGTCCGGTCCGATGAACCATTTTCCTGCGTGTACTCCGAGATTTCCAAGTGGCAATTTAGGCCCTCCAGCCTTTAGACCGTGACGTAATCGGTAGCGTCCGTGTTCATCACGAAAGCGTGCATCGGCTTGATGCCGGTCGTGGCTGGATCGTGCAGCGTCCATACGGACTCGTTGGTCCGAACATCGAGCCCGCCCGGAGGCGACACCGTCAGCGGCCCAACCTTGTTGAGATAGAACCCGAAGGCGTAATAATTGGTCGTGGCGCTGGCCACCGTGTTCTGCCTGTTGTAGATGCACAAAGCATACGCGACGTTGCCAGCGTTGCCGATCAGGTTCTGGTTGGTCGCAACGCCGTCGTCCCACTTGTGACGAAGCGTAACCGTCACGTCTCTCTGTCCGCGTACGGCGCGGGAGGCGAAGTTTCCGGAGAGGCCCGACCACGAGCCACGCACCTTGTTGTCGATCAGAATGTCCACGGCCTCGACGGACGGAGAGAACGCCGCCTGTGTCGAGCCCCAGGCTACGCCGCCGTTGGCGGGGGTCGAGCCGGACCCACCAAGCGGGACGGTTAGCGTCGCGATGGGCGGATCCCACACAGGCGTCACCGTGGCGCTCGTGGTCTGGAAGTTCACAAACGTCGTTCCCTGCGTGTATGGGAAGAGGGTCGGCTTGAGATATCCAGACACGTCCACAGCGGAGCCGCCGGAGTTGTAGCCAGCCGTGAAGCAGTCGGCTTCGAATTCCCACATGCCGGTTTCATCGCTCGTAAAGATGTGGAGTTTGTCAACGACCACGCCTGCGAAAGTCACCTGACGACTCGTGTTGCTGATGATTTCGCCCATGACCACGGCCGCCACCGTGCTCCGAAGCTCCTCGTTGCACGCGGCGAGGCCGATGGTATGGAGCTTACCGCTTGTGTCCACGGTCGACACGGTGTCGGTTCCGAGTGCAAACGCCAGAAGCAGCGGTAGCCCCTTGTCGTCAACCGGGCCGCGGAACTGGAGCCGCGTCTGGTCGCTCAACTGCGTCAACCCGATGCCGTGTTCGTAGCCGGTAGCGAGGCTGTTCTTGTTGAACACGAGCGGCACCTTGGACGTGGCCGCTTCCTCCGCATAGATCAGATGCGTGCCGAGTGATGTGATGGTTGACGCGCCATAGGTCGGCTCGCCGCCTGTTCCGAATGCGATGACGCCATTAGCGCCACGATAAAGAGCCATTACCTCGTATGCTCCGTTCTGCCCTCACAGAACTGCACCGTGACGCTGTGTCCGCCGGTGACTGTCGGCCGTGTCCATACGCACGGCGTTGTTTTTGAAATTGGGGCGGCATTAGTTGAACGCTTACCACGGGCCACCGCCCCATTCGAGCCGCAAAGGCTCGCGCTGTCGGCCCGCAACAGAAACCTGTAGTCATTCCCACTCATCAGTTGTGCCACACCGAGAACGTCACCGTCCCCGTTGCGCTCCAGACATCCTTCGAGAAGCGATTGGCCGGTAGCGTTTCCTGTACGGACGGGATCACGATCGGATCCGATACAACGATCGGAATCACGCCCGAGATGTCGCCGCCCGTCCCGCGCCCGCTTACGGCCGTTGTTGAGCCGAACCCACACGCTCCTTGCGTCAGGAACGAGTGATGATTCTGCTTCTTCGCCACTTCCACGAGCTGGCTCCATAGCTTCTCGACCTTGTTCCGCGCCGCCGCCGTGGCGTTGTCCACGTCGCTCGGACCGGCCGCCCATATCTTCACGGCGACCCGGAGATCTGTCCGGAATCGCTGACAGGTAATGATTTCGTATTGCACCGACCCCTGCCATTCGTAGGCGATCAACGGAAGCTCTGACGTTGACGTGGCGCGACCGAGTACCTGCGTGCCGCGATACCTTGAGTCTGACTCAAACTGATTCGTCGGCCAGGTGTCGTACGTCGGCACCGAAAGCGTCGGCCAGCACATTTCCGTAAACATATCCTCCGCCACGAGCTGCCAGTCGCGATCGGTGATGATGTCGAGCGAGGCCACGCTAGATTCCCCTCGTGAAGCGACCCTGCGCCGCCCGCTGCTTCATGCGCGTAATCATGGCGTTGAGCCATCTCGTGACGTGACCTTTAAACGAAGCGCGAGATTTTCGCGTCGCCTTGTTGTAGCGCCTCAAACGATTCTGGTACGTCCGGTAGCCACCCTGCGCGATGAGCGATATGGAGCGATGGTCCGGAGACAGCACCGGATCGCCGGTGAAGTCGCGCACCATGTCGCCCGTATCTTTGCCGACGACGGAGCCTGGCGTCATGCGCTGACCAGACGGGCGCTTCCGTCCGATCGCACCTTTGGCCAGCTTCTTCCAAGGGATTTCGTCGCGGAATAGCTTGCCGGAGTTGGCCAGCGAGCCGGCCGTCATCTTGTTCCACTCCGCAGCTATCTCGCGCGCCTCTTCCAGCGCCCAATTTGTCAGCGGCGCCGATGCGTCCTTAACCTCGGCCAGCATCTTGCGCTGTGCGTCGCTCCAGCCCTTCGTATCGAGCTTCATGGTGAACGAGGACGCCATTAGAACCCTCCGACAAACGGAATGTTTTCAATCGCTTCCTGCACTTCGCTGTACCGTCGCCACGACCAGTCATAGGTGATCGTTTTGGCAAGCGCCGACGTGTACAGGTTCCCGATCAGGTCCACGAATTTCCACTTTCGCTGCTGAGCATCGAACGGCACGATGAAGTGCTGCCCGTAGCGGTATTGCGTGAGGCCCGTCGTCAGCACCCGCACGCTGTCAGGTATCACGTACGGGATATCGGCGCTCGTAAGCAGCACCGACACACCGAGAAGCGCCTCGAACGATTGAACGTCGTACGTGCCGGCCGCGCCGAACGTCAGCGTCTCAGTGGTGACGGTTTCGTTCGGAATCATGTAGAAGCGCGGTACGCCGTCCTGATCCGTGCCGGCGATCTTGTCCAGCATGGCGCGCCCCTTGGCTTCCCACATCTCCGCCGTCTGGCCGTAATCTGTCTCGCGGTCCCCAACGGCAAGCTGTGCAAAGCATCTGGAGAGCGCGAGCCACGTCGTTGCGTTCCGGATGATGCGCGGGCACGGCACCGTGGCATGATCCCACGCATTGAACGTGACGAAGTGTTCGGCCAATGCGGAGTCAACCTCCCGCGACGCCTCAACGATGTGCGTTGCCAGACTCGTGAACGTGGTGTCAGTCGAGTCCGGCAGGTCCGTCGTTGAATAGCTGCGCGGGAGGTACGCCTTGACCTCCGGCGATGAACAGTAAGCGGCGGTTGATGCCATCGCTGACTACTTCTTTAGCTCCGCGAGATGCTTTTCGGAGGCCGCGAGCGCCGCCTTCTGCGCCTTGATGTCAGCCTCGCAGTCCGCGATCTCCTGCTTCTTCGCCGCAGCCGCCATTTCCAGACGCTTCGGATCTTCTGTCCAGTCCTTTTTCGGCATCGGACTCAAACTCCTTTCGCTTCGAGAGCTTCGAGTTCGGCGCGCTTCTTGGCGATGAGAGCCGGACCCGCTTCCTTCCGGGCCGCCTCCTCCATCTCGCGCGCCTTGACGTGATTGCGGTTGTAGAACGTGCCGTCAAATTCCTGGTACATCTGCGCGGCTTTGCCGGCGTTCGGATACACCGCCACGCCTGGTTCGCCGTTGGTTTTGCGGATGTGCAGCTCGCCGTCATCTCTGAATTCCGGATACTTCGTGAATTGCAGAACGACGGTTTCGCGTGACGTGATGTTGGTCACGAGCGCACCGAGCAGCGTCGTCCCGCGGCTCCGGCCGTCGATCGGCATGACCTCCGTATCCGGCGACCCCATCATCACGAGCGAGCATTCGATAACTTGAATGCCGTTACCGTCGTTGTCGCTGATGATGGCGTAGCCGGGCGGAACCTTGTTCGGAATGGGGAACTTCTCCTTGCGGAGCCGCACCCATTCAGCCGGCGTCGTCGCCCTCCGGCTCCGGCGCTTCTCCTCTTCATCGCGACTCTTCGCGATGTCGGTGAGCAAAGCCTCGGCCTGCGGCGACAGCCGCACCTCCTGAATCGGAGCCGCTTCGGCCTCGAGCGTTCCGAGCGGAGAGCCTTTCGGCTCCTCGCTCGGCGTCGTTCCGCTCGGTTCGTTGCGTGTACTCATGTGTCGAACCCTCCTTTCTCTTGCTCAAGGCCCGGCGTAGGGCCGGTCGGCCTGAAGATGCATGTACTGAACGAAGAACTTGGCACCGACAGCGATCGTTGAATGACCGGCGATTGCGACGCGGTGAAACGGGAACGGGATAACAGTCGTCGCAGCGATGTTGCTTTTGAGAACGTACGGAATCGAGCTCGTCAACGTATTGGCCTGCAACGTATGCGGATGAATGTTGGTCCACGGACCGTCCTTCGTCCACGCTCCTCCAACGGACACCGAAGCCGACTCCGTCGCCGTGGAGACATTCCAGCCCCACATCATCGTGATGTCGCCGACGCCGGAAACGCTTGTGTATCCGGCGAGCCGCTGAACGTTGTAGATCACGATGGCTGTGTCGCTGGAAGTCATCGCCGGCAGGGTGCAAGTCACCATCGGCAAAGTCGCGCCGCGGTTCGTCTCGCCCTGAAGCGGAGACAGGTAGGTCGTCGTTGCTTCCGCGCTCCCAACGAAGAGAGCAAGAGCCGCAAGAATGAGAATGATGCGCTTCATGGTTCTATGTCCCCCTTTCATCAGGAAACGTACGCGGCAACGCCCGCGTTCGTGGTGGAGGTGTCACGCGCACCGTTCAGCGCGTAGATGGTGCGGAGCCCGACCTTCTTCGAGGATGAGCCGACACCGTACTCCGAGTTGTCCCTGCTGACCATCGGCCGCAGCGTGAATTCGAGCCGGATGGCGCTCTGCGCGAGCATCATCCCGTAATTGCCTCCGCCGCTCGACGTGTAGTCGTTGGTGAACCAGCACCGGACACCGAACGGCGCGATGCCGAGGTAGCCGGACTGGATGTCGATGTCCTGCTGGAGCCACGCCTGCCCCGACTTCTGCCACTCAACGAACTGCGGCTCCGCACCCCATGCCGAAATGTCCAGCACAGGAACCAGCAGATTGCGCCGGCCCGATACCTGGCCGACCGCGATCCGCTCGAACATCGGCAGGAAGTGATCAGCGTACGTCGGCGGCGTACCAGGCGCGCCCAGGAGATTGAGCCCGGAGCCCGCCTCGGTGTACTTCGCGGCGACGTCGCCGGCCAGCTTCTTGACGGTTGCCTTGGCGAGCGTGTCCACGATATCCGCTTCGCTCGGGTCCGTTCCGGTCACGTCAGCGAGCAGCGTGACGAAGATGTCGCGCCCCTTCGTGGTCTGTGTGAGCGTACGCGCCGTGGATGCGAACGCGGCCGACACTTCTGACATGCCGAGCGTGGCTGATTCGGTTAGATCGGCCAGCGTCTGCGCGCCGATCTGGACGACGGAGGTAATTCCGCCAGTCCGCTTTGCCTTGTCGATGACGGTGACGAGTTGTTCAATCGGGAGCATCTGTTGCGCGACGGCTTCCACCTTCGCGCTTATAAGCGTCTGCTCAAAAGAGAGCAGTTCGCCCGATGTCCCGATTCTTGAGAATGCTGCTGCCATTTACGATCTCCCTGCCCTCACAGAGTTTCCTACGGCGTTCGGCCGACCGCGCGTTCCCACGAATCGAGGAATTCGAGCCGCTTGGTCGGATCCTTGATGGTGCGCCCGTGCGCCACGGCTTGAGGCTCGGTCCACTTCGAGATGTCGCCAGTCTGCGCGAGTTCGCCGGGCGTCTTGGCGACTTCCTTCTTTGTCGGGACCGTTGTTCCCGATTCGCGCGCCACGTCCGCGAGATACTGCGTTCGCAGCGTCTCGGCCAGCGTGCCGGCGTTGAAGTCGTCTCCGGCTTCGTCGATCGCCACGCGGATGTACGCGGGCGGGACGTAGCCGAGCGCGGCCACGGCGTCGCGGAGCTTCTCGCCGCGGTCCATCTTCTGAAGCCGGCTTTCGAGTGCGATCCGCTTGCTTTCCTTTTCGGCGTTCTCCGCCTTGAGCCGATCGACTTCCGTCATGTCGGCCCGCTTCCGCTTGTCGTCCTCCTCGGCTTCCCACCGCTTGCGTTCGGCCTTGAGCATCGCGTCTTTGTCTCGCGCGAATCTCGCATTGACGGCCGTCTGCTGTTCCGGTGTCAGCTTTACTTCGCCGGCGTCTCCTGCCGGGGTTGGCGGCGCGGCTTCTCCAGCCTTCGCCTCCGGTGTGGCTTCTCCAGCCGTGATGCTCATTTCTTCTCCTTGACGGTTGTGGGCTTGCTCTTTTCGTTCAGCTTCTTCGTTCCTGCGATGATCCCGGCCTGCATCTGCTCGAACGTCTTTCCGGCCTTCTCCTGGAACATCGTCATCTCACGCGCCGCGTTGTGAACATCGCGTTCCGTAGCGCCTTCCTGTGAGGCGACCTCCTCGCATCTCTGGATCACCTCCTGATCTGAGGCGCCTCGATACTTCGAGTTCGGATTCGAGCGCCAGCGGTTCTTCGTCTTACTGCGCGTGATGACGTTGACCATTACTGAGCCCTCACCGGACGGATGAAGTCAGCGGGTACGACGTCGATCCTGTGCGCTACCGACGCGGTCCATGAGCGCCGACAGGTCGCAGCCCGTCCATTCGTTCATGGCTTCGGAGCCTCTGGTAATGGGCCGCTCGTGGTCGACGTCGTCTTGGACTTCGCCGCCTCGGCCTTCGGAGCCGGCTGCGCCCAGTTCGTAACCGTCGTCGTGCCGTCGTCGCCATTGACCGCCAGCGTGTAGCCGAGCACGCCCTTGTGCTTCAGCGCCTCCGCCGCTACCGCTTCCGTGAATTCTGAGTAGTGCATCTATTCCTCCTCGAAAACTCCCCACTTCTTGCCGGTCGTTTCGCCGGTCAACCTCTCTATCGAATCGCGCCCATCAAATGCGAAATGCGTTATTAGCGGACCGTTCTTGTAGAACTGGCCCGTCTCCTTGTCTATGCGTTCAACGGCAGGGAGGCATCGGCAGTCACGGCCGTGGCAGTGGTCGTCAATGTCGTTGAGCGGAATCACGTTTATCATCGCGCCGCCTCCTCTTCGCTCAAAACGCCCGCCTGTATCAGCAGAGCGTCACTCGGATCGTATCCGCGGCTCGGCACACCTTGAAGCGAATCGCGACAGTTAGCAACGTGACGCGGCGGCGGGCCGATGTAGACACCTCGAAAGTAGAAATGCCGCCAACCCTCAATCGTACGCGGCTTCGAGGCGCATGCAATGTGGCACACGTCGCTCTGCCGGTCATCGCCAACGCCGAGATTCGCGAACAATTCAACGCCGGCCGCCTCAGCAAAACCAACCGACACGGCATTGTCGAGCCGCGTCGTCTCTGTGCGGATCACGGCGCGCGCCCGGGCCAACGTCGATATGGCTTGCTGCGACAGCGGGAGCCTGTCCAAAGCAGGATCGGCCGCGATCATTTGCCGGACCGCCGTCCGAAGGGATCCGCCATTCACCCGCACATCAATCAAAGCGTCTCGGAGTGCCGAGGCGGGCTTGAGAGGGGAATCCGCCAGACGGCGGTACCAGTTTGCATGCCCGGCCGTGATCAGGTCGCGCCGGTACGTCGCATCAAACGTTCGCGCCAGATTGGCGAGGGTCCGCTGCGATTGTCCAAACATCTCGCCGTGCGTCGTCAACGCCGTGACCAGCGACACATCGAACGTATTGGTGGCCAGCGCCGCCATGAGATCAGCGCCGCCCCTGGCTCCGTAGTCGAGAAGCTGTGACACGGCCCGAAGCAGCGCGTCAACGTTCGGGGCCGTCTCGATTTCAACCATGAGGCGATCTAGCACGCCTTGAATCAGCGCAGCGACCTGTGCCGCCGTCTCCGTCTCCATGCGCTGGAGCAGGGCTTGAGCTTCGCGCCTGATCTGAAACACGCGCCGTAGCGTTGCCGGGCCCATCTCAGAATCCCCACACCTTCACGATGCCGACAACGATCAGCGCCGGTACCGCGAACCAGAACGCGAGCCATGCGTAATCGAGCAGCCTCGTGCGTGTCTCCGGCTTCATGGAACCACCGGACTTCCGCCACGCCCGCCACCGCCTCCACCAGTACCTGGCCCGGGCGGGCCGGAGCCTCCACCATTCGTCGCACCTGGAGCCGCAGCCATGCCGCCGCCTGTACTCGAACCAAGCGCCGAGATTCGATCCAAAAGCGCCGCGGCGGGCGAACGGTGGCGGTACTCCGTGCCGCCCTGCTCATCGGTCACGCCTGAGCGCGACGGAGGAGAGGCGCCGTTGACCATCTCCTGCACCATGGCCGCCCGTTCGGCGCGTTGCGCGTTGAGCAACTCCATCAGTGCCGAGAGCTGCTCCTCGTTCGCCTCTGGGTAGACGTGGCGCTTGAGGTAATCCTTGGTCAGAAGCCGCGAAGCCTCTTCGTCGGTGACATCGGCCGAGCGCGCCGCTATCGCATCGGCGGGCAGCGACGACGGAGGAAAGATCACGTCATACTCGATGTCATCCAAATCAATGCCGGGCAGCACGTCGGGGCGATTGTTGAGGAAGAGCCTCGCAGCCAGCAGCATCGCTTCCTTTTCGCTCCGCATCACCTGATTGATCATGCGCCGCCGCTCATCCTGCGTCGGATACAGCTTTATCATCAGCGATGTGGGCTGCTCCGGCGCCATCGAGGCGTTGATCGCGAACGGTGATACCTTGTTCATGCCGAGCCAGTTCTTCGTCCACTCCGTCTCGACTTCCGTCATCTCCTTGGCGTGATATTCGGGGTGCTTGAAGTCAAACGTGGCGTCCTTGTCGCCCTTCACGATTCCGTCCGGACCTGTGGCGCGCATGTACTTCTCGCCGGTGCGGATGTCAACCACTTCCTGCGTCTGGATATTGCCGGAAGCAAACGGCACCGCGAATGTCTGGCCGCGAATACCCATGAGGATGAGCGAACGGAGATTGATCGCCGTCCGCTGCTGCAAAACCGTATCGGCCAGCAGGTGTTTTTCGCCGCGCCACGAGCCGAACAGCGCGAACGGTACGAGGCCCGGCGGCTCCGGGTTCAGCTTCGGCCAGTCGCGTTCCCATTCCCAATTGGCATTGATGACGCCATATTGATGCGTCGTCCAGAGCCACGCTTGGTTCCCCTTCGACGATGGCACAATCTCGACCAGTCCAAGATATCGTGACGCGTCACCGATCGACGGAATCGGCCATAGCTGTTCCTTCTTGCGATAGAAGAAGCTCACGTCCTCGAAATCGTCGTCGTAGACAAACTTAATGCCGCCGCCCATGTCGCGCACGAGGCCGGTGCCGATCTGATCGTGATACAACGACGCGGCGCCGTTCTCCTGATACAGCTCGTTCATGCGCGCGTCGAGTTCCTTCGAGACTTCGCCGTCGCGATCGCTCTTGAGATACCAGCAGCGCTTCGGCTCGAGGCCATAGAGCGCGGTGGCGCGTTCGTCAACGACCGTACCGACCAACGGGATATTCTCGAAGTAATCGCAACGCACATCCCATATCTGCTGCGGCTCGCCCGGCCGCCGGATCAGCATCTCAACGGCCGGCGCGCCACCGTCGTACGCCTTGCGATAGCCGCCGAGACTCGCCGCGACTCTTGAGTAATACTCATCTGGCGTGCGCGGCATGAGCGCTTCCTGAGCGTTGACGGCTTCCTTGACGTCGGAGATATCGACCGGATCACCGTCGATCGTCTCGATGAAACGCGGGCGGATCATGGCTTTGCCTCGCTCATCAGTACAGCACCACGCGTGCGAGGGCCGCTTCGGAGACTGGGTCCATCGTGGTGGACGCCGCCCACACGCTGAGCATCGCGCCGATGCAAGTATCGTCGTGCATTCCGTCCGGCGCGGCATAGCGGAATCCGGCGGCAAGCTGCGTTGCCTCGAACGCTTCGAGTTCGCCAATCTGTACAGGATCGTTTTGAAGCGAGATGGCTCCGGTTTCAAGCTGTAGCGAAAAATGATCCACGATTTCAGCCTTGGATGCGTTGGTCATCTTGAAGCCGCGGATGCGAAACCCCTGGCGCCGCATGTTCTCGATCTGAGGTAGGCCGATCGAGTTCTCCTCCGCGAGTATCGTCACCGGGCGATACCGCTCGTACAGACCGCGAATGCGGATGAGCTGAGCCGGATATTCAACGCCAGTGAAGCGGTCGAGATAGACCTGCTCTCGCGTTGTCGCATCGAATACTGAGACGACGGTGAAGTCGTGCGAGCGGCCCCAGTCGACGCCAAAGAAATAGTTGTGCCCGTGTACGGCGGGCATTGGAGGAAGAATGGACGCGGCGCGAACGCCGCGAAACACTGCGCCTTCTTCAAGAAACTCCGCGAGCCATTCCTGGCGATAGGTGCGCGAGTCAACGCCGAAACGGATAGCAGCCTCGACGCAGGCGCGTTGGATGTTCGGGAGAGGATTCGCGGATGTCGGCGCGTGAAACGATCGGATCCCACCGCCTCGCTGCTGCTGTAGAGGGTCGAGGCCGGCGAGATGTTCGCGGTAGAACCAGTTGCGCCCGCGCGGCGTTGACCATGCATCGCATTCGCCGTCGTAGTCGGCCAGCGTCGGCACGACGACGTCATAGTAGGTTTCTTCGCGGATGCGCGCGGCTTCATCGATGTAGACGTAGTGAAATTTGTCACCGCGCATCGCGTCGGCGTTTTCGTCGGTGAAGAACTGGATACAGCCGTTGGCGGGCGTTTCGATACGGAGATCGGTACGCGAGTAGACGCGCAGATACTGCTGGACCTGCCAGAAGATTGCGGCGAGCTCGCGCCAAATCGGTCGCGCGTTCTTGAACGTGGGAATGAGCACGGCACACTGGGCGCCGCGGTTCGAGTACGCCGCGGCTTTCGCGGTGCCAGTTTTCGATTTGCCATATCTACGACCCGCCGCGATGATTGCCGTTCGTTCCGGCGTCGTCGCGATCGTGAGTTGATCGGGCCGCAAGATCGGCAAGTGCATCTTCCCGTTGTACGACAAAGTCGCTCTCGAATGGTTCGGTCTGGGTGACGGTCATCTTGTCGCCGTCCGTCGCCTGACGAACTTCGCGAGCGGCAGGAGTGGCGATCTCGGAGTTAATGGCGTCGTCGATGGTTCGGTTGGCCAGGAGCTGGCGGTACCTCATGCCGGTGACGGGGTCGAGGGAATCGAGGCGGGCATTATAGGCGTCGGCCATCGCGAGCGGCTTCGGGGGCCGACCCTTCGGATTGCCGGACTGTCCGGGCTTCCACGGGCGACCCGGGGCGCGCTGCTTCTTCGGCTGTTTATCAGCAGCGCCGTTGCCGTTTGTTAACGCGCCGTTACCGTCGCTCATGTGCGAGATTAGGCGCACGGATGTTAGCGAATGTCAACACTTTTCTGAAAGTTTACGTCAGGGTTTACAGAATTCGTGCGGTGCGATTTAAGGCCATGTTCGCGTAGGGGGGCGCTAGGGTAGCCGGTAAATGGGGGGTCGAACGCCGCAAATCGGCCTTTCCGTGCGAAATTTGGCTATCGTGGCTCATCGCCGTGCCTCCTTGAGCAGCCTTCGCGCTTCCTCCAACGAATACGCCGCACCAGCGACGCCACCAGCGGCGCGGATGGCCGTTACCTCGTCTGCCTGCTCCGGCCGGAGCTTATCCGGCGCCACCTTGGCATCGATGGCCAATAGGCGCCCAAGTGGCGGCACGGTAGCGATCAGGTCCAGCATGCCCTTGTGGCGCCCGGGGATCGTGCGCCATCCGCCACGGCCATCGGGGACATGCGCCGGCTTCGAGTCGATCACGCGGACGTGGCACCCCTCACTTCGCAGCATATCGCGCACCTGGATCAGGAGCTCGGCATGGGCGCGGTGATCCGGCTTCTTGCGCGACGTGCCGTCTTTGTTCGTCGCGGTGGCATCGACTTCGACCACGGCGCGGCCGGTGAGGAGGTCCGGCACGATGCGGGCTTTCTGCGGGTCGCGGTATTTCACAGCGCGAGCCCGATCGTCGTGATGGTCCGCTTCTTTGCCAGCCGGTGATAGTCGCGGCTGATGTCCAGCCCAACAGCTTCGCGGCCGAGATCTGTCGCCACCTTGAGCGTTGTGCCTGAGCCGTAGAACGGATCGAGGATGACGTCGCCTGGTTTGGAGCCGGCGAGGATGCACCGCTTCGGGATGTCCTCCGGGAACGTCGCGAAGTGGGCGCCGGAGTACGGCTGCGTGGCGATGTTCCAGACGGAGCGGATGTTGCGGCCGTCGCCAACCTTCGCGTTTGGACCGTATCCCGTGCGATTCAGTTCCGGCATTGCGTCCGACAATTGCCGCGCTTTCGTGTTGGCCCGATTAGCAAAACCACCAAAACCCGGGCCGTCCTCGTATGGCCTTGCGTAACTCTCCCGCACAGCATCAGCATCGAAGTAGTACCTCTCGGCTTTCGAGAGCAGGAAGATGTACTCGTGCGATTTCGTGGGCCGGTCGCGCACCGACTCCGGCATCGGGTTGCTTTTCGACCACACGATGTCAGATCGGAGGTAGTAACCCGGCTGGAACATCGATTCCGGCGCGGCGAAGTCAACGTCGCTTAGCCCTGTGCGGTGCAAGGCCATAAGCGCAGCGTGCGCCGCATCTGCCCTCTCGCCCGATGACAGGCAGCCGATCAGAATGCGCGCCTGCTGCTGCTTGGCAATCAGGTGTGGATAAAGCTCGCGCACGAAGTCGCGGCATTCGTTCGTCCGAAGGTTCCAGCGATAGATGGTCTGCTTGCGTCGCCCGCTCGTCTCGTCGGGGCCCTGGGTGCAGATCGACCCCTTCCCGACCAACGCCATGATCCGCTCAACAACCGCAAGGCTCGTGTTGGCAATCTCCACGCCTGGGCTGTAGCTGTCATTCTGCCGGAAGTAGCCCTGCCCGTTGTGCTGTCCAGCCTTCCGCTTGTGGATGAACATGCACCCTTCGGCGTCCAGCATCGCGGCGAGCCAGATCCGGTCTCGCTCGTCTTTGATCTGCCCGGTGTAGTACGGGGCCTGTAGTGCCTTCGCCACCATCCACGGGATGCCTACGAGGTCTTTGCATTTCAGCCCCGGCGGCGGCGCGACCCAGTTCCGCCCGATGGCCCCGGCTTCGATCTGTTTCGATTGCAGATGTGGCATCGCGGACCGTTCGCGCTCGGCGTTGCCCATAAACCCTGACCATTTCGATTCGGGAGGATTCCTGCCGCGACCCGATCCGGCATACGAATCCCCCAAATTCAGCCAAAGCGTCCCGTCATCCTTCAGCACGCGCCAGACTTCGCGGAACACAGCCACGAGCGAGGCAACGTACTCCTCCGGCGTCCGCTCCAACCCGATCTGCGCCGGGTTGCCGTAGTCGCGTAGCCCCCAGTTAATAAGGCGGACTCGTAACGCAACATTGTGCGCACTTGTCCGCCAACGGAATTTGCTTTGCATCTGCCAGAATAAGCAACTTCCCATCACCTCACTTAAGGAGGTATAGTTACCTCCATGAAAAAGGAAACTCTCTACGCGTATCTGGCCGGGGCCATTGATAGCGACGGAACGATCGGGATCAAGAAAAGCACTTACGCAATGCGCGTGCGGAAAGACGCCACACAGGCCGTCTACTCTGAGCGGGTCACCTTGCGGCAGGTCACGGCCGCCATTCCAACATTGCTCAGGGACACATTTGGCGGGTCTCTCTACATCACGAAGCCGTCCACGAAAAACGGACGGCCGCTCTACTCGTGGGCGGCCACCGACTTGAAGGCTGTGGCTTGCGTTGAGGCCGTTCGGCTGTTTCTCACAGTGAAGCGAGCCCAGGCCGACAACGTTCTCCGACTTCGAAAAGTAAAGGTTCGGAGCATGGCGGCAAAGGTTCGACCGGGGCGCGGTCATGCCGGCGCGGCCAGGCGGCCGGTGCACCTCACAGCGGCGATGGAAGCTCTTTACCTTGAGGCCAAGAGGTTGAACGTCACCGGCGTTTAGGTACGGCGGCGAGGTCACGCAGCATTGAACGGATGCGTCACGGAGCGGGATCGCGCGGGCGTCAGCGAGTAGGATCACGCCTCCCCCACAACCACGCGGAGCCGTCGCCACTCGGCGCGACACGAGCGCGAGCAGAAGCGCGGGTTGGGCCCCTTGTGCGGCGGCTCGTAGTACAGGATCGGCGGGATCTCGACGCGCTCCCCGATCGAGGATCCCTTTTCGTACACGCGCCCCACCTTGCAAACCGGCCCCTCGCAGAGCCAGCACGTTGACGTCGCGCGGCCCATGACGTAATCGCGGCCAGTGGGCTTCGAGTCGCGGGAATACTTCGGCTTGGCGCCGGCTTTGGAGCGCGATACCCGCGGCGTCGCCTTCGGTGCGCGGGCGTCGGGTTCTGAGGTTCGGAGTGGGGTGAAGGTGGTCATGGCTGCGGCTCCCAGACTTTGCAGCCGGAAGTGGTCGCGAAAGTGATCGGACCATCCTCCAGCGCCGGGACGTGATCGCGGAAACAGGCCGGGTAAGCGTGTTGCAACGGCCAATGACAGGTTCCGAATTGAGTGGCGCTTCGCTCCGTCGTCTCCGGAACGTAGTAACGGCATGTGGCGCAAGTTGTTGGGTTCATCTGTCACGCTTCTCCGGGTGACAGATGGTGACAGGTGTGACAGGTTCTACTGTTCTTTAAGGACAAAACAGGGGTATATAGGGAGAGTCCCGGAAACACGGTCAAATCTGTCACCATCTGTCACCCTTCCGATTCCGGCGACTGCTGCCGGAGGTGGATTCCACGGTAAAAACGGTCATGTTTTGACCGCTCCCGATCTATGCCGCGCTCCTCAAGCGCAAGCGTAAACGCCTTATTGCTAATAGGTTCCTCGCCAGTGTTCGTGGAGTACCTTCGATAATCAGCGTAAAGCAGGTTTACCTTTATCTTTGCTATACCGACAAGTTCACATCGCTCCTCGATCCATTCCCCGATCGCGTCCATATCCGTTCGGTATGCGGCCGTGGCATCCGTGACCTGGCGCGGCGGGTTTAGTCCGATTCCGACCCATTCCCCGAAGCCGTCAACGGCCCATCGAAGGATGCCGGGGAGTTCGGCGGACAGTTTGGCGTTCAGGTGTGGATCAACGGCGTCCGGTGCGATCGTGACCGCGAAGGGAACGAGGCGGATGCGATTCCAGATCGCCTTGTCGGTGCCGCGGATGATTGGCTTGTGGTTCGTGGACATCCAGAGTTTGAACTGAGGCAGAAAGTTGAACGTGTGGCCGTAGAGGAAGCGGGCGGAGAGGGTGTCCCGGCCGGTCATCGCCTTGATCTTGGATTCCGCGAGCCGGCGCCCCTCATCCACTTCCGCGGCGGTGACATACCGGGCGCCCCGGAGCCTGGCCAGATCCTCGCTGATCCCCTCCTGTTTCCGCATCATCAGGAGATCCACGCTTGTCGTGGTCGCATAGTCCCCCATGACGCGGGCGATCGTTTCGAGGAAGGTGCTTTTCCCGTTGGTGCCGGAGCCGTGGAGGATGAACATGCACCGCCCTGAACAGTCACCGGAAAGGCTGTACCCAACGGCCCTCTTGAGGAAGCCGACCATGTCCTCGTCCCCGCCCATAATCTCGTTCAGGAAACGATCCCAGACGGGCGCCGGGGCATCCGGCCGATACTCACAGCCGGCGATCTTCGAGAGCATGTAAAGCCGATCGTGCCGGGCGAGTTCGCCAGACTTGAGAAGGAGGGCGCCGTTCTGCGTGTTGAAAACGAACGGGTCGGTGTCGAATTCATCGGGCTGAACCGTGACGCTGGCCTTTGCCGTTTCCATCATGTCCTTCATGGAGCGGATGGATTCAGCCTTCAAGGCCGCCTTGAAGATTTCGACGGCCCGGGCTTTGTCCGGCTCGTTTGCGGCCTGCTTTCTGAGCCGCATCGCGACGCCCATGCTCAGGCCCTGGACGGCCCGGGAGGAATCTTCGCACCACTTCTGGCCGTTGTAGTGCATCCACTGTTCCCACGGCTGACACCATCTGATGGTGCCGTGGGACAGCTCTACGAGGCGTGCGGCGTGTCCGGTGTCGGTATAGAGGCGCTGTAACGGTGGCGCTGGCCGTGTAGTCAACTCTCAGTCGCGAGTGCCCACAGCCGCCGCCCCGGCGCTGCCGCTGTCGTGTATGGTGACGTGGCCGAGCGCCGGCACGTCCTGCGGCGGGATGTTCAGCAGGTACGCAATGGCGGCCCGGTCCTGATCCGTGAGCGGGGTTTTGCCGCGGGACGCATCCACGAGCGCACCGAAGCGGACGCCGGAGTCCCTGGCCATCGTGTCGAGCGTGTAGCCGTGGCGCACGAGAAGCGCGCGTAGCGGGTTCGGTTTCCTCATGGCCGCGACTATAAACCTACTGGACCGGCGCGCACAAGCAATTTGTTTGCTGTAGCTATCTCGTTGTGCTGTCGCAAGATGTACGAATTACAATAAAATTGTTGCAACTTCTCGCCCGCTTGGCCGATAATGCTTCTCGTAAGGCAAGCGCGTCGGGTGGGCCGGCGCGAAAGGAGCGAATGAGATGAAGCGATACACGTACAGGCTCGCGGAGACGCGCAGCGACCGCGCGATGATCTGGGGCGCCTGCGATCCGCGAACGGGGCGCACGGCTCAATTCCGGACGCGGCGCGAGGCTCGGGCGTGGTGCCAGCGATGAGCCTCTATACCCAATTTGGGAACGAAGTTTACATCGTCAAAGACGCCGGGACGCACGACGTGAAGCGCGGCAAGCACTGGATCCCGCTGCGACTTGTTCTTGTTGAGGACGAGCACGGGAAACTCCGCTACGAGTTTGCCGAAGTTCTGCGCGCTGACGGTGGATACAAAAACATCATCGCCGCCGCCGACGTCGCCGAGAAGATCAGCCTCACAGGGCCGGAACTTTCGGCTGCGCTCCGGGAGGCCGAATGAGCATGTCGTATGACGGCTGGAAATCAAGGACCGATCGCGATGAGCGCCCAGAGCTGCCCGACTACCGCACCTGCTTCTCGCCGGATTGCCAGAAGCGCGAAGTTGTGCAAGCGGTAGACCCTTCCGACGACGAATGCCCGATGTGCGGCGCGCCGTGGGGGACGACGCTCACGATCCACTGCGCGAATTGCCACAAGAACAGCTTCATCAGCGACGAATCGAGCGCCGATGAGGCGCAGACGTGTACGCATTGCCGCTGCCCCTACGGGTACGCCGGGCTGCGCGAAGGGAGCGATTACTGATGGCAATCACACGGGAGCCATGCGAATGAGCAAGTTCAGGAAGAAGCCCGTTGTGATCGAAGCGGTTCAGTACAAAGCCTCGGAGACGCTGGATAGTGCGTTCGTCCGTGACGACTACGCGATACTGAAATACACGGAAGTCGGAACACTGCTCATCAAAACACTCGAAGGCACGATGGAGGCGTATCCCGGAGACTGGATTATCCGCGGCGTGAAGGGTGAACTCTATCCGTGCAAGCCAGACATCTTCGCCGCCACCTATGACCCGGCGTAATAGCACGCTGGCGGTGACTGTGGAGTTCAACGGGCTGCCGACGAAGCCTGTGGATGTCACGATTGGAGGGGACGAATGAAAATATATGTCGCATCGTCGTGGCGGAACCATCACCAACCGCGCATCGTCGCAATGCTCAAGCGGTGGGGTCACGATGTCTACGATTTCCGGAACCCGACCAAAATGAACGCGGGGTTCCACTGGTCTGAAATCGCAGGAAACTGGGAGACGTGGTCAGCGAAGGAGTTCCAGTCGGCCCTTGACCATGAGATTGCCGATAGAGGGTTCGCTTTCGACAAGGAGGCTTTGGATTGGTGCGACGCCTGTGTGCTGGTACTGCCGTCAGGTCGATCGGCGCATCTCGAAGTTGGCTATGCGGCCGGGTCCGGAAAGAAAACGGTTGCGCTGCTGATCGGGCACAACGAGCCGGAGTTGATGTACAAACTTCTAGATGCTGTCGTGTGTGATGAGGCCGAACTTCTGGACGCGATCACCGTACTTGAACCCGTGGAGCCCAAGCCATGACCCCGCTCACCCCGGAGCAGCTTGCCGAGCGCACGGCGGATACGCGAGTTCGGATCGACACGGTGAACCTTCTTAAAAAGGAAATCCGCGTCGTTTCTTCTGGATGCTGGTTTGGCGAGCGTCGCGCTGACGCCGCATGGCTCAGGAGAGCGCGGGAGAGGCTCCGGCGGGAGTCGAAGCAGGCGTCTGCGCTCGACGTTCCACACTTTCATACCGGCTACGACCCCCTTCGGAAACCGCCGACGCCCATCCAGCGCGGGCGGCCGTCCC
>ERZ1292625.1290-Hain-H41-01um-R1-1290-length-30873-cov-14_pt1 | contig 30873 bp, 27 predicted proteins | sample MGYA00564400_ERZ1292625 | MGnify/ENA primary metagenome ERZ1292625 (study PRJEB36523, sample SAMEA6512639) | groundwater metagenome | collected 2019-01-08 | study: AquaDiva: Metagenomics assemblies of 32 groundwater samples
CGTATGAGGTATTCTATGAGGCAACAGGTGTTGCACTTCAGAGTTGAATGTACCCAGCCGATATTCGACAATCTGGATATTTTATTTTCCGGCTGGAAGAAAATATGCGCCGAGAGACCAAAAGAGGATGTCTCGGAGCCGACAAGAAAGGAGAGAAAGCAAAAGAGGAAAGCGAGCGAAGGTGATTCGGATAGACATAAGTCCGCCGAAACAAACGGAAGACCGAAGCCTCCGTGGCAGAAATTCATCGATGACGGAATTTTATATGTTGAACCGCTGACCTACATCAGGGGAAGAAGCTTGCCCCATCAGTTTTTCATTATTGACGAGGCGCAAAACCTCACCGGCCACGAGATACGAACGATCATCACGCGAGCCGGCGAAGGAACAAAGATAGTTTTGACCGGCGATATAAGCCAAATAGACAGCCCATATCTCAATATTCACAACAACGGGCTGTCAATCGCAATTCACCGCTTCAAGGAGTATGCTTGCGCCGGCCACATCATGATGATGAGAAGCGTGCGTTCCGAGCTCGCCGAACTGGCAGCAAATATCCTCTAAAAAAGGAAAGAGGGGGCATCAATGATGCCCCCTCTTTTAAACCTATTTTTTCTACTCTTCTTCTCCTAATTTTCCCGTAAGTTCTATGCCAACCTTCCGGCATTGTCTTACCATTTCTGCTGACGGAGAAAATATGTCAGCTCGTATTTCTTGCGCCCAGTTTTGCCACTTATTACACTCCCCCCTGATTTCTCTTTCTGAGAAATCAGGGGGGAAAAAGAAGAGAAGCGCACTCGCCATTGCCGCTCCCATCGCCAACCACACCACCAGAAAAAAAAGATTTTTAAAGAAAAACTTAAACCAACCAGAGTTCTTATTCATGCGAACCTCCTTTTATGTATTTTTTAAATAGCAGCTTCTAAATTTACCAAGCAATTATACTTCATATTTATCATGTTGTCAATACCATTATTTCCTTTTATTTAAGCGGTTTTTGCGTCTTTGAGCAGTTTGGGGAGTTCTAAAAAGTTCTTTTCAAGCTCCCGAAACATTTTCCCCGAGCGAAGCGCCGCCGCCGGATGATACAGCGGCACAAGGACATACGTATTGATGCGCGTCGCTGTGCCGTGATCGCGCGATATTTTCGCGTCGGGTAAAAAATAATTCATAGAAAATCTGCCTAACGTTGCGATCATCGCCGGCTTGATGATGTCGATCTGTTTTTGAAGATACGGCGCATATGCTTCTATTTCTTCAGAAAAAGGGTCGCGGTTTTCGGGAGGGCGACGTTTTACGATATTTGTGATATACACGCGCTCGCGCGGCATATGTATTTTGGCGAGCATTTTATCAAGCAATTTTCCCGACTGCCCCACAAAGGGGCGGCGCAACTCATCTTCGCGGCGCCCCGGCGCCTCGCCGATAAAGAGTATTTCCGCGTCCTCGCTTCCCTCCCCGAATACCAAGTTTGCACTCTCGTACAGCGGCAAGTCGGCATCTTCTTCCATTTCTTTTTTCAGTTTTTCAAGCGCTTCTTTCTTATTCATCCTTTTATTACACAGATGTAAAAAGTTTTTGATTATAAGCTTATGCTCTCTTTAGACGCAATCGCCCCCACTCAATCCTTTCTTTAATCCACTCACGCCCTTTATAAAAAATTAATGAAGGGCTGTCCGCCAGCTGGCGGATTAAGATAAAAGAAAGGATTAAGCGGGGGGGCGATTACCCACAACCAAGCACGATGCACCTCTAACAACTATATCGCCGCTTTGATGAAGTCGCGAAACAGCGGGTGCGGGCGAAGAGGGCGCGATGTGAATTCTGGGTGCGACTGCACGCCGACAAACCACGGGTGATTTTTGTTTTCCAATATTTCACATAAGCCTGTTTCAGGATTTACGCCCGCAATGATCATGCCGTTTTTTTCGAACGCCTCTTTATAGATGTTGTTGAATTCAAACCGATGCCGGTGGCGTTCCACGACATCTTCCGTTCCATAGGCGATAAAACTCTTTGAATCTTTTTTGACGCGGCACGCAAAATCACCCAACCGCATCGTGCCTCCTTTTTTATGGATATCTTTTTGCGACTCCATCAGATAAATGACGGGGTTTTTCGTCGTGTCGTCGAATTCGGCTGAGTTCGCGTCTGCGAGGCCAAGCACATGGCGCGCAAACTCGATCGCCGCGATTTGCATACCCAGGCACAAGCCGAAATAAGGAATGTTGTTTTCTCGCGCATAGCGCGCCACGGCGATTTTTCCTTCCACGCCCCGCTTGCCAAACCCTCCCATCACCACAATACCTTTCGCTTTTTTCAGATTCTCCCACTCCTGTTTTCCTTCTTCCCCGTCCTTCTCGATCTTTTCGGCATCTATCCACACGATATGTATTTTTACATTATTAAAATATCCCGCGGCTTTCACCGCTTCAATAACGCTGTAATATGCATCTTTAAGTCCCGTATATTTCCCCACCAGTGCGATCGGCACCTCCCTAAGGGGCGACCCAATCTTTCGCACGAACTCTTCCCACTCTTTAAGCTCGGGCACGCGATGGTCAATACGAAAATGATCGGTAATGAGCTTGACGATGTTTGCTTTGTCGAAATTCAGCGGCACTTCGTAGATAGACGCAACGGTCGGCGCGGGGATCACCGCCTCCATCGGCACATCGCAAAACAGCGCGATTTTTTCCAGATGTTCGCGATCAATATGATCGTCGTCAAACCGGCACAAAATAACATCCGCGTTAATACCGATCTTGCGCAGTTCACGCACCGATGCCTGCGCGGGCTTTGTTTTCAATTCGCCCGAGCTTTTTAAATACGGCAAAAGCACAAGATGCACGAACATGATATTATGATGCTTTTCTTCATGGTGGAGCTGGCGGATCGCTTCAAGATACGGCTCCGCCTCGATATCTCCTACGGTGCCGCCGATCTCGCATATAAAAATATCAGCGCCCGATTTTTCGGCGCAGGTACGGATGTGCTCTTTAATGGTGTTGGTGATATGCGGAATGATCTGGATCGTCTTGCCCAGATACAGCCCTTCGCGCTCTTTATCAAGCACTTTTTGGTACACCTGCCCGGTAGACACGCTTGAAAGCGCGGAGAATTCTTCATCTATAAAACGCTCGTAATGCCCGATATCAAGGTCAGTTTCGGCGCCATCATGCGTCACGAATACTTCGCCATGCTGATATGGGTTCATCGTACCCGGGTCAACGTTCAAATACGGATCGAGTTTTTGCATCGCGACGGTAAACCCCGCGGCTTTAAGCAGCATCCCGATGGACGCCCCCGCAATCCCCTTCCCAAGCCCCGAACATACGCCCCCCGTCACGAAAATATACTTTAGCATGTCAAAAGGTAAATAATCTCGCTTTGGATTATATCAGAAAAGGAAGAGCTTTGGGAAACGCCACGCATGGTGCGGTGTTGACAGAATTCGTACATTCGCGCATACTGCAACCTTGTTGTTTTTAACAACATGAGTTCTTTACAAAGGGTAACCTCTTGGCAAAGGGGAAAACCAATAACACTTAAAAAAGGGGAGAAAAAATGCACAAGAGTATCAGTGAAAAGATTGAGAAGGCGGGCAATTACACAGTGGCACAGATGACGCCGGCAGCGATTGCCGCCATGGGACCGCAGGACATCAAGAACGCCGCGGCGATGATTATCGCAAAAAGGGATACGGACACCGTACAGGTTGTATCCGTAAGGAACCTTTCGATTCTCTCGCAGGCAATGTGCTCCCTTCCTGAGGCAGATGTCTTGAAAATAGACACCGTCATTAGGTATGTCAACAAACTGCCTAATGGCAAGCTGTTGATATCTTACTTTGGCGCCATGCCGAACGAAAAGGTTCTCGCCGCTCTGACCAAACTCGCGGATACCGCGGGAAACATGAACGGCGCGATTTTCTCCGGGTATGCGGTGCTGACCGAAACCATGGGAAAAGAGAAGCACTTCTCTCCTGGGCTCACTGTTCCAAGCGGGATAGCGAACCTTAGAGTAATAAGCAGAAACGAAGTGGCGTTTTCTCTTGGAAAGACCGTGCAGAAAACGACGCTGGCGAACATCTTCGCCAACCAGTGGGACAAGACCACGGAAATCGGCTCGTTCGCCAAGAACGTCCTTTTCATGGATAGGGTCCAGAACAACGTGACGAATGTCGTTACTGAGGACAAGATCGTCCGCGCTTACAGTCTTCTGACCAAGACGGCCGCTGAGACAATGATCCAAAACGGCAAGACCAGGATTCTTTCTTTTGTGCAGTGGGCTAAAACTGCCGTCATCACGACGCCGTTTGGCCTCACTCAGGAGCCGGTCCCCGCTCACGCCGTCTAAACAGCGCAGCTAACTTGTTTCACACACACCCCTTTGCCAAGGTTACGGGCCGGATACATAATGTATCCGGCCTTTTTTATTCCTCCCTGCATACATGGGCGGGGAGATTTTGTATTACGAAATGTCAGATTCGAGGCGCGCCGAGTAGTGAAGTCGAAGCCGTACTTATAGTACGGTGAGGTGAGTCACGGAGGCGGAACGACGAAGATGATGTTTCGCAATGCAAAATGGGGGTTGCTTTTTTAACGCATATGGGGTAAAGTATCCTCATTCAAATAGCAGTATTATTTTTTATTATATCTATGCCAATTACATCATCAGTAAAGAAAGCGTTGCGCCAGAGCAAGAAAAAAAGAATCGCAAACATCCGTTCGCTCGATAAGATGAGGGTGGTCGCAAAAGAGATCCGCTCGCTCGCGCAAAAAAAGAAGTCCGATGAGGCAAAAGCGCTGCTCCCGCGCCTCTACCAGGCGATCGACAAAGCGGTAAAAAACAACGTTATTAAAAAGAATACCGGCGCACGAAAGAAATCGCGCCTTACCATAGCGCTTCATAAAGCGTCTTCTCAAAAGTAATTTTACACAGCAAACCCATAAAGAAAAAGATGGAACTTTTGGTCCCATCTTTTTCTTTTTATCACTATCTTTTGCTATACACCCAATAAAAGACGCTCAAAAAATTCCTCGGCGGTCATCTTCCCTGTTTTGAGGGCCACGTCTGCGCGCGCGATCATCTGATAGGTCTTCGTAAGAGCATCTCTATTCGCGCCTCGGACATAGCCCATGGCTTTTTGCACGGCGAACGGATGCATGCCCAACTCTTTGTGCATTTGTTCTTTCTCAAACCCAAGATCCAGCAAGGTCCGCACGCGAACCATACCACGGAAATGAAACACTACCGCGCCAAACATTTTTGCCCAATCCTCCCCGTCTTTCAGTAATGCAAAAAAGTGCGTTGCCGCTTTTTTTGTATTTCCTTCTGCGAGCGCCCCGAGCGCATCAAAGATGCGGCCTTCCGCGGTCATGGGCATCAGAAGCTGTGCATGCTCTTTTGTTATTTTTTTATCGTACGAAGCGCATTTTTCTATTTCCTGCGAAAGCCGCCAGAGGTCATCGCCGCATACAGCAATAAGATACGCCGCCGCGTCATGCTCGATCACCGCGTGATGCCGCATCGCCTCCTGTTCTATCCATACGGGCAGTCGCGATGCGCTTACGATCTCTGCCTTTTGTACCACCGACGGCTTTTCCAAAAGCCATGCGATATTTTTGTTTTTTGTTTCTGCAAGCACGCGGTCCTCGGAAAACACCACGACGGTCGTGCTGTCTTCTTGTATCATCCTCTCTTTCAGCCATGCAAAAAATCCGTCGTCGTCCGCAATGCTCATAAGCACGTTTCTGCACATTACCAATTTTTTCTCCTCAAACAACGATGCGGTTTCAACTGCCGTTTTAATGTCCCGCGTATCGCTTTCCTCGTCGAATGTAAAAAAGCTCAAACCCTGCGGATGTTTTGCGCGATAACTCGCGATAATCTCATCGCGTTTTCGCTTCGTGAGAAAAGTATTCAACCCGTGAAGAACGATGATCATACGTTATTTGAGAGTAAATTCCACTTTCTGGTCGGGCTGGACAACGGATATCCATGTCTTCCCCGCTACCAATCCGAGCGCTTGTCCGCCCTCGTCAGAAAAAACATAACGCTCGCCTTCTTTTTTCCATCTTCCTTTTTTCATTTCTCCGTTACGATAGAGCGTCGCCTCTCCCTCATTTTCCACCTCCACATCGTTATAATCGGGGCTGATTTGGCGCGATGCCGCCCGCATAATAATAACGTTTTTTACTTCTACCTGCTTCTGTGTCGCCGCGTCTATTTCTTTTTCCCCTCCGCGCGACCGGACATACGAATTTGTCGTATACGTATAGGAAAAATCTGCGTTATACGGAAACGGGTATCCGACCGCAATGTTTTGATTCGTGCTCAACACCGCCTCATCGCTGATGCGCGGATACCCAGCGGCTTTTCCCTCCATGCGATAGCCGAGTTTTTGCGCCGCTTCTTTCAGCCGGGTAAACGAGGTAAACCCGTTATGCGGAGCGAGCCTGTCGTTTCTCCGATAAAACGCGTTATACGGATTAGGCAGCGCATCGATCGCATCAAGCTCTTTTGTTTTTAATGCGTCGAGCGCAAGATATGAACCGCCCCAATGCGCATAGATCGCATCGAAGCTTTTTGCAAAAGGAAGGAAGTCATGCCGCGCGGATCGTATAGACCCGATCTCTTCTGTGTGCTCGCATGCGAATATTCCCATATAACGGGTAATACCATTGGTAAGCGCCGGCATCTCAACCACAATATCTGCCTGCGCGATACCATACAGAGGGCGCGCAACTTTATCTGCCGCCAACATCACCGCAAATGGGCGCATGTCGCCTTCGTCGCACAGCGTGCCGGTAAGCGGATTATGCGCGAGACGCGCGCCGCCATCGTTCTTTTCTTGCATTTCTCCAGGAGTCGTTGTCGTGCTATTTTTTATCGAAACCGTCTTGTGCAGTGTGCCGCCGCCATACCACAGCGCGCCCGCAAAAAATACGCCTGCGACCGCAAAAAATACCGATCCATAGCGAATATATTTCATGCTGTAACTATACGGATAAAAAAACCGGAAAGCAACCCGAGCGCGGGATGCGCCCCTCCACGTTAATAACTCTTTGCGAGTATTTCTCTTACCTTATCGATGATCTCCCCCGGCGTATTATGCGCCTTCACTAAATAGTCGGTCGCCCCTAAGCGGATCCCTTTTTCGACATCCTCTTTTTGCCCTAAATTGGAAAGCACAATGACCGGCACTTTACTGACAGAAGGATTCTCCTTAAGTTTTTTGAGTATATCAAATCCGTCCGCGCCAGGAAGAATGAGGTCAAGAAGGATGATGTGCGGGTTTTCTGTTTCCGCTTTTCTCAAGCTTTCTTCTCCGTCAACCGCTTCGATCACAATAAACCCTTCTTTTTTCATCTTTTGTGAAATAAGATCGCGCAAGAAGCTGTCGTCCTCAACGAGCAGTACGCGAAAATCAGCGGGGTTCACTGTTGCGGTTTCTTTTTTTTCCGGAGCTGCGCTTGCTACGGCAACGTCCGTCTCTTTTCCCATCGTTTTCAATAACGCGCTCATTTTATCAAGCACCTCCTGCGGATCAAATTCCGCCTTCACTAAATAATCTTTCGCGCCAAGCGCAGCTGCTTTTTCTATTTCCACCGCCTGCCCCGAATTAGAAATGATGATCACGGGGATACTCGAAAGAGCCGCGTCATTGTGCATATGTGTCAGCACTTCTATCCCGTCCATCCGCGGCATAATGATATCAAGAAGAACAAGATCGGGCCGTATCGCCCGTATCAGATCAAGTCCCGCTTGCCCGTCCTTCGCGCTAAACACCTCATATCCCTCTTTTTTAAGCTTGCTTTCAAGAACATCAAGCAATACTTCTTCGTCTTCCACCAACACGACTTTTATTTTTTTTTCTTCGCTCATAAATTTAATTTTCCATCAAATAATGTATATGCAATGCCGAACATAAAAAGCGCCATAAGAATATATAAGATCGCGGAAGGAACTCTTACCTGATATTCCGGCGTTCGGGTGCCGTGCTTTCGCGCTCTTTGAAATGCAAGAATAATGAAAATGGCTTCCGTGCCTCCAAAAACCGCGCCCAAAAAACTAATGATCGCAATGAACCCCGCCGGCTGAAATAACACGAGTATCAGGGGTGCCGCAAGCACGAACCATAACGCGGCTTTGCGGTGCACGTTAAAATCATACCATAGCGTATCTTTCAAATAAAGACCAAACACTATATAGGATGTCGCAATAACAAACAAACCAAACAGCGCGCCAATGATCACCATCGGCTTGCCTAAGATTCCGTTCAGGCCGGTAAGCGCGTCCTCGGAAGTTCCCGCCCCCGTCACGCCGACCACGGAAAAAACAAAAAGGGCATACAAGAGCGCGGGTATCAGCGTTCCCAGAATAATTGTTTTTTTGATCCTGCGCTCTTCATTCTTAAGCACATCCCGCACCAAGGGAATCGCGGCAGTACCCGCGAGCGCAAACAGCGTTACGCCATACGGGAAAAAGAAATTTCCCGGAATAAAAAAAGAGAAGTTGCCGGCATCAATAAGCGGAATGCTTACCACAAATAAAAGCGTAATGATCGCGATCATAACAAACAACATGACGGCCTCCGTCCGCTCCACCATCTTAAGCCCTGAAAACAAAATAAAGCTGAGAAGCGCCCACAAGATAATATAATACTGCTCAAGAGAACCAAAGATGCCCCCGGTCAGCGTTTTCAAAAACAGCCCGCCGACCAACAGATATGCAAGCATACCGCCGAGCGTGCCCACGATCGTAATAAGTTCAATGAATTTTTTTGCCGCTTCCCCGAAATATACTCCCACATACCCCGCAAGACGATGGCGCTCCGTGGTGCGCAGCATGATCTCGCCGAACATAAGATGCAGTAATATAAATACTCCCGTAAATACGCCCAAATAAAAAAGCTGGGTAAAAAACCCGGCACGGGATGCCGCGTACGGCAACCCGAAAATACCCACGCCAATGATCGTCCCTACGAGTGTTGCAACGCCGTATCGCTCATTCCCGAATATAATCCCTTTCATATGGTTTCGCTCTTTTAGGATTACCGCTCCCTCTCCTCTTCGTCTATGCCGGCAAATTTGTGGATCCTTTCTTCGATTTTAAGCTTCCGAAGCGCAAACAGGACAAAAAGGATGATGCATGTGCTTGCGACCGCGAGCGTATAATAACGCATACCGGTCGCGACCCCCACCCCTGCCGTCGCCCACAATGCAGCGGCTGTCGTGAGCCCGTGCACTTTGTTCTCGTGAAAAATAATGATGCCCGCGCCGATAAACCCGATACCAACAACGATCTGAGAAATAATACGGGAAGGGTCGGGAAAATTCGGATCAAATGAAATAACGGTAAACAATGCGGCGCCAAGCGCAACGAGCGCGTATGTTTTGATTCCCGCTTCTTTTCCCACGAACTCACGCTCGACGCCGACAATAAGCCCGAGCGCCGTTGCGGCAATAAGCGAGATGATCATGGAAAATTGATTAAGATCGATCATGGTTCTTATACGTATGTATAATTAGTCTCTCCGTTTTGACGGCTCTGTTTTCATTTTTTGGTCCTTAGCGATAAGCTTGATCACTTCCGCAACAAGCTTCTTGGGATCCTTGTGATAGACCACTTTTCCGGGACCGCGATGCATCTTTTCAATAATGCTCTTTAAATAATCTGCAGTGCCTCCGGTGCCGATAAGCACCCCCTGCGGCTTGCGGTCTTCAAACGCGATCGTAAATTCATTTAACGTGCCCATGCGCCCGCAAATGGTAATCACCGCGTCCGCCGCGCGCGTCAAAAGCAGATTTCTTCCTGAATAATCAAACCCCGTATAAATAATAAGGTCGAAGTAATCGATCGGCAATTTGTATGCCTTCACGTGCGCAAGCTCGGAAGCCGCCGGCGATACGCCGATCGAGATCCCTCCCTCCGCCTTTGCTCCTTTTGCCGCCCAATACGGCACGCCCGATGTCGCGCCGGTCACCAGCACCGCGCCTTGCCGCACGATTTCCCTCCCGATCTCTTCGGCAAGCGCAAGTACGCTTGCTCCGCAATGGGTTGATTCCGCGGCGCCCGATACACATATCTTATATTTCGGTGATGTAGCCATAGATTTTATTACTTACCTTGCGTTACGAAATGGCTTTTGAGATGTTTCTTAGGTAGTTTTGAGCGAGACGAAGAGAAAATTTGGAGGCATATACAGAGTATACGTCGAGAAATTTTCTCAAAGTCGTAGCCAAAAGTACCAAGAAAGAGCCAAAATCGCATTTCGTAATGCAAGGTTAATGATACCACGCGCCCTGCCTTACTCCAAAACGAAAGAATCGCCGACCTTCGGCACCGTTGTGTCTATCGCGAGCCGATCTTTTATGATCTGCGCAAATGTCTCCGACGCGCTCTCTTCTCCTTGTACGACAAATAATTTTTTGATCGACAGCCGCATCGGCTCAACCCACCGATACAATCCCTGCTGGTCGGCATGCGCCGAATACCCCGAGATCTGTTTTATCTTTGCGCGGACCGTCACGTCGCTCCCGTGGATCCTCACCATTTTCTCTCCGTCAAGCAGCCGCCGTCCGAGCGACCCTTTGATCTGATACCCGATGATGAGCAAGGTACTTTTCGGATCAGGTAAATATAATTTTTCGTGATAGACGATCCTCCCGCCGTGCGACATGCCTGAGCCCGCAAGAATGATCTTGGGCGAGGGTACGCTGTTGATGTGCTTTGACTCTTCCACCGTCGGCGTAAATTTCAATCCGGGAAAACTGAATATCTCATCGCCCGACTTCAGTAAGCGCAGGGCCTCCTCGTCATAAAATGATGAATAGCGTTTATACACTTCCGTGATCCTGATCGCGAGAGGAGAATCAATGAATACCGGAACCTTAGGAATACGGCCGTTCTCCACTAAATCATTGAATTCATACAACAACTCTTGCGTGCGTTCGGTGGCAAACGCCGGGATCATAAGCACGCCGCCTGCGGCGATCGTCTCTTCAATGACGTCTTCCAGGGAATCTTTTCTCTCCCCTTCTTGTTCATGCAATCTGTCTCCGTATGCCGACTCGATCACCACATAATCCGCCTCGATTTCTTTGTGCGTGTCCCGTAACAGCGGTCCGGGCGAATTCCCAAGATCTCCGGTAAACACGATCTTTGTTTTTTTATCCCCCGTCGTGATAAAGATCTCGATTATGGAAGACCCTAAAATATGCCCTGCGTCGTAAAATTTACACGCCACATCTTCGGTGACGCGTACCATCATGCCATATTCAACGGGCTTGGTGAGCGTAAACACGAGCTCGACGTCCTTTGCGGTATAGAACGGCTCCTGCCCTTCGTGTTTTGCTTCCATGGCGATCACGTGTTCCGAATCGATCAAAAGCGCCTTCGCAAAATCAAGCGTCGGCATCGTTGCAAAAATATTCCCGCGAAATCCGTCTTTGCACAGCTTGGGCAAGCGCCCAGTATGGTCAATATGCGCATGCGTAATAAGCGTGGCAGTGATCTCTTTGGGGTCAAAGGGAAACGGATCGCTATTGAGTATTTCGGAAAAACGCGACCCTTGAAACATTCCGCAATCAATAATGATTTTTGTGTTTTCGGTTTCGAGCAAATAACATGCGCCCGTTACGCCGCCCGCGCCGCCGCAAAACGTAAGTTTTGGATATTGGTTATTCATATGCTATCTATTATACACGAAGTAATGATTGAAAGCGCTTTACGTCCTTTTTTTGAAACGGCCCGATGATCGCAAAATTAAGCTTTTCGGTTTTGAAAATATCTTTTGCCACCGCCTGCAGATCCTCAGCGCTTACTTTCTTGATGTTTTTCACATATTCCTCCGGCGTTTCTATCCTCCCAGTCATCAGCTCGGACCATCCCGCGCCAACCGCAATGCTATCCGATGCTTCAAGTCGCAAGCTGAACGCTCCTTCAATGTGGCTTTTTGCATCATCAATCTCTTTTTTTGTAATAGGACGCGTTGCCGCTTTTTGAAATTCCTTCATGATCGCTGTAATACCAAGGTCTATATTGCGCAAATTAATGCCTGCGTACGCAGAAAATGAACCTGTATCTTCATGATAATTTATATCCGCCCCGACATAATACGCAAGTCCGAGATTATCCCGCACCGACACCACAAGCCGCGAGCTGGAATAACCGCCAAGAATCGCCGACAGCACATCAAGCGCGTACCGCCGCTTATCAAGCGCGGAATATCCGGGCGCGCCAACGACTAAATGCGCCTGACCTATCTTTTTGTATTCACTGTGCACTCGTGCCTCTTTTTGCGTAGCAATAACCGACTCATATGTAGATGTTTTCCCTTTCCGCATGCCGCGAAAATATTTTTTTACTTTCCCGATCGCCTGCTTTTCGTTTATATTCCCCGTGACAACAATGACCGTGTTTTTTGCAACGTACCCTCTTTCTAAATATGAAAAAAGGTCTTTACTTGTGAGCGACAGCACGGTTTTTGCCGGCCCCGCGATGGACCACCCAAGCGAATTATGAGGATACAGCAACTGATAAAAATTATCCCATACCTGTCTTTGCGGCGTGTCTTTAACCATATGGATCTCTTCCACTACTACGCGCCGCTCTTTCTCAAGCGCTTCTTTTTTAAAAAGAGGGTTCAGATACATATCCGAAAGAATGTCTAAGCTCAGATCAAGATGTTTCGCATCCGCCTTCACATAATACGCGGTATGGTCCTGCGACGTATATGCGTTGCTTTGTGCGCCGATCCGATCAAGTTCTCTTTTCAGCGTGATTTTATCCGGCCGTTTTTTTGTACCTTGAAAAAGCATGTGCTCAAGCACATGTGATATGCCATTTTCTTTCCGCTGTTCGTGGCGCGACCCTGTTTTCACAAACACGATCGAAGTAACGGTCGAGGTGTTTTTCATCGGGACCGTGATCACCCGCACGCCGTTTGCCAGCGTTGTTTTATGATATATAAGTTTATTTTTCATAGCGCTCCTTTAAATATGCAACACACTCGTTGATCGCCACGCGTTCCTGCGCAAGCGTGTCGCGGTCGCGCACGGTTATCGTGCCGTCTTCAAGCGTCTGGAAATCAATGGTAAGACACCACGGCGTACCGATCTCATCCTGCCTCCGGTACCGCTTGCCGATGTTGCCGTTGTCATCGAACTCGCACATAAAAACGCCTTTGAACATATCATACACGTCGCGGGCTTGTTGTACGAGCTCCGGCTTGTTGCGCAACAACGGAAATACCGCAACTTTCACGGGAGCGAGGCGCTTGTCGAGCTTCAGCACCATCCGCGTTTCCCCATTCACCTCTTCTTGGGTGTAGGCATGATCAAGAAACATCAAAAACAGCCGCCCGAGCCCAACGGACGTTTCCATAATATGCGGGATGAATTTTTGCTTGGTAGCTTCATCCGTATACGACAGGTCAACGCCGGAATGTTTCGCGTGCTGCGACAAGTCCCAGTCGCCGCGCGCATGAATACCCTCCACTTCTTTAAAGCCCCCGAGCGACGAGAACGAAAATTCTATGTCATACGCCTCCGACGCGTAGTGCGCAAGCTTTTCGTGCTGATACCACCGTATTTTTTCTGCGGGGATCCCGTATGCCAGATACCATTGCCATCGTTCCTGCTTCCACATCTCGTAGCTTTTTTTCATATCATCCGGATGCACGAAATATTGCATTTCCATTTGTTCGAACTCCCGGGTGCGGAACACAAACTGGCGCGCGACGATTTCGTTGCGAAATGCTTTGCCAACCTGCGCGATGCCGAACGGCAGTTTCGGATGCAGGGAATCAATGGTGTTTTTATATTCCAAATAAATGCCGCCGCACGTTTCGGGGCGCAAATATACCGCGTTCTCATCGGTCAGCTCCTCGGTGGGAGAACCGAGATTTGATTTCACCATGAGCGAAAAGACCCGGGCAGGCGTCAAGTCTGAAGATCCGCATGTCGCGCATTTCAGTTCCTTTTTTTCCCTCAGTCGATCGAGCTCGGCATTGATATATTCAATCGTCGCTTTATCGGCATTGATGCCAAACGCCTCAAGTATATGGTCCGCGCGCATGCGGTTCTTGCATTTCCTGCAGTCCACTTGAGGGTCGTTGAACCCCCCGACATGCCCGGATGCCACCCATGTTGTGGGGTGCATGAAAATGGCGCTATCGAGTCCGTACACATCGTCGCGCAGCTGCACCATGTGCCGCCACCACGCCGCCTGAATATTGTTTTTTAATAAAATGCCGTAGTGCCCGTAATCATACACGCCGGCAAACCCGCCATAGATATCAGACGACGGATACACAAATCCTCTACGCTTGCATAATGAAACAATATCCTCCAATGTTATTTGTTCTTCCATTTTTTTATACTGCCGTTTCTTGCTAAAAACCCGTTCCAATAATTCTTCCCTGTTCTCCTTTCAGGGAGTTTAACAGATCCGTGTTGACCGGAGATACTTGTCGGTCCATCTGCGTTCCGGTAAATGCATCCACCGCTTTGAGCGTTGCGCCGGATATCAAATTAAGTATCTGCCCGATATGCGCGTCCGCGGGCGTGAACGCAAGCTGGAAATCAACGCGCACAGGAGAGAGAAGAATACCGGTACCCGCAAACACCTTCCCCGGCTTCCATCGGATGATCCCTCTGTCGGGATCATACGTGATGTTTGCGTCCTGAGGATACACTTTTCCCGTCCATTCGACATTCGGCGGCACGACCGCAGTCGCTTCAACTTCATCAACGTCGTTGATGGTGCTCGACAACTGCCATGATATCCCGACCGTCGTCCGCTGGCCAACCACCGGAGGAAACGAGCCCGTGTTCTGGAGAAGCCCGTCCTGGAAATACGCTTTTTCATTGAACGAAAATTGCGTATTGATCTTCACACTGACCTCATCTTCGCTTTCAAGAGGCAGGCCGCTCAAACTCTCAGGCGATGTTGCGGCGGTAATGCGCGTACGCGCAACAACGGTCAGATTTTTATCTGAAAAATTCTTCGGCAAAAATCCGGATTTTAATGTTGCGGAAAATGACACCACTCCTTCTTCCTTCGGATCAAGCACCGCAAGCTCCGGCACGCTGACCGGATTCCAAATGATCGAATTCGTCCTTCCGTCGATCACCCCCCATTGCACGGACAGTGTTTTTATCTCTATGTATGTCTTATCAAGGCTCGCCAATATCGTGACATTCGGAATCTGCACATTCGTGGTGTTTTTATAATGCACTTTGAATTGAACAGACCCTCCCGGATTTGCGGCATAATCACGCGCATCGTTGGCGGTTAAAAAAACGAACAGTGCCGATGACGCAATGGCCACCGTGCTTTCTGCGCGGGCATATTGCATGAATGCGTCATTGTCGCCTTTAACACCGAGCTCCATATATACGGATTTTGTCTCTCCTTGCGCGCCAAAGAAGTTCCCTTTTATTTTTATTGTTCCGCTCTCTCTCCCTTCGATATCGCCAAGCTTCCACACATTATTTTCAGACGAGGGGACCGGATCGGCGGACACAAAGATAAAATCTTTCGGATATACCGCGCGCAATTCCATATCGGAGAACAACGCATCGGACTGATTCTGATACTCCACAGCGATCTCGATCTCCTTTCCAGAGACCGCCTGGTCCGGCGCCTGAATGATAAGCGCAAGCGGCGTCGCCACGATCATGAGCGTCTTTATTTTTTTATCCTCGATCTCTTTCGCAACATTCTCGGGCGTATACCGAAACACTGCGGAAATCTCTTTTTGCTCGTCCTTTACACCATATATTCTTCTTTTAAAAGTCGCGCTTTTTTCTTGTCCAGGAACGATCATACCTATCTCCTCTCTTACTTCCCTTGCTGCCCTATCGTTCTCATCAAGCGCCACCGAGCCTTCCGGCCACGTAAACACCATACTTCCTCCCCGCAACGCGACATTTGTATTATTCCGATACGTAATCGTATATGACACCTCATCGCCCGACGACACGCGATCAGGACCGGATATGTCGCCATACACGCGTTGTGCTTCAAATGGCTGTTCGCGCGTGAAAAGATAATACCCCCCGCTTATCATAAGCGCGAAAAACGCCGCCACGAGAATCGGCATAACGCGTATTTTTCTTGCTCCCAGAGATAAAGAAGCGGGCTCGCTCTTTTCCCATCTGCCCTGCATCTGAGTACTGTCTTCTTCTTTATATACTTCGTACCCTTTTTGCTTCGCCGCTTCATCTTCTTTACGCGTATATAGTTTTTTTTCAAATTCCTCTAAACGGCTGTCCATAATGGTTTATATGTTCACTGTTCCGTAAATATCTTTAAAATACCGGTCAAAGATCTCTTCCATAGTGTCGAGCTCTTGCTCGGAGAGCAAGATGTGCTCGCTGCCGAACGCCTGCATAATCGTCTTATCTTCCGGCTCATACCCCAGCACGCTTAAAAATTTAAATTCAAAATAACGGAGGAAGAACTTCAGTTCAAGCGTTGTCATCTCCCGCCGATTTAGATAATCAAGCGCGCCGACGACAAGGTTAAAGATCGCTTCGTCTTTTTCCTCCGCGATCGTGTACGCATCAAGAAGCCTGATAATGCGCTGCGCCGCCTTCAGTTTCAGAAGATCTTTTTTGATCGCTGCGAAATGTTCGCGATTGCACGCAGACGTAAGCACCTTGGCGTGCTTTCCCAGCACGAAACTCACGTCGGAAAGACACAACAACCCCAAGTGCCCGGCAAGTTTAGCCTCTTTCTTCCGGATTCCGCGGCACATAAACTCGATCTTTCCGTATCGCTTTGTAAACAGCGTAAGCATCTGATCGTGCTCTCCTTTGTTTTTTCTTTTTACCACAAGGGCAATCGTAGATCGTTGGCTCATATTTTTTGTATTTCAAACCACACGTGATAGTTTTCCCCTTCGATCTCGCGGGGGGCATTCATAGCTTCCCGTGCAACATACTCAATTTTTTGTGCAACAACTCTCTGCAGTAATCGCTCGCTCCCTGTTTCAAACGCGCGTCGTGCATCTCCTTCAACGGCACAACGGAGGATAACAACGTCTTGCTTGGTAAGTCCGCCGTCTTTGCGCGCCTGCTGAATGTGCCGCGTGATCTCCCGCATCATTCCTTCTTCTTGTAATGCGGGCGTAATGGTCGTATCAAGCTGTATGCCTTCGGCAAGAGCGTCATCGATCACAACCTCTTTCACGTTCACTTCGTCTTCAAGAAGACGAAGCAGCTCTTTCTTCAAAATCGCAAATGCCTTCGCGCTAATCTTCAATGTTCCCAGCGGCTGGCGCACCTTGATGCGCGCCTCCGCTCTCGCTTTGAGCGCAAAACTCGCCGCTTCCCGTATATGCATCATATCATACTCGAGCTTCTTATCAATTCGCTTTTTATCCGCATGCGGATAGTTTTCAAGATGAATACTCGTCTTCTTCCCCATATTCAACCATAGCTTTTCTGTGGTGAACGGAATAAATGGCGACGCGAGGATCAGCGTCTGCTCAAATACCGCGCGAAGCACCGCGCTTGCGGCTTTATGGTCGTTTTTATCTTCAGCGAGTTGGAACCGCTCCCGCGACCGGCGGATATACCAATTGGAAACATCGTCAAGAAGTGCCGCAAGGTGGCGCCCCGCGGTTTGCGCGTCATACGCGTCCATCGCTTCCGTCACTGCGGCAATCGTATGATTCACGCGAGAAATGATCCACCGGTCAAGCAGATTTTTCACCGGCGGAAGTTTTTTCGACAGTCGCCCGGCATACGCGTATGACTTAAGAAAGTTCCCGATATTGATAAGCATCATGACCGATTTGCGCTGTGCATCAAGCACATCCTTTTCATCAAACCGCTTTGGCTCCCCCACCGGGTTCACCACGAAAAAATACCACCGGAGCGCGTCAATGCCGTATTTGTCCGCGATCGCAAGCGGATCGGTATAGTTCTTTTTTGACTTCGACATCTTTTTGCCGTGCTTATCCAAGATATGCCCCTGCGACACCACGTTGCGATACGGAATTCCGGCATCGAGCGCGGTCGCAACCGCAAGAAGCGTATAAAACCATCCGCGCGTCTGGTCCACGCCTTCGGTGATAAAATCGGCGGGATACGAGATCTGCTTCATGCGCTGTGCGACGCTTTTTTGCACGCCGGCTTTTTTATTTTCCTGCGCAAATGGAAAGTGCGCCTGCGCAAACGGCATCGCGCCGGAATCAAACCACACATCGCACACCTCGGGCACGCGCCTCATTATCCCCTTCTCGCATACTCGGCACGCAAAGGTGATGACATCAATATGCGGTTTATGCAGATCTAAAAACCCGTTCTCGTCCATCGGCAAACGCGCGGTCGGCAATGCGCGGATCTCTCCGGTCGTTATATAGTCGTCTCCCTTTTTCTTTTTTGCCGCGACGGTTTCTGCAAGGTCGTATCCGAGCAATGCCGTTTCAAGCATCCACACCGCATACTCGTGGCTGACGATAAAAATGGTTTTGCCTTCATATTTTTCTTCTATGCGCCTCAAAAACGCGGTCATGCGCGCACGCAGATCAGTCAGGCTCTTGCCTTCAGGCGGGCGTTTTTCAAACATTTCCTCGTACGAAGAAAAATACGCGTGATATTCTTTTACCGGTTTGCCGTCAAATATACCGATCTCGATCTCCGCGATCGCCGCGTCCTTGATGATGCGCTCAGGTGCGATACCAAAATGCTCTGCCACGATACGCGCCGTTTCCTGCGTACGCGGAAATGGTGAAGCAATAATCATATCGGGAACGACTCCCCGATATTTTTTTGCAAAGCGCGCAAGCGACGACTTGCTCTCCTGAATTCCTTTTTTCGTAAGATGATTTTCCGCTCTCCCTGATGTCTCCGCGACGCGCTTCGCATTAAACATTGCTTGTCCGTGGCGCATAACAAAATACCTATTCTTCAGCTGTGAGCGTTCGCCAAGCTCGGCGACGCTTCCTACCGCTTCTATTTTCCCGCACGCATCGCACCGCCATATCGGCAACGGGGTTCCCCAATACCTCTCGCGGGAAAATGCCCAGTCTTTTGCTTGTGTGAGCCATTCGCCGAACCGCCCTTCCTTTGTATGGGCAGGAACCCAATTGACCTTTTTATTATTTTCGATCAATTTCTCCCGCAAGCCGGACATCGTAATGAACCACGATTTCCGCGCATAATACAAAATGGGCGTGTCGCACCGCCAGCAAAACGGATATTCGTGTTCGTATGTTTCCTCTTTAAAGAAAAGCCCTCTCTCTTTGAGATCAGTTACGATCGCTTCATCGGTGTTTTTTACAAACATCCCTCTCCACGGGATTGGCGCGGCAAATTCCCCATTTTCCTGTACCGGATGCAACACCGGGAGATCATATTTTTTTGCCATCACCATATCATCCTCTCCGTATGCGGGCGCACAATGCACGATCCCCGATCCGTCTGCCGCAGAAACAAAATCACCCGCAACGATAAAAAACGCGTCTTTGTCGGGCGTAAGAAATGTGAATAATTGTTCGTATCGCTCGCCGAGAAGCTCTTTTCCCTTCATCGTCTTCATGATCTCCCATCCCTCACCAAGTACCTGCATACGATCGCGCGCCACGATAAGCACTTCGTTTTCTTTTTTTGCTTTTACATAGGTAATATCAGGGTGAACCGCAAGCGCGACGTTCGCGGGAAGCGTCCAGGGCGTCGTCGTCCATACCAAAAAATATTCGCGCACCGATGGGTCGTCGTGCTCATCAAACACCGCTTTATGCTTCGCCTTCTCATGTACGCGCTCCTCAGGCGCATGATGCACCAAAGGAAACTTCACATAGAGCGATTTATCTTTGACCGTCTTATACCCCTGCGCAAGCTCGTGCGACGAAAGACCGGTTCCGCACCGCGTACAATACGGCATCACTTTGTAATCCTCCACTAAAAGTCCTTTTTCAAATATGCGCGCAATGATCCACCACAACGTTTCCATGTACTTCGCGTCATAGGTGATGTACGGGTGATCCATGTCGAGCCAAAACCCGATGCGATGGGTCATCTTTTCCCACTCATCTTTATATTTCCACACCGATTCTTTGCACAATCGGTTGAATTTTCCGACGCCGAATTTCTCGATATCCGCTTTTTTCGTAATACCGACGAGCTTCTTTTCTATTTCGATCTCTACCGGCAGACCGTGCGTATCCCACCCCGCGTGCCGCGGAACAAAATACCCCTGCATCGATTTATACCGTAAGAAAAGATCCTTAAAACACCGCCCCATCACGTGCCCGGGGTGCGGCATGCCGTTGGCCGTCGGTGGGCCTTCGTAAAATACGAAAAGTTTTCCTTTCTTTCGTTGTGCGAGAACCTGCTTGAATACTTTTTTTTCTTCCCACCATGCAAGAACCTCCTCTTCCATGCGCGCAAGCTGAGATTTTTGCCCTTCTTTTTCTTGTTCCATACAGGAAATAGTACTCGAAAATGCAGAAACTATCAAGAAAATACGCTTGACCCCGTTAGAAGTCTTATAAGTGAAACTTTTAAAATTATTACCATCTTCGCATCAATAATCAGAGCGACGAATCGATGAATGTAAGACTTCTAACGGGGTTGACCGATTCAAAAAAATAGCGTACAATAAGTCCATTCAAAAACGACGCACATTGGACAATAAAATATAAAAGGAGGTGATAGTTATGAAGGATCTCATGTTATTTTCTGAAATAGCACAAGCGATATCGGCTAAGCCGCTTCGGGAAGCATTGGCGGTTGTCGCTGAAAAGGCGGCAACAATGATTAATGCTAATCATTGTTGCTGTGTTGTCAGAAACAAGGAGAAAAAGTTGGTGATTAAAGCAGGGTATCCTTTGGGCGTTCATGGGGTGGGGCAAGAAATTTCCTGTGAGAGCGCCGCCATCATGAAAGAGATGGAGGTTACCCATCAGCGCAGCAGGATCATCATCAATCCTGCTCAAAACCCAAAAACAGCGTGCTATCTCAGGGGGTTTGCAGAGTATCACCATCTTTCCGCTGTTCTTTTTGTGGCTCTCATCTCAAAAAAAGAGCTGATCGGCTTTTTGGTGTTTGACTTCGTCAAACACGCAAAAAAGAGAATTGGCATTGCGAGGATTCTCGCCGATTTTATCGCATCGCAGATCGAAACGATGCGCGAAAAAGGGCGTGAAGGAGAAAAGGCGAGAATACTGCAAAACATCAGCCTTTTGGGCGAGCAGGCACTGAGAGCGGCGCATTTAATAAGAAATTCCCTCACGAACATTGGGGGACACGCTCACCGCCTTGAAAAGAGTATGACGCTCACCGACCACGACCGCCTGCATGCTGCCATTGTCGCTCAAGAAATAATCGCGCTGGGGAAAGACCTAAACAACATGCTCTTGATTTCAGACTTTTCTCCGGAAAATCTTTATCCTGAAAAGCGCAACGTTAACGGTGTTTTTCAAAACATCGTCAAAAGGCTTCGTATGCTTCACCCGCATCATCCGATTATTTTTGATCCGGGAGAAACAAGCGGGCTTTTTATGATGCTCAACGAAGATTGGGTAAAAAACTGTGTTGACGACATCGTGAGAAATGCGATTGATGCGCATGCATCAAACATATGGATAAAAATGGTCGTAGATGAGGCGGATGAAAACCTTCTCATCTTCATTGAAAACGATGGGGAGGTGCTGGATCCGACAAAGATAAACGTAAGAGAGCTTGCGGATATTTTCAGCCCGTTTTTTAGCACAAAAGGGAACGGCGCGTGTCTCGGCCTTTCAACCGTGCAATGCATGATTCAAAGTCACGGCGGAAAGATTACCGTAGAAAGCAAAGCGGGAAATCCCGATGCGGAAAACCCCGCGCCCTGCACCACGTTCAAGATATCCCTCCCTCTGTAACATATTGATTCCCTTCTGGCAAAAACCGCCGCAAGGGAATTTTTTTTAATACAATGATATACTACACAGCATGGCATTGATCGCAGAAAACAAAAGAGTCTTATTTGACTATGAAATACTTGGACGATACCACGCCGGCATCGTGCTTTTTGGGTTTGAAGCGAAAGCTGCGCTCTCTAAGAAAGCAAATCTGGCGGGCTCGTTTGTTATCATCCGCGGAGGCGAGGCATTCTGGATCAACGCGACCATTGCCCCCTACCAACCCAAAAATACGCCTGCAAGGTATGACAAAACACGTCCGCGAAAGCTCTTATTAAACAAGCGGGAGATTGCGGAACTTGCGGGAAAAACAGCCCAAAAAGGCTTGACACTTATTCCTATTTCGCTGTACAATGAGGGTCGTAAAATCAAGCTTGAATTCGGCCTCGCGCGTTCGAAAAAGAAGTTCGAAAAGCGGGAAGATATCAAGAAAAAAGAGTTTACGCGCGAAAAACAGAGAATCATAAGAGAATAGGTTTTATCTTATAGTTTTTAGAATGCATTTTTCTATAAGCTATAAGCTATCGCCTACAAGTTAGTGTATGGGGATGTTGGGCTTTGACAAAAGGTTTTTTTCACACTATGCAGACCGAGGTCGTCGCCTGCTCGGAAAACGGCGGCACACACCAATAAGTGCAAACTTATTCTCAAAAGTAAAGAATGCAATTGCGTTAAGCTTTGCTCCTCTTTCTTTCGCAAGAGTCTAATACCTCTTGCCATCGGATCTGCTGATGCCTGATAGGGAGAATTCCGGTGTCATATTATCAGGTTGCGCGATACGACGCCGTGGCGTATCGTTAAGCAAAACGGCTTTACGTTCCGGCATTTTGGTTGCTTTCCAGCCGGCGCGCGAGAACAACAAACAACCTACGTTTGGAGAAGTAGTGTGAATAGCTTTTTGGATGCGAGTTCAACTCTCGCCGTCTCCACAAAAACAAGAAGCGCAGCGACTATGTTTTTGTAGGATGCCGCAGTTTTCTGCGGCGCAACCAACGCCAGTATCTATCAGTAATACGTACTTTGAATTACGAAATGTCAGATTCGAGGCGCGCCGAGTATCGAAGCTGAAGCTGTACTATATAGTACAGCGAGGCGAGACACGGAGGCGGAACGAAGAAGATGGCGTTTTGTAATTAAAAGTACACAACGCCAATCGCACCAAAACCAAAGGTCAACAACCAAATACGGTCTCCCCAGCTGCGCGTGATCGACGAGGAAGGGAAAATGCTGGGCATTATGGATCTTGCTGTAGCTCTGCAGGCGGCACGCGAGAAAGAGCTTGATCTCGTGGAGGTCGCTCCTACCGCCATTCCCCCTGTTGCAAAGATCATCGATTTGGGTAAATATGTTTATCAGCAGGAAAAACAACTCAAAAAGCAAAAAACAAAACATAAAGCGGGAGAGCTGAAGGCAGTAAAGATCGGCCAGGCAACATCGGAGCATGATATGATGATCAAGATCAAACAGCTTGAAGAATTTCTGAAAGAAGGGTATAAAGTAAAGGTTGAGATGTTTTTGCGGGGAAGAGAGCGGGCAAACAAAGAGTTCGCGCGAAAAAGGTTTTTACTTTTTCTGGGCAAAGTTACTATGGAACATAAGGTAGAACAGCCCGTAAAGCAGCTTCCGTCGGGGTTTATCGTTGTATTAGGGAAATAACAGCATGCAAAAAACAAATAAATCAGTTTCAAAAAGAATAAAAGTCACCGCCCGAGGAAAGCTCATGCGGCGCGCAGTCGGTCAAAATCATTTTAACGCACGACAAACAGGAGAAGCAGGCAGAAGCAAGCGCGGGTTTGGAGCGGTCGCCGATACCGACGTTCCGAAAATGCGCGATAAAATGCCGTTCTCTCGATAAAAAAATATGCCACGAGTAAAAAGAGGAACTATTGCAAATAAAAAGAGGAAGAATCTCCGGAAGCACACGAAGGGGTTTCGTTCGGGACGGAATTCAAAGATCTCGCGCATGAAAGAAGCGACACTGCACGCATTCAGCTATATGTTTGCGCACCGCAGAAAGAAAAAAGGAGACTTCCGCACGCTGTGGAACATTCAGATCAATGCAGCATCCCGCGAAAACGGACTTCCCTACCATGAGCTCATCAACAAACTAAACATAGGAGGGATCGCAATCAACCGAAAGATGCTTGCGCTCGTCGCAAAAGAACATCCTATCGTATTCTCAAAGATCGTCGCGGAAGCGAAATAATTACTGCGTTCTCTCTAGCAAAAAATGCTCTCATCTCGAGAGCATTTTTTGCTTTTCTTTTGTTGCCAGTATGCCCCTACTTTTTACAGCGCGCGCAATCAAGGACAGCACAAACACCGCGCCGCCGATCAAAATAATCGCAGCTCCGGGGACTATATCGTACACCCCGGCAAGCGATACTCCGGCAACCATTTCAAATACGCCGAGCGCAATAGCAAACGCCGTCATGCTTTTTAAGCTCCACGCGATGTTTTTCGCCGCCACCACGGGAAGGATCATCAGTGCGCCCATAAGCAGCGTACCTACTACTTTAATGCCAAGCGCAATAGCGAGGGCAAGCGCGATCAAAAAAATGAATTCGGCCCGTCCGTCTGCGACCGTTTCATCCCGTGAAAGTTCTTTTGAAAATGTCGCGTGCGCAAACCGCTTGAAAAGCGCGAAGGTAAGCATAATAAGCGATCCGCCGAGCGCCACGCCAAACAGCGCGTCCTCTCTTGTAACCGAGTTGATATCTCCAAAAAGCGCCTCTGCGGCGTGCTCGTCCGGGATAAGGATCATACCGATCGCAAGCGCCACCGTAAACGCAATGCCTACGATCGCATCAATAGAAAGCGCGAACCGCCGCTCAAGGAAAAAAATAATGATAGTCACCGCGCCGAGCGCCACAAATGCGCCGATAAACGGATTCACGCCCGCAATCATCGCAAGCGCGACCCCGGGAAGCGCAACATGCGAAAGCACGTCGGACACGAGCGCGAGCCGTCGGAGAATAATAAACACACCGAGAAACGATGCCGCGATCGCCACCACAACGCTTAATAAAAGAAGGTTACCGTCCATGGTTATTTATGGTCATGTTTATACAAGGTGACATCACCGCCATAAAGCGCACTGAGATTTTCTTTGTTCAGTACCGCATTCGGCGCGCCTTCGCACAACATCTTTCGATTCAAACAAATGACCCTGTCGGCAAAATCATGCACAACATGCAGGTCGTGCGAAATAATGATGGACGTTAAAGAAAAATCTTTTATCATCTCTTTCACCAGATAATAGATCGTTCGTTCTCCTTCCACGTCCACGCTCGCAGTCGGCTCGTCTAACAACAAAATATTCGGCCGCTCGAATATCGCCTGCGCAATAAGCACGCGCTGAAGCTCTCCGTGCGATATCTCCCCGAGATTTCGCTTGAGAAGATGCTCTGCCTTTACATACCTCAAATATTTTTTAATCTCCCCTACTGCCGCGCGGGACGGAAACCAAAACCCCTCGCTTTTCCTGCTGTAAACCAAAAAAAATTCTTCCACTGTGAAAGGGACTGTTTTATCGAAATCGAATTTTTGCGGTACATACCCAATGATCGGCTTTTCGTGCCAAATCACTTCTCCCTGATACCGTACGCTCCCAAGCAGCGCGCGAAGCAGCGTGGTCTTTCCCGAGCCGTTCGGCCCGATGATCGCGACATTTTCCCCTTTTTTAATTGTAAAAGAGACGTTATCCACGACCTTCTCCCCCCCCACTTTTATTGATACGTTTTTGACTTCTAAAAAAAGCATGTGTGCTTTACTTATTTTTCCTGCTTACGCGTTGCTTTTTGGCGATCCTCGCATGAATATCTTTTACAATGTATTCGGGGTTCACGCCGTGCGACCGTGCGCCGGATGCGATCGTATCAAATTGCGCCATCGAACACCCAACGCAATGCAGTCCATATTGCAAAAAAATGGCTATGGTTTCCGGATGCGCCAAAACCACATCACTGATGATCGAGTCCTTCGTGATCGCAGACGTCTTCTTTTTTACGCTTTTTTTCATCATGCTTTTTTGGTCAAAAATTTGTTTAAAATTCTTTTGCTTTCTCCTCTGCTTCCGGAAGCTTATCTTCATCCAACGGCAATGTAAAGGAGAAGGTTGATCCCTTTCCTTCCTCCGTTTCCACGGAAACGTTTCCCCCGTGGCGCGCCACGATGTTTTTTACTAAAAACAGTCCGAGCCCGCTCCCCTCTGTTTGCCGCTTCACCGCGTTCGCCCCGCGAAAGAATTTGGTAAATAAGCGCACCGCCTGATCCTTGGGCACGCCGATACCTGTGTCCTTAATACTTATTTTCACATATCTCCCCGTCGCCGCAACGCGTATCGTGATCGTTCCGCCGGGAGGAGTATATTTCAGCGCGTTATCGATAAAATTCTGCAGCACCAGCTCGATGCGCGCGGCATCGAGTTTGAGCGAATACGTTGTTTCCGGTTTTTCAAATACGAACGTAATATTTTTTTCTTTCGCTTTAACGATGAATGCGTCCATCGCTTTCTGGATCAACGCGTCAAGGTTCGTATGGTGAAAAACAAACCCAAACTTCCCTTCCTCAATGCGCGCCACATCAAGCATGTCGGTCACCAGCTCGATCATCCGTTCGTTTGATTCATACCCTTTTGTCAGCAGGTCTTTTTGTTCTGGCGTGATCGGTCCCGCGTCCTGATCCAACAAGATCTTCATAACCCACTTGATCGCCGAAAGCGGTGTTCGCAATTGATGCGCCGCAACTGAAATGAATTCCGATTTCGATTTTGCGATTGCTTGCTCGCGCGACACATCGCGAAGCACCTTAAGATACCGCACCACCTCGTGCTGTTCATTATGGATCGGGATAGTGGATATCTGCAATTCTATCTCGGCGGGTCTGGCAAGCTTCATCTCAATGATGTCAGGCGTCCCTTTTTGGAGGCGTATTTTTCGCACATTCTCAGCTAAAATCGGATAGAGTACCTGCGCCAGCGGCGTGAGTGCCGGATTTTTACGAATAATATCGGGATGGATGACAGTTCCCAGCACATCCTCCTTTTTAATGCCTAGGATCTGCTCTGCCTTCGGGTTTACGAGTGTGACGAGAAAATCGGAGCTATATTCAATGATGCCTGTTTCAAGGTTTTCAATCACCGACTCCGTTCTTCTTTTTTCCCGGATGAGCTGATTTGAAAAATCAACCGCGCGAAGCGTGGCGCGTGTCAGCACAAGCGCCAGCACTACGAAAAGGATCAGGCCCGCGGCGGCAAACGTAAGAAATCGATTCCACGACCGCCATGCATCTGCATACCCCTCTTCGGCAACGATCATGAAATTGATCGGTTTAAACAACAACGCGACCGACTGCATTTTCTCCCCTGATTGGTCGGTATACGCGCCGAATTGATACGTATATTTTCCTCCCTCTTCCTTGTTCAAAACCTTCTTTACGAAGTCTAAATGCAATAAAGAATTACCGACCCGCTCCGAGGCATAATGGTCGATGATCGCGCCCGTATCGTCGGCAATATACACATGCTCCCCTTCTTCCTCGAGGATCTCCTGTGAAAATCCTTTCAACCGCTTATGAATATCAACGTTCACGCCGAATACGAACATGCCGAGGCCGGGCACATCAATGCGTTCATACGCAAGAATATTCGGAACGCTTTTCTGCGGAATATGATACGCGCGCGCGGTAAACCCCTCGCTGAGCGCTTCGGCAAAATAATCATTTCCCGCGACATTCCGAAGTTCGTGCGGCGCAAACGCTTTTTCATGCGACACGCGCGCCTTTTCCATTCCTGATGCATCAATGATGAACACCTCGATCACATCGCCTCTGTTCTGCAAAAACGACGCAATCTCCTCCGTGTTAAACGTATCAAGCGTTGCGTTACCGCGCAGCTTTTGCAGGACAAAAAGCGCGAGCTCGTCGATTTGGTTTTTTGGATGATTCAGAACGATTTCTTTCGCTTCGATTTCGATCTTCTCGGCTGTTTCAAGCAGATGGAAAAGCACTCGGTCATTCATGTCGCGAAGCGTCGGGACAAGCCAAAAAATATTAAAGATCACTGCAACAGATAAGCCGATTGCCACCGTCCGCCAGACAGGGAATGCGCGTGCGGTTGTTTTTGATGCGTCGCGTACTTGTTCTGCCATGAAATAATTTATGATTTTAAGACTTACGCAGTGAGATGCAGTTCGAGGCGCGAGTGAGAAGCGACCGAGCCATATATTGCAATATGGTGAGGAAGTTTCGGAGCGAAGCAACGAAGAAATGCGCTCACTGCGTAAGTCTTATTATGAAAAAAGTTGCAGTAATCCCCACCGCTTGCCTATATGCACGTCGACACGGATAGGCACGCGCAGAGGAAATACCGACTCCATGCTGTGCTGTATCACCGGCACGACTTCCTTGATTATATCATCCTTTACCTCAAAAATTAATTCGTCATGTATCTGAAGCAGTAATCGCACATCGTCTGTGCGCCGCGGCGCAAGCACTTTTTGGGCGATCTGTATCATCGCGAGCTTGATGATGTCCGCCTGCAGACCCTGCGTCGGCATGTTTTGCGCCATGCGCTCGGCGCCGTTGCGTATCATGGGATTTTGCGAACGGATCTCGGGTAACCATCGCTTTCGCCCCATCAGCGTCTGCGCGACGCCGTATTTTTTTGCGTGCTCTTTTGTTTTCTCTATAAACGCCGCGACGCCGGTAAAATTTTTGAAGTATTCTTCAATAAATTGTTTCGCGGTTTTCGCGTCTATGCCTGCGGTCTGCGCGAATGCGCGCTGGCCCATACCATAGAGTATCCCGAAATTAAGCGTTTTTGCGGCGTTACGCATTTCTTTCGTTACCTGCTCGAGCGGCACGTGGTTCACCTCCGCGGCGGTCGCCCGGTGAATGTCGCCGCCCGCTTCAAAGATGCGGATCATTTTTTCATCGCCCGACAGCGAGGCGATGATGCGCAATTCGATCTGCGAAAAATCAAACGCGACAAAGCTGAACCCCTCATCGGCAACGAACGCGGAACGCACCGCCTCGGCAAATTCCCCGCGTTGGGGGATGTTCTGCATATTCGGGTCTGACGAAGACAGTCGTCCGGTTGCTGTACCGGTCTGATTAAAAATAGTGTGTATTCTTCCCGTGTCGGGATGCACCGCTTCGCGCAACGCGTCTGCATACGTGCTTTTCAGTTTTGCCACTTCTCGATAGCGGATGATCTCGCCGACAAGCGGATGCGCGTCCCGTATCTTTTCAAGTTCATCCGCTTTCGTGCTATAGAGTCCCGACTTCACGCGTTTGGCGCGCGCCGGAAGCGCGATGTTTAATTTTTCAAACAGGACCTTTGAAAGCTGAGCGGGCGAATCAGGGTTGAACTCCTCTCCCGCGAGCGCAAAAATCCGCTTTGTCGCCTCGTTTTTTTCTTTTTCGAGATGCGCCGAAAGCGTCTCAAGCGCCTGTACGTCTATCTTCACGCCGACCCGCTCCATCTCGGCAAGCACCGACACCAGCGGCATTTCGATTTCATACATCACTTTCACAAGCCCTTCGATGCGTAATTTTTCATCCAGCTTTTCCCGCAGGGCAAAAAATGAAGATGGTGGCTGGCCGGCAACGCCTTCTTTATGCGCGATGTGCTCAAGCGGATACCCCCGCTCCCCCGGCGCCAAAAGATATGCCGCAAGCATGATATCAAACTCAATACCGCGCGGCGTGACTCCTTCCTTCCAGCACGCCCTGATAAGCTGCTTGCTGTCGTAGCAAATCTTTTTCACGCGCTCGTCTTCAAGCACGCTTTTAATTTCCGTAAGTGCGCATTGATAGAGCGCGCCGCCCTGGGTTGCTACCTGCGCGTGCGCGCCGTCCCACGCGCAGGCGATTGCTTTTTCCTTGCTTAGTTTTCCGCTGTCTCCGTGCTCCGCCTGCGCAGGCGCGCGTTCAATCACTGCAGTTTCTTCGCGACGCTGTCGATGCGATGCCAACCGCGGGATCAAGCTTGCAAACCCGTATTTTCTGAGTAGTTCTTCGATTCCCGCCTGGTCATACGCGCCGAACTTCGCCTTTTTCATGTCGAATGCGATCGGCACATCGCGCTTGATCGTCGCCAAGCTTTTAGAAAAGAATGCTTGGTCCTTGAACGCTTCTATTTTTTTCCTGAGTTTCTCCGGCATGACGCCGATGTTTTCATAGATGTTTTCAAGCGAGCCGTATTCCTGTATCAGCTGCGTTGCGGTCTTTTCCCCTACGCCCGGCACGCCGGGAATATTGTCCGACGGGTCTCCTTTGAGTCCCTTAAAATCATTCATCTGCCCGGGCGCGATGCCAAATCGCGCTCGCACCGCTTGTTCATCATATACCACGGTGTCTGAAATTCCTTTTTTGAGCGTATACACCTCGGTATCGTCATCAACGAGCTGAAGCGTATCAAGGTCGCCGGTAATGATAATGGTCTTTACTTTCGGCGTATGTTGTTTCGCCAGGTGCGCGATCGTGCCAATGAGATCATCCGCCTCAAATCCCTCTTGTTCAAAGATCGGTATATCAAATGCGCGAACCATATCTTTCACCTTCGGGAATTGCACCACAAGATCGGCATCCGTCTTCGGCCGGTGCGCTTTGTAGTCGGCAAATTCTTTGTGACGGAACGTCGGTGCGGCCAAGTCGAACGTCGCGATCACATAATCGGGCTTCAGCTCGCGAAGCACTTTAAGGAGCACGCTCGTAAACCCGTAGACGGCGTTGGTCGGCTCGCCTTCATGCGAGAGCGGCGGCAATGCGTGAAACGCGCGATGCACGAGAGCGTTCCCGTCAATTAAAACTAATTTTTCTCGTTCTTTCATTGATATATTTAAATGTCACGCGGATCGTATCGTTCGGCAACGTTTTTTTGATGCGCCGAGCCCACTCCACAAGCACGATATTTTCAGGGTTGTTCATCGCCTCGTCCAGCCCGA
>ERZ1292625.1292-Hain-H41-01um-R1-1292-length-30823-cov-65_pt1 | contig 30823 bp, 43 predicted proteins | sample MGYA00564400_ERZ1292625 | MGnify/ENA primary metagenome ERZ1292625 (study PRJEB36523, sample SAMEA6512639) | groundwater metagenome | collected 2019-01-08 | study: AquaDiva: Metagenomics assemblies of 32 groundwater samples
CTCCCTCTTCTCTCTGCCCTTCTTTATTTACCGCTTTATATAAAAAAATCATAATTTTATTTTATTGTAAATAACGAAGCACTAACATCACTTGCTAACAGTTTATCTCCTTTATAATCAGAATCAAAATTCTTTGCGGTTTCACTATTTATAAGATATCCATTTATATATCTAGTAAGACGATTGTCCATTGTTCCTTCAACGCAATTCTCTTTTTCAGAAGTACAAAAAGGGTGTCTGCTTAAAATAAGAATGCGGTATTGTCCGGCCGGTGTTGGCGAAATAATTGAGTCTATTCCAGCATCATGAATAAGATTTTCTATATTCCAAAAAAATTTATTATAACCAACATCAACTTTCCCAATATGCCCCACAAGGGTGTTGTCTGAATTTAATAAGTATAATTCTATTAAGTCTTGAGAGGTAGTTTGATTTTTAAAATTTTTGCCAATTTTATATTCGATAGTTATTAACTGATTCTGGTTAAAAATTTCTCCGCCGTTTGGATATATGAGATTAAGATTATCTTCATCTATTAAGGTTGGGGGTTGCTGTGTGATCTTTTGCTCATAATTTTTTACAAAAACATTTTCTGGAACCTTTGTTAAAACTGGGTAAAAGTTTAGGTTTTGACCATTACGAATTACACTTGTTGAATAGGTAGTAATTTCGTAATTTTTATTTCCATATTGTCCAACGAAATCTTGCCATTCAGATAATGAAAATGTCGTTGTACTTTTAAATACTTTTTCTAAAGAAAATTTATTACTAGAAAACTTAAAAAGCACAATGTGCGTATTTCCATCATCTCCAAATTGAACAAACATTCTTTGATTACCTATAAATTGAACTTTATCAGGAAAACGCCATACTCCCTTGGCGTTTTCTTCTTTATTATCATAAACAGGACGAAACGGGACAAGTGTTTGAATAGATTGCCAATCATTTTGTAAATTCACCATTTCATCTTTTAAAGTTGACTTTTGAAAAAAGTCTTTAATTTCTTGCCATAAAATATCAAAAGTTGGTCTTGCTGTAGCTGTAAATTTGCTATCAGGATTGTTCTTTTCAGTTGGAGAAAAAGCACCAGATTGCCACACTGCTTGACAATAATATCTATGAAATGCTAGAAGATTAATATCCATTTTCTCCATTATACAACTTGATTTAACGGTCTTATTATTATTTTTTGATTTTATATTCACCAAATAACCAAGTTGTACTCCTTCTGGAAGATAATCCCACTCATAACTCTCATTGTAATTAGCTTCGGCGCCTTGCCATCCTAGCCCCTCAATATTTACAACAGTATTTGGATCAATTTTTATTGGACGAAAATAGTAAAGTAAAAAACTTACCACTAAAATAATAGCCACAAAAAACACTATTAGTATTATTTTTTTTGTTAAACTGAGTTTTTGGTAAATACTATAAATCATTTCTTTTTTCTTTGTGTTAAATTATATCATAAACTGAATCTTTTGAGTTTTCCACATTATCTCTTGACTTTTTTTACTACTTTGCTAGTATATGGACATCATTCGCAAATCGCCACGCTTCGTGGCGATTTGTATTATGGATCTTTCTTTATCCTCATTTTCCAACTATTAATTTCCACAAAATAAACTTTTCCCTTATTACTTTTAATTAAATTCTTGAGCTTTGTAGAAAATCTTTTTGTTAAAATTCCTGGTTTTTTAACCCCAGCATTTGACGAAATAATATAAACTTTCGTTCCTTTTTCTAAGACTTTTTTTATCAAATATTCAAAATCTCCATCACCAGTAAATATTAAAAACTCTTTATCTGGTCCGGCCTCTTCCATAGCATCCACGGTCAAATCAACATCACAATTTGATTTACTATTGTAGCCCATATCAACAACTTCAACATTTTCTTTTCCGCAGTGAATACATTTTAAGTGAATAGTTTTATCAGGTTTTTTGTATGCATAAACAGTCTTTGATCTGACAATGCAACCACTTTGTGATAACGATTCAAATTCTTTTGCTGTTTCAGAATCACCCTCGTTTATTCCAGAATAAAAAAATATTTTTTTACATTTCCATTTTTCATTCAAATATTTGCAAAGTTTGTGCCAATCAGTTATAAAACCAAGTAATTTTTGGGTTGTGCTGACTGTGTTTTGAACATCAACAAAAGCATATCTTTCTGTCGTATCGTTTAATTTCATTGAAAAAATTATATTTATACTAAAAAGTATATCATAAAATTTATGTAAATTTAATTTGTGGGGATTACAAAACAAAAAACCGCCCTGGCATCCTCGCGGACACCAGAGCAGTTTGCAACTAAAGTTGCAGATTCAGAACTTCTTACGACGCCCGCGATAGCCGGCAACGAAACAACCCCAGCAAAACTAGACCACCTCCGGTCAAAAACAAATTCAGAGGTTCCGGCACGGCGCCGGCGTTGAAGCTTGGATCGGGGTAACTCTCCTGAGAGAAGTTACTCCACGAACTCCCGCTTCCTCCACTCGCCCAGCTCGTATTGTTAAAAGACGAACTCCCGCCGAGCCAGTTTGCTCCGCCGGCGTTTTTGAAGAAGTTATCCCAGCTTTCACTGGAATTTCCCCACGCTCAGGTAGTGAGGGTGATCGTGGTCCAATCGGACCAGAGCGACACACCCGACCCCCACTGGCCCAGCGAATAATACGAGCCGGAGGAAAAATAATCCTCCCACCAGTCGACCCCGTTGCCGGAGCCATACCTATAGTCGTCCGAAAAACTGAACGAGCTCGTTTCCGCCAACCCAAAGTTGGCGATGCCCTGCCACCAGCCGGACGATTCCGTGCCGGCGTATTCATTGTAGTCGTTGCGGTTGGTGGTGGCGTTTTGCCACCGAGACTCCAGAATCCACCCCGGCACACTAAAAAAAGAATTGCCGGAGCCGGCGGTTGTAGCCGTGAATGTGTTAAAATTGTTGTAAACACATCCGACGGCCGAATTTGGCCCGCAGGGCAGACCGAGGTCATACACCGGGCTGGCGACGCAAAGCGACGCCAACAAAAACATGGCAAAGAACATCTTGAAATTGGTCATAGAATCCTCCCTTGGATTCATATATAGTTTAGCATACTCAATCCAAAAAGTCAAGCAAAAACAGCTTTATTGGTCCCAATCCCAAAATACCCTTATTTTAAGGCATTTTCTTAAAGTATTACTCCGAGTTAGAATTTTTATGTTTAGTTTGGCTCATAATTTTATGCTAAAATAATATCATGAAAGAAAACCAAGAACAAATTGATTACTGCAATATTTTAACTGCAAATACAAGAGAAGTCTATGACAAAATTGGTTCTATTTTTTGTCCGTGTTTGAAAGAAAATGTAACTTTTAATGCAAAAGGATTCCATCACCTCTTATACGAACCAATTGGCACACCCAGAGATATAAAAGAAAGAATTCACAAACTCATATTATTTCCCCTAGCCGTTCCGGTTATAAAAAATGCCAAAAAAGTTGATGAGGAAAGAATGATGATTTTACCAAGTAGGAAAAAATCATTAGCTCCTAAAAAAGCAAAATACATAGCACTTGTGGCGATGGTCGGAAAAAACAGAAATGTAAAAGTAAAAGTTATATTGTTAAAAGTGGGTAATGGAAAACTTATTTTTTGGAGCATTATGCGTTTAACCAAAAGCAAAAATAACCATCAAAAAACACCTGAAAATTAAGGTGTTCTTTGGTGTGCCTGCTTTTCGGCTTAGGAAATTCCTTATCCGAACAAGGCTTACGCCCACAAGCACACTAGTAGTATACACATTTGAAATAAAAAAGCAAGGGTTGGGGATTAGAATTATAATAATTTTTCCAGAGATTTAGGGTCGGTGGAGTAAAGGTAGGCGTTTTCAACGCTAATTTTTCCTTCATTAACTCTTTGGACCAAACAACGGTTGAAATCAATCATTCCCTCCTGCGAGCTGGTTTCTATGACCGTGTTTATTTCATGAGTGCGTTTGTCGCGAATAAGATTTGAAATGGCAGTATTGTTTATTAAAAGCTCGTAAGCCGGAACAAGACCTCCTGATATTTTAGGAATAAGTCGTTGGGAAAATATACCCGACAAAGAGGCCGCCAATTGAATGCGAATCTGGTTTTGCTGGCTGGATTCAAAAGAATCAATAATGCGGTCAACGGTCTGAGCAGCGTTGTTGGTATGCAAAGTGGAAAAAACCAAATGGCCTGTCTCAGCCGCCGAAACAGCTGTAGACATAGTATCCGGATCTCTCATTTCTCCAACCATAATAACATTCATATCGGCTCTGAAAGAATCGTGGAGAGCAGTAGCAAAACTCGGCGTATCCGTACCAATTTCTCTCTGGTGGATAACGGATTTTTTTTGGGTGAATAAATATTCAATAGGATCTTCTATTGTAATTATATTTTCCAATCTTTCATTATTTATAATATCAATCAGTGAAGCCAGAGTGGTTGACTTGCCGTGTCCCGTCGGACCGACAACCAAAAAAAATCCTGATTTTAATCTGGCAAAATTTTCCAAATATTCAGGCATATCCAATTCAGCCAAAGTGGGAATTTTTTTGAGAATATGGCGAAAAACCATACATATTTTCTGCTGGTCCAAAAAGGCGTGAGCCCTGAATCTTTCTCCTTTGTGATCATAAGCAAAATCGGCGCCCTGAGAAGTTTTGAAAATACTTTTTTTTGAATCCGAAAGAACACTTTCCAAAATATTCTGCATTAAGGTTTTAGTAAATTTTGGATATTTGGTCAGAGGTACCAAAGTCCCAGAAACTCTCAAATAAGGATTTCTTTCTTCAGAAATATGTAAATCCGAAGCTCCTTCTTTTACCACCAAATCTACTAAAGTATCTAGATCGTTCATGTTTTTTATTTTTTATCTTTTATAACTTTTAAAGCTTCGGTTACCACTTCCGATGGGGTAGCGGCTGATTTAACTATATAACCGGAAACTCCCAATTTTTGGGCTAAGGTCATATCTTTTTCGTCATTTTGATTGGTGAGCATAATAACAGGAATACCCTCGGCCAATTTATTTTTACGCATTTCTTCAAGAACTTGGAGACCATTTATCCCCGGAATTACAATGTCCAAAAGAATGAGATCAGCTTTCTCTCCGTTTTTTAATTTTTCAAGCAGAACTTCTCCGGATTTATAAGCCTCCACCGCCACATCACTGCCATTAAATTTTGTGACATACATATCAACCAAAAAATCATCATCATCTACTATTATTATTTTATACTTTTTTTCCTCCATCATGTTTCTTATATCTTTAATGTTTTTACTATAACATATTATACTCCTCAAATGGGATAACTCGTTCAAAAACTTTTATGAGAGCGTCGTCTTTCATGGTTAACATGCCTTTGCTTCTGGCACATTTCCAAATTTCTTGCTCAACCGGGTTCTTGAGAATAATTTGTTCCATTTCTTTGTCAATTTCAAGCACTTCCATCACCGCCACTCGCCCCTTAACACCGCTCGGACAATTTTGAACTGGAGTAATTTCGTATATTTCTTTACCAGTAGGAATTTCTTTTTTATAAATTTCTGGCAAGTCGGAAAATTGTTTGTCTATCATCATTTTTATGCTGGCATCAACTTTTACGGCCTTACCGCCCCCGGAACAAAACGATCTTGCCAGTCTTTGGGCCATAGCCAATGCTAAAGTGGGAGCAATTAGGTAAGGATCTACACCCATATCAATAAGGCGGGGAATCACTCCGATGGCATTATTGGTGTGAATGGTGGAAAAGACCAAGTGGCCGGTAAGAGCGGCTTGAATGGCCAACTGGGCTGTTTCCTTATCTCTAATCTCGCCCACCATAATAATATCGGGGTCTTGACGCAAGGTAGTTCGCAAACCGGAAGCAAAAGTGTATCCGATTTCCGGCATCACCTGAGACTGACTTATGCCATCCATATCATATTCAATTGGGTCTTCCAATGACAAAACATTTTTATGATCTTTATCCACCTCATTAAGCATGGCGTACAAAGTGGTTGATTTACCACTACCAGTGGGACCAGAAATTAAAATGAGACCATAAGGCAAATCCAAAGCTTTTTTTATTTTATCTAAATTGCTTTTACTCAGCCCCAATTCACTCAATCTACGAATACCTTTTTCCTGATCCAAAATACGAATAACCACTTTTTCACCAAAGTGGGTGGGAAAAGTTGAAACTCTAAAATCTATTTTTCTGCCTTCTAATTTAGCTGAAAATCTGCTATCCTGGGGTTTTCTTTTTTCATCCAATCGCATATTGGACATAATTTTAATACGCGCCACCACAGCCGAATGAACTCTGGAGGGAAGAACCAAAGAAGTATTCATAATGCCATCTACTCTAAAACGAACGCGCACATTTGAAGCTGTCGGTTCAATATGAATATCGGAAGCCCTACCGTCAGTAGCATATCTCAAAATAGTGGCTACTATTTTGGTAACCGGAGCATTTTCAATAATTTTGGCATTTTTGCTTTCGGAGACGGTTAAATCGCTTACATCTTCACCTTCGCTTAATTTTTTTTTCTTGCTTTTCTCTTCTTTCTCCTCTTCCTCTCCTCCGGAAGATTCAATTGTAAATTCCGTTTCCAGTTCGGTCAAAGCTTTGGTCACTTCACCCGAAAGACCTTTATAAAGTTTTATAACTTTTTCAAAATCTTCTTCTGAAATAAGAAAAATTTTGAACGGTAAATTTATTTTGGAGGAAATAAAATTCAAAGCATCTCTGGCCGAAATATTATCAGGATCTCTAACACCAACTTCCAAAACGCCGTTATCAACTCCGATTGGCACCAACTGATAATAGACAGCGGCTTCCTCGGGAATGTAATCAAGAATTTTGCTTGTTATTAAAGAAACATCAACTTTTTTGATGGGTACAGCATAATATTCGCCCTTGGCTTTTAGTATATCTTCCTCGCTTATTCCCAAAGAAAGAAGCTCTCTCTCAATATCTCTTTCTGAAGATTCCGTTTTTCCCTTTATGGATGAAATATCTTTAGCTTCAATTACTCCTTGTTTTACTAAAATATCTAATACGCTCATAGTTTAATTTTTACAACTTAAATTATACACCAATCCATCAAATCAAGTATTAAAAGTGTTGATATTATGCAAAAACTACTTCCTCACTATTTTTAATTAAATTTAAATAAGGAATATAATTTATAATCGGTGTTTTTTCCATCAAAAAAAGATATTCTTTATGGACACCATCTGAATTTATCCATTCATTTGTCCATCGCATACTACTCATAATATTTTTTTTATAATCTATTTCTATAATTTTTAACACTTTTCCGGATTCATTAAGAATATTTGTAAGTTCCTCTTTTGTTGCTCTACCTCCAGAACTATAAGAAAGTAAAATATATTTCGCCTTTGTATTTTGAATAAGCGTTCTAATAGCTTCCATTGCCATGAATGATCCTTTATCATTTTTTCTAAACTCTTCAAACACAGAGGCAGAGATTGTGTCTCTTGAATCCTCTCTTCTGTTCACTTTACCAAAAATTACAGGCTTATCGTGTTTTACAACAGTTGTCCAAATATGATAATAGGCGGAATATCTGACTCGGCTCGGCGGCATTTTTTCATTATTAGATCCATAAGGCGGATCAAAATACGCCAAATCAAAATTATTGTTTTTAACAACTTCAAAAATATCTTCTCGTAAAACCTTATGACTGCCTTTGGGTTTTTTCAAATCCGGCAATTTTAATATTAAATCGTTATAAGATCTTTTAGACCACTTGGAAAGATACGCCGAAAAATGTCCGAGCGTGCTATCTACAGAGTCCAAAGCAAATAACAAACTAGTAATAATAACTGCTTTGTCAATGTCGTTTAATTTTAATTTTTCTATTTTATCTCTTATGGCGTCCAGTTTTTGAGTGTTCTTTTTTTGAAATGGCATTTTTTCACTCATTTCCTCGTCCCCCCCATAATTAGCTGTGAACCAACCATTGTATCCTTTAAGGGCGTTCAGATCATCAAGTATATTTTGATAATATTTTTTGTCTCTACTATGTAATAAAAAACATTTTGCGCACGCTTCCGACCAATAAGAAATATCGTTTGATATTACATCATACCCCGCCTGAGAAAAGGCTTGACTTACTCTGGTTGAACCGCTAAAACCATCAAGCACATTTTTTATTTCCAAATCTTTTATACTTTCCAAAATATAAGGAATTATTTTCAACTTTGAACCGGCATATTTAATGCCTTGAGTTTTTATATGAGAAAAATCTTTTTCACCAAATAAAGTGCTTGACATATTATGTTTTTTTCAAATTATCAATGTCTTTTTGCAAAATTTTATTTGCTTCTTCGTGACCAACATAAGTAGCATTGAGTGCAAGACCTATTAGTTTTACTAAAGATAAATTATCTTTATATTCTATCCAGCCATTTGTTAATGAATCAAAAAACAAAACCGCTCTTTTTGTATTTGTCCATAATCCTCGTTGAAGTGCATTTGCCGATGTTCCGCCATATCTTACTTCACATATATATTTTTTATTTTTATCCTGAAAAACATAGGTTGGATGAATTCTGCCATTTCCTTTAGTAATTTTAGAAATTATCGCTGTTTGTATTTTTGCTTTTTCACTATCAAAAATCATTATGTTACATTTCTTTTCTTTTTCATTGTAAATAAGGGGTAATACATTTATATTACTAAAATCCGTAAAATTTTCTGAGTTAAAAATTTCAGCAATTATTTTTTCATCCTTAATTATTTTTTTGCCAAAACTTTCAAGAAAAGAAAACATTTTGGATTTCTTATCTGTAGAAAGTTGCAATGGTCCATCACCATAAGCCTTTAAACTTAAAGGAAATTTTTCTCCATTCAATTCATTTATAATTACAATGTCTTCTTCATGTTCTTTAGCTCTATATAAATCCTTGCCAACATGAACACTTTTGAAGTCATACATATACTGATTTATAAATTCGGCAATCCCTATTTCCGCCAAATCGCCATGAGTTTTATTGCCAATAATTCTCATAGTAAAAATATTAGAGAGGGTTGTCTCTATAAATCTTTTATCTTTTTCAATGAGAAGTTTGAATCTTTTTTGAAAATCTTTATATAATCTCATACGAACCCATTATACCATACCACGAGCAAAATTAGGGTGAAAATGGATTTTTTTTGCCGATAGGCAGAACTGGCAAAATGGTTTCTATGGATTTTAGAGAAGTAAATTTTGGATCGCTCATTACTTTTGTATCAAAACTAATTTTTTCAACTTCATTCATTATAATCCCCACTTTCTCGGCCGTGCTCATTTTTGCGCTTTCTTCCGCCAAAAAATCAGTGCTTGGCGAAGTAAAAATAACTTTATAACCAATAACAAGAAGTCCTATAAGTATTATTACCAAAATAATCGGTCTTTTATTTTTTAAATTTTTCATCTCATTTTATGATTTAAGCCAATATGTTTCGAATTCTACTTGATACGAATTGATGTCTTTTTCTTGAGTTTCTAGCTTTGTGGATCTTACATCCAAAATTCTTAAACTTTTTTCTAAATCATTTATAAAACCACTGAATTTATCATAGGGAGCTTTAAATGAAAAACTAATGACTGCTGAGTTGTAAGGTTTTGAAGGTTGAGCGGTGGCAATTGAATCTCCAACTGAGGAACTCGTCTCTTTTGAAGAAAATTTATCCACTATTATACCGTAACCCATCGCCACTTTATCAATTTGGGCAACTAATTTTACAAAATTCAAGGAACTTGGCAAAATAGTTTCTATATTTTTTCTGTCTTGTGTTGATATTTTATTAAATTCCGTCAAAAGTTCATTCTTCTTGTTTTCAATATTGTTGACCACTTCTAAAGTATTTTCATATTTTTGTTTTTCTTCCAAAAGCGAAGAAATTTCTCCGGTTTTTGGATAAATAAAAACATACCCGATAGAGAGAGTAAGAATTATGTAAGCTATTATGGTTATATTACTCATAAATAAAAATTTTAGGGTCAACGGAAACTTTTAAATCAAAAGAAACCAAACCTTTTTCGTCCAAATTTAAATTAGAGAACGACGCCGATTTGAAATCCTCATTTTGAGCAAAAGCATTTTCCTGCAAAGCCACTGCGGTGTAGCTCTGAGCTTTACCTTTCAAATCTATAGACAAATTTTTTTCTAATCCCCTATAATCAAAGCTGGTAAAATAAACCGAGCTCACGGTTGAGGAAGCTAGTGAGTCCAAAAGATTTGATATTACCTGGTGTTTGGCAACAATTAATTTAATCGTTTCCAATTTCTTGCTGAATTGAGACATTTCGTTAATAGTTTTTTTGTCTATATTTTTTTCTGATTCTGCCAGCTGTGATTGAAGATTTTTTATTTCATTTTCCAAAACACCTTTGTAAAAAAATATACCAACAGAAACAACTATGGAAGTGGCGAAAAGAGAGACGGCTAAAACGCCAAAAATTCCGGCTTTCTTTTTTTTGAAAACTTCTTCGGTGATCGGTTCTTTGGGAATAAATGATGATTGAAAATTTGGCGCCATAACTTACAAATAATTATACTCCATAAAAATACGCAAGGTAAATAAATGTGTTGATTACTTTATACAAAAAACTAGCGGGTCAAATGGTACATTTGACCCGCCCGGACAAATATTTCACTCACCGACGAGAGCTTAAAGTTTCTAACATGAGTTCCTCTTTGATTCTTCTCGCTTCTTCTTCAAGAAATTCTGCCAGTCGCCTACGAGTTGCTTTGGCGGGAAGAAGATGCAAAATTTCTTGGATAGTCTTTTCCGTCTTACTCTTTTCCCTTTGAAAACTAATGTATCTTTGCCTTTCTCTTCGACTTCTTTTTTGTCCAAGAATCTCGTTGGCTTCTTTCAAAATACCGTCAAGATCTGATTTCGTACTCATAACGAACCTCCCTACTTTCAGTATAATCAGCAACTGATTTAAGTCAACTTATTTCTCCCCTCACCTTCGCAAGGTGAGGGGCAATCCGACGCAAGTCGGATGGGGTGGGGTCGAGAAAATTTGAAGATGACCTTTTGGGGCAGGATCTTCAAAGGTCATCTTCTGGGAAAGGAAATCAAATTTCTTGAAGACAACGCAGAGCGGCGCCGACGGCGACAGTGAATTCGGGGCCGGTTATTTTGAGAGTTTCCCGTAAGAAAGCGGGAGTTTCAACTTTTTCAAAAGGATCACCTGAAATAACTTCTACTTTAAAATTTTGAGTTGCCAGCTCTCTAAAACCACGAAGAGCTGATCCCCCACCGGTTAAAAACACAGACTTTATATTCCTGTTTCCTTTTTTTTGAAAATCAAACAAAAATCTGTTGGCCTCTGAAAATATATTTTCGGCAATAACGGTAACCGTTTCAGAAAGATCCACTCCATCAATGGTCTTACCCATGCCAACAGATCTCTTGATGACTTCGGCCTCTTCTATTGAAATATTCAAAGTTCTGGCGATATTGGCGGTTATATCCTGAGAACCTCTGTTTATGGTGTGCGAAAGATGAACCAAACCTCTTTCAACAATATACAATTTGGTGGCCGAAGCTCCCATATCAAAAATCATAATGGGTCCGTGTATTCCTTCTAAAACCGCCCTTATAGTGCTAAAAACTTCTATTTCAAAAAACTTAGCGTCAAGACCTGTTTTTGAAATAATTTCTTTATATTGATTAATAATATTATTGTGGATAGCCACCAATAAAATATCTATTTTTTTATTTTTGCTTTCACCTTTTACTGCCGGAATTTCTTCAACTTCCAATTTTGGTATAATAGACCAATCGATGGTAACATCCGATATCGGCACCGGTATATATTTGCGAGCCTCAATGGGCACCATCATAGCAAGTTCCCTTTGCCCTATATCAGGCATCTCTATAACCGAAAGCAGTGAGGCTTTGAAAGGTATAGCCAAACCGCAAACTTTAGTAGTTATAGCCACTTCTTTTTCCGAAAGAAGATCATTCATTGCCTGAGCTATTTTGTTAGTTGGTAAATTAGTGGACTGGCCGATTGAAACTCCACCGTAAGGGCCAAGAGAAAGTTCTCCGTATGTTTCCAACACGGCCTTATCGCCCCTTTTTTGAAGTTGCACCACCTTTATAGAAGAAGAGCCTATATCAATACCTAGGGCACTGGTACTTTTCCTTTTAAAAATGTCAGAAATGAAACTCATCCCGTTAGTGAAAAATGGCATTGTTTTTGGAAGGTGCCATTTTTATAGCTTAAATATCTAATAATATACTTAACCAACAATAACATTCTCATTTTAAATAATAAAAACTTTCCTATGCCATTTTCTACTACGGGACTCATATTGTATTATTATAGCATGTGGCAGAAAATAATTGAATTTGTTCAAAACCTCTTGGTACCCGAAGACTCAAAAATTAAGGGGCTTATGAATCTTGAGCCGGGAGTGATGCGAGACCTTCTGCCTAAGTCAGCCGTTTATTCAAAAGATATTTTTGTTCTTTTTGATTACCAAAATAAAATAGTCCGATTTATAGTTAAAGCCATAAAATATAAAAATAATCAAAATTTAAGAAAAAGAATTGCCTGTTATTTTTATGAAGAATTAGTAGATATGTCTTCAGAAATTTCTCTTTTTGAAGGTTCTCCGCCACTTTTAGTGCCTATGCCCATGAGTCCAAATGAAAAAAGAAAAAGGGGTTTTAATCAGTGCGAGGAATTGGTGAGAGAAATTAAAAAGTTGGGAGGCGATAATATAGAAGTTTCTTATAACACTTTAAAAAAAGTGAGAGAAACAAAAAGACAAACTGAATTAAGTAGAGAAGAGAGAATTTTGAATGTTAAAAATAGTATGAGTGTTGATGATTTTTTAAAAACAAAAAATCGCGTAATAATAGTTTTAGACGATGTCTTCACAACTGGTGCCTCTCTATCCGAAGCTCGCCGAGCTCTTTTGGAAGCTGGCGCCAAACGCGTTATTGGGATTTTTATAGCGCACTAGGCAAAAAATCCCAACTGCTTGGGATTTTTTAGCACTAGTGCGAACCGCAGTCATGTTTTTGTAGCAACAAAAACAGACGAGGTCGGGTCGGGAAATTTTGCGAGTGACGACGAGCAAAATATTCCTGACCATTAAAACTAAGGCATTACTTTTCTTTCAACTATAGAAACTCGACTAACAAGAGATTCAAATTCATAGCGATCAACTTTTTGTACTAAATTGTTTTTCATAACATTAATATCTGACTGCATAACATCTAGTCTCTGATTGATACCATCCATTCCCTCTTTTACAATTTTAAACCCATCTTTTGTTTGCTCTTGAAGTATGCCTAAATATCTTTCTGTCTTTTTGTCTGAATCCGATTGAACTTTTTCTATTATTTTTTCTATATCTTTATTTGCCATGAACCCCATTATAGCAAACTAAAATTTTTTGTGTCAACCTAATTCTAAGGGTAAGATCTTTACAAAAAAGAAAACCGCTCCGTCAAAACCGACCGAATTGGTTTTCAACAAAGCGATTTGTTCACAGAGAAGCGATAGCTTCAAAGAGAGACTCGGGACATTTGCATTTATCTGCATACACATCCCCATATGTAACATGCCTTTTAGCCATCGCGGTATTGGCTATTACTTTAATCAGAGGCTCAGCATCTTTTATTGCTTTGGCAACAACTGGTCCTCCAAGGACTTCAAATTTTCCTTCTGCTTCTGGGAAATTAGCATCAACTACCGCAACACCAACTTTGTTCTCTTGAAGCTGATTGCTATTGATGATGCTCAGAGCTTCCTCTAAATTAGAAGCCCTCAAAACAACTTTGTGACCACGATATGGAAATAACTCACAAAGTGAATCAGCAAAATCCTTGTTATCCTCGACTAAAAAAACAGCTGCGTTTTGCATTGCAAAACCTCCTTGTTCTTTATAGCATAATGGAAAGAAAAATACAATCCAAAAGAAATTTAAGGGTGACCCTTTGGGGCAGGGTCTTCAAGGGTCACCCTTGGGGAAAAGGAGAATTATTTTTTCTTAAACGGAAAGCCGAGGGATTTGAAAAATTCCAGAGTGTCGGATTTGGATTTGAGAGAAGTGACAATGGTAGCGGAAAAACCAAAAACATCTTTGAGATCTTCATCGGCAGTTTCGGGAAATACTATGTGTTCTTTGACAGACAAAGTATAATTGCCCATTTCATCAATGGCATCCGGCGAAATACCCCTAAAATCTTTGGTTCGTGGCAAAGCTATATTAAAAAGTCTATCCAAAAAACTCCACATTTTCTCACCTCGCAAAGTTACTTGCACCCCAACAATATCCCCTTCTCTTGATTTGAATGTGGCAATTGATTTCTTAGCTCCTCTTTTAATCGGTTTTTGACCAGTAATTTTAGCCAACCGATCAATGACAATATCTATTTTCTTTTTATCACTAAAAGAACCGACACCTGAATTAACCACCACTTTTTCTATTTTTGGCGCTTGCATAACATTTTTGAGATGCATTGTTTCTTTCAAATCTTTATATGCTTTTTTTACTTTTTCTTTCATCATAATTTTATTTTTATTCGTAGCAATTCGTTAATTTATTCGTTATTTCGTATTTACTTTCTTAACATTAGAAACATGAATGGGTGTTGCTTGTTCTATTATTTTGCCTTTCTCGTTGCTTTTTTTGGGTCTTTTGTGCAACTTTTTTTTATTGACCCCTTCCACCAAAACCATATCATCTTTGGGAAACGCCTTAACCACAGCACCAGATTTGTCCTTATCTTTTCCCGTAATCACTATTACTTTGTCTCCTTTTTTTATTTTCATCCCGTAGTGAAAAATGGCATCGCTCTAAAAAGAGCTTTGCATTCTTGTTATTGTTAATTTTAAATTAATTTTTTTCATAATTGTTGTCTATCACTCTAAATCTTTTTAATGCCATTTTCTACTACGGGATTCATTTCCTTAAATCACCTCCGGCGCCAAAGAAACTATGGCCTGATAACCTAATTCAGCAATTTCTCTCGGTATTGGACCAAAAATGCGACCTGCTCTTGGTGTAATTTCTCCTTTTTTTTGATCCACTACAATAATTGCATTTTCATCAAAACGAATATAGGAACCGTCTTTTCTTCGGAGAGGCGATTTTTGACGAATAACCAAACCCAGCAAAACTGATTTTTTCTTTATTTCTTTACTGCGAGGTTCGGCCTTTTGGACAGAAAAAATTACCAACTCACCTATTTTGGCGTATCTTTTTTTGGAACTGCCGAGTATCTTGAAAATGCGACCGATTTTGGCGCCGGAATTATCTGCCACTTTTACTATTGTTCTTGGTTGAATCATAATATACGAAATAACGAATTAATTAACGAATTGCTACGAATTTAAAGTAATAAAGTGTTTGTCTTTTGAAATGGGTCGACTTTCTATTATTGAAACTTTTTCTCCAATCTTTTTTGTATTACCAATATCATGCACTTTATATTTCTTGCTTACCTTATAATATTTTTTATATTTTTTATGCTTTACAAATCTGGTTACCAAAACGACACAAGTATCTTTCATCTTGTCTGATACCACTATCCCTCTCAAGATTTTATTTTTTGTTTTTGTCTTATTCATAATTCATAATTCTTAATTCTGTTTTTATTCTGGCAATATCTTTCTTAATATTTTTTTGTTCTTTAACATTTTTGCTTTTACTGCCAGCCACTTCAAATCTAATGTCGCGCAAAGCCAAAAGTTTTTCACTTAACTCTTTTTCCAAATCGTTCTTATTCTTTTTTATCTTTTCTTTTTTCACATTATGTCCTAACCACTATTTTTGTTTTAACCGGCATTTTGGTACCACCTTTACGCAAAGATTCAATAGCCACCACCGCCGTTGCCCCATCTACTTCAAACATGACCTGCCCAGCCAAAACTCTGGCGCAATATCCTTCTATATCTCCTTTACCCTTGCCCATTTTTACTTCAGCTGGTTTTTTGGTAAAAGGCATATCTGGAAAAACGCGTACCCAAACTCGACCGGTTTTACCGAGGTTGTGGGTAATAGCTTTTCTGGCTGATTCTATCTGGTTGCTTGTAATTCGACCGGGGGTCATGGCTTTCAATCCGTGAGAACCAAAAGAAACATTAACATTACGAGTGGCTGGTCCAACTTTTTTTGGATTCTCGCGCATGGTGTGCCATTTTCTATATTTAACTTTCTTTGGAAAAAGCATGGTAGTAAATTATTTTTTAGCAAAAATATCTCCTTTATAAATCCAAACCTTTATGCCAATTTTACCGAGTGGCAACTGAGCTTCATAGAAAGCATAATCAATGTCGGCACGCATGGTTTGCAGAGGAATCCGTCCCACCTTTTTTGTTTCCGTCCTGGCCATATTGGAACCACCCATAATACCAGAGAGAGTAATTTTGACACCCTTAACATCGCGATTGGCAAAAGCTTTTTCAACCATTTGTTTCGTTACTCTCCTGAATGGCAATCTTTTTTCAAGCCCTTCGGCCACCATTTGGGCGGCAATCATGGCGCTTGATTCCGGTGATTTTAATTCTTTTATATCTATTTTCAATTCTTCCTTCAGACTGATTCCCTTTTTTTTCATAAAACGAACAATATCATCTCTGAGTTTGGTCATACCATCGCCACTTCGGCCAATAATAAGCCCGGGGCGAGATGATTCAATAATAATTCTAAAAATTTTTACATTTCTTTCAATTTCTATAGAATTTACAAAACATCCTTTTAATCTTTTTTTTAAATATTCAAAAATCAAAACATCGCTTTTCAAATTTTCTTTATATTTGGATTTAATACCAAACCAGCGAGATCGCCAATCGCGTATAATTCCCAGTCTATGTGCATATGGATGTACTGTATGACTCATTATTTTTCTGCTAAAACTATTGTAATATGAGAAGTTCTTTTGTGAATAGCATGGGCTGAACCGTGAGAAACAGGTCGGCGTCTGTATAAAATTTTTCCCCCATCAACTGTAATCGATTTGACCCAAAGATTTTCTACGCCTACTCCCAAATTTTTGGCATTAGCTATGGCCGAATTCAAAAGTTTATGCAAAGGACCGGTTGCTCTTTTGGTTATAAAATCCAATCTATTTTTGGCCTCTTTGACCGTTTTGCCTTTTATAGCATTGGCCACCACCCTTACTTTTCTCGGCGATTGTCTGTAACTATTCAGTTGTGCTGTTATTTCTTGCATTTTATTTCTTTGCTTCTACTGCTGCTTTGGCAGATTTAGCGGCATTTATTTCGTCTTCTTTTTTCTTGGCTTCAAGGTCTTTTTGCATCTTACCTCCATGTTTTATAAATTTGCGAGTAAGCGAAAATTCTCCGAGTCTGTGACCAACCATATCTTCGGTAACAAAAACTTCAATATGTTCTCTACCATTATGAACTCCAAAAATAAAACCAACCATCTCAGGTGCAATAACACAAGCTCTTGACCAAGTCTTAATAACCCCGGTTTCCTGCGGTTTTTTACCTTCAATTTTCTTCATAACCCTTTCGTCCACGAAAGGGCCTTTTTTGGTTGATCGCGACATAATAAAAGCTCAAACGAGCTTGTTTATATACTACCAAATAAGCTTTTATTGTCAAATTAAACGACTCAACGAGAAATGCCGTTGAGCCATTCTCCCTTTCCAGAGGGTGACCCTTGAAGACCCTGCCCCAAAGGGTCACCCTCAAATTTTTTCATAAAACACACCAGATCCTGTACCACCAACTTGTCTAACTTTCCCTTCTTTTTCAAGTTCATTCAGATATCGCTCCGCAGTTGCATCTGAAATCCCCAGCATCATTTCTATATGATTATTTGTAAGTTTTCCCTGAGTTTCTAAAAGACCTAAAACAGCTTCTTTGTTTGTCTCTTTTTCTCTGGCTTGTCTTTGAATTAAAGTTTCCTTTTTCTTTCTTTCCGTCATTTTTACCACAAGCCAAACAAGCGTTCCGCCAACAACCACTCCTAAAATGAAAAAGATAATTTTGTTCATGAGGTTATCTTAACATTTTTTAATTACAAAAGTTTAGATTTTATTCCTTCTTTTACAGCATCTGTTACTTTTTCTGCTATTTTAAAGATAGGAAATTCCTCATCACTACTATCAAGTTTCGGGGCAATATAAATTTTTTCAATCGAGCTAATCACAAATTGCTGTGTATTAGATTTTCCATTATCACTTTCATCCATTTCATTAACAGTTTTGCTAAAAGCAGAAAGTGATTTTGCTTGTGCCGCCTTGAACACATAACGTTCAAGAATAAAACGTTCTTTATTGTATTGTTTAGTAGCAAACCATTCAGTGTAAATAAATGGTAAGGATATTGTTAGTTTCAGAAAAAATTGTAAGTTTAATTGAACGAAAAAAGAATAAATAAAGAAAGTAATACTCACAAGTACCAGTCCACTAGTGGTACCAGCAAGAATAAGAAACCATTTTTTAAGTTCTTTTTCTATCTCCTCTTGTCGTACTGAAAAAGATTTTGCCAATGCTCCTGATCCCGCACGTCCTAATTGATCAGTGATTTCTATTTCAAACTTCTTTATTTTTTCCTCTATTTCCTGCAATAATTTTGAGTGTATCTCAAATGTTTCCTTGCTCTCTTCGGCATTATTGACAAGTCCTTGTATTGAATCTTCTAATTTGCCGGCAATTGTGTTTTTTTGTTCCATCTCTGTTATAACATTTTCTGCTTGTTGTTTTAGAACATTAATTTCATTCTTTAATCTAGTCGCCTCAGTGCGCCTTTCTTGTATAACCTGAAACCTACTATCTGTAGTATCAGTTAATTTTTGCAAACTACTGAGACGCTCTTCCAATATATTCAGTGCCTTTTGTAGTTCTGTTATTCTGCTCCTATTATCTTTTGCCATGTTATTTTTAATTATTTTCTATTAACTTTTATATTATATCACACATACCGAACAAAAACCGAAGGTTATCCACATGTTGCGGTGGCATTATTAACAGGAGATTTTATAATAAAGATATGCAAAAAAACCTGACGCCACAAAAAAAGAAAATATTGGACTTTATAAATACATATTCTATTAAATATGGTTTTTCTCCTTCTTTCGAAGAAATAAAGAGAAAATTAAAACTTCACTCCATATCTACAATACATCAACATTTGGAAGAATTAGAAAAAACTGGATACTTAAAAAAAAAGAAAAACCAAAAAAGATCAATTAATGTCAAAGATTTTGATTCGATGATAAAAATTCCTTTACTTGGAACTATCGCCGCTGGTCAACCAATTGAAGCAATTCGGGACAAAGAAATGATTGCTATTCCAAAAAGTAAATTTTCCCACCCATCCGAGATTTATGCCCTTCGTGTAGTTGGAAATAGTATGATTGATGAAAATATCAATGATGGCGATATTGTTTTGGTAAAACAGCAAGAGACTGCTGATAACGGACAAAAGGTTGTGGCCCTCATAGATAACCATGAAGTGACTCTCAAAAAATTTTATAAAGAACGGGGACATATTCGTTTACAACCGGCTAATAGAAATATGGAGCCGCTTATCTTTCAAAATGATCGTGATGTTTCCATACAGGGCATCGTACTTGATGTTATTCGCAGTAGCGGAATTACATCACTAAACATGTATCCTGGTACAAAACTTCTTAATCGAGAGAGAAAAGTTAAAAATAGAGAGGTAAAAGAAAAAGTACGCGGCGGAACTAAATTCCAAAATAATGTCATTGTTACACCAGAAGCTAAAGGTATTAATAAATTTGTAAATAAAATTATCCGGGGCGATAGCGAAGAAATCTTAAAAAAAATCCCAACGGGTTCAATAGATATTATTATTACATCACCTCCATATAACTTTGGTCTTGAGTATAAAAACGATAAAAAAAATGATGCTATTCACTGGAATGAGTATTTCGAAAAAATAAATACAATTTGGGCGGAATGTGTTCGTGTGTTAAAACCAGGCGGGCGTCTTTGTCTCAATGTGCAACCACTTTTTTCGGATTATGTTCCAAGCCACCATATAATGTCAAAACAGTTACTTGACCTTGGTTTAATTTGGAAAGGTGAAATTTTATGGGAGAAAAATAATTACAATTGTAAATATACTGCATGGGGTAGTTGGAAAAGTCCAAGTATGCCATATCTAAAATATACTTGGGAATTTGTAGAAGTTTTCTCAAAAGAAACTCATAAAAAAGCCGGTGACCAAACTAAAGCTGATATTACTGGTGATGAATTCAAAAAATGGGTTTATGCAAAGTGGTCTATCGCCCCAGAACGCAACATGAAAGAATACAATCACCCCGCAATGTTTCCAAAGGAATTAGCGACCAGACTTATGAAGCTCTTCAGCTATCAAGATGATATTGTTCTTGACCCTTTCAATGGTGCTGGAACAACTACTCTTTGTGCCGCCGAAACAAGCAGAAAATACATTGGGGTTGACCTTTCAGATCAATATTGTAAAATCGCTGAGAAACGAATCAAAGAAATACCAATAAAATTATTTTAAAGGTATTTCGAGAGCACATGTTCAAAATATTTTATAGAATATTCTAGCCGCTCTAAACGAAGAGGTTTATAGAATTGTTTTTTGTGTATTTCCTTTTTAATATTTCTTTCACCATCAAGTAGTGTGATAATTTCTATATTAAGATTAGGAAAATAACTTTCTAAAACTTTAACAGATTTATACCCTCCCGGATGATCAACAGAAGTTGAATAATCACCACCGAGCATACTTTCAAGTTGAAAAAGACAAAATTCAAGTTTTGGAAAATGTTTTTTTAACAAAAAAGCATCTACTAGTATACGCTTATACATCGCGACTTCTGCATATGCTTTACATTCAATTGAAAGAATAAACTCACCATCAATATAAACTTGCTTGTCTTGTGACAGTTTGTATATATTTCCTTTTTCGTCACTAATCGGATATTTTGTTTTGCAAATTTTTATACGAGAAAGCTTTCCTCCAATATTTTTCCATGCAATCAAAACCATCTCTTCAGCCATTGTTTCAACCAGTGTTCCTTTCAGAGAACGCAGGACTCCTCCAGCACGAATTCTCCACATTTTGTGGATAATTTTGTTATAAAATTTTATAAACTTATCAAACATGGTTACCCCAAACCTACCACATTTTAGCTAAAAAATACAGAAAACAAGAAATTTGAAGATGACCTTTTGGGGCAGAATCTTCAAAGGTCATCTTCTGGAAAAAATTACATCCTCTCGGGAACTTTAATACCAAGAAGGTTGAGGCCGGATTTGAGTATGTGAGCGGTCGCTTGGGTTAGGGCTATTTTATAAGGAGAAGAAAGGTCTTCTTTGTCTATAATTTTTTCTTTGGCATAAGAACTGTTAAATGCGCTCGCCAATTCGGTCAAGTAAGTAACAATGTAATGTGGCGCATATTCTTTTCCTGCTCTTTCCACTACTTCCGGAAATCTGTATAAATATTTTTCAAGTTCTGTTGTTTCCCAAGGTGTCACCTTTGGGGCATTTCCTAAGGTGACACCTTGGGAAATTGCTTTTTCCAAAACAGAATTAGCTCGAACACACGCATATTGGAGATATGGTCCCGAGTCGCCCTCAAAAGAAATAGACTTATCAAAATCAAAAATAATATCACCCCCTATCGCCTGTCTTAATATGGAATATTTGATCGCCCCTATTGCCACAATCTCGGCAACTTCTTGTTTTTCACTTTCAGAAAAATTTCTGTCTTTTATTTTATCTTTAACTAAATTTTCAACATCTTCAATTAAAGATTCTCCTGTTATTATATTTCCTTTTCTGGAAGACATCTTACCAGTAGTAAGTTTTAACATTCCATGAGATAAGTGCGTGGTTTGGATTGCAATTTCCGGCCTGATTTCTTTCAAAGCCCGCAACATAACTTCAAAATAGCCGTCTTGTTCATTGGCCGTGATTATTATTGATTTATCTGATTTATACGCTTCATATTTTCTGATAGCATGAGCGATATCTTTAGCCTCATAAGTTGGTAAACCTTCTTTATTTACAAATACTCTAGTATGAAGTTTGGGGTCAAATTTTTCTCCCCTAAAAACAATCGCCCTTTCACTTTCCTCAAATAATCCTTTCTGCAAAAATTCTTTTACAATTTTTAGAGCATTATCAACCACTTCACTTTCAAAAAAGTAATAATCAAATTTAGTACCAAGTTTTTTATATAAATCTTCAAAGTGAGCAAGACTAATTTCTCTCCCCCATTTATATATTTTATTCAAATTATCATCACTTTTTTCAAATATTTTTTTATTTATTTCTTTTATTTCTTCTTGTACTTTTTCATCATCCTCATAAGCATTTGAGCCCAGAGCATAAGCTTCTCCTATGTATTTTATCTTTTCATTAATATCACCATCAATCATTCCGCCCAATTTAATTATCCCCCATAAAGCTTTAGCAATATGAAGTCCTATATCTCCTTGATAATTATTTCTTTTTAATTCAGCTTTATTCCATTCAAGAATTCGAGATAATGATTCACCGACAACATTCCCCATCAAATGTCCTATATGCATAGGTTTTAGAACATTGGTTACCGTATGTTCAATAATGATTTTTTGATTTTTTAATGAATTATTTTTACCATAATCACTATCCCCTTCAATAATTTCTTTAACAGATTCAACAAAAAAATCTTTAGACAAATAAAAATTTATAAAATTACCTACCGCTTCTATTCTCTCTATTTCAGGAATTTTGTTTCCACTCAAAATTTTCACTATATCTTCCAAAGTATCCTCCTTCGCCACAGGCTTCGGCGGGACAAAGAAAGAATAATCACCATTTTTCAAATCTTTTGGGTGCGCCAAAACAAAATCCTCTTCTATTTCCAAAGTTTCTTTTATCCAATCTTTTATTTTCTCTTGAATATTCATTTTAATTTTTTAAAAAGTTCATAATCTACCATGGCTCCGTTTATGGCCCGATGCACTTCTGGTTCTGGAGCTACTCCAAACATCTCACAAGCAGTTTTTAAATTCCATTTTTCTTTTTTGACCAAACCTTTTGCCCAAGCGATTGAAAGAATGTCTAATCTGTGATAATCCATTTCATCCTTAATTCCTGTTTTTCTGAAAGCTTCATTCATAAAACCCCAATCAAAGGTGGCATTATAAGCACAAAAAATAGCGCCTTTTGTTTTTTCAGCATATTGTTTAATTCCATCTTCCAAAGAAATAGCATCTTGCCAATCTTTTTCTTTATAGCCATTTCTTTCAAGAGCCGCCGGCACAGCATTTTCTATATTTAACGGCTTAGTTTTGATATTTAAAGTATCTATTATTTCAAAATTATTTTGGTCAAAAACTACCAGTCCAATTTCTAAAATTTCGTGTATTCCAAAAACATCTCCACTAGTTTCCAAATCTGTCATGGCAATGGGGCGTTCATTTAGTTTTTCTAAATTGTTCCAAGGCATTTTTAATATTCTACCATTTCTGCTATACTTTTCCATCATAAGAATAACCCCCTTAATCCCCCTTACATTAAGGGAGAAATAAAAAAATGAATCAAAACAAAAAGAAAATTATTATTTTTGCCTCAGGGACAAAAGATGGCGGAGGAAGCGGGTTTGAAAATTTGGTTAACGCCACTAAAAAAGGCATTTTGAACGCTGAAATTTTGGCTGTGGTTTCAAATCATGAAAATGGGGGTGTGCGAGAAAGGACCGACAGACTTGGTATTAAATTTATTCACTTTATAGAACCAAGAACAGCAGAAAGATACCAAGAAATTGCAAAAGGCGCTAATTTGGTTTGCTTATCTGGTTGGTTGAAATTGGTTACTGGTTTGGATCCCCAAAAAACAATTAACATCCATCCCGGTCCCCTGCCCCGATTTGGCGGTGCTGGAATGTATGGGCATCATGTTCACGAAGCTGTTATGGAAGCTTACAAAGCTGGTGAGATTACTCACTCCGCTGTGTCAATGCATTTTGTTACTGAAAAATATGACGAGGGCCCACTTTTCTTTTCTCAATCGGTTCCGATTTTGCCAGACGACACAGCCGAGTCATTAGCAAAGCGAGTCAACGAAGCGGAACATAAATGGCAACCCATCATCACCCAAAAAGTCCTCTCCGGTGAAATTAGCTGGGACGGCAAAAATCCAAATTCCCTCAAAGGTCAAATCATTGGTTGATTTGATTATTTTCTGTTTTTGTGGAGAATGAGGAATGGAAGGAGTTATTTGAAATGAGCGTAAACGATATCTATCTGCCACACGAAAGAAAAGTGGCTGATATACAGTACAGGCAAAGTTTAGCCACAATTCTTGCGTATGGAGAGAAAGTTCTCTCCACACCGCAAGGAGTGCCAGCTATCACTTACATCGGTTTGTCGCCAATGGTTTTCAAAATGAAAAATGGCGTTCCGCTGGTCACCGAGCGCGCCATTCCTTTTTGGAAATCGGCCATCGGCGAAATCTGTGGCTTCATAAACGGAGTCACCAAAGAGGAGGTTTTAGAAAGGGAATTCAGTTGCTCTTGGTGGAAACCTTGGGTAACGGAAGAAAAAGCTCGAGAAATCGGCTTTGAGCCCGGAGATCTTGGACCAGCATCTTATGGAGGGGCTTTTCATTCTTTTCCCTATCCTCCAGAGCCATTTAACCAGATCAGCCACGCGATTAATCAGTTGAAAAAATATCCATATGTGAGAACAGTTCACATCACTCCGTGGATTCCATACTGGATCGGACGGGGTGGCTTTCAAAGAGCAGCAGTTTCACCTTGTCATGGTTGGATGTTTTTCAGAGTCATCAACGCTCGGCTCTGGATGCAAATGCATCAACGCTCGGCTGACTTTCCTGTCGGTGTGCCGGCAAACATGATTCAGTACGCGGCACTTCTGCTTATGTTCGGCCATGTAACCGGCTACACTCCGGACACTTTTGTGCATTCTTTCTTTGACACCCACATTTACGAGGATCAGATTCCTCGTGTGCAAGAGATGATACGCCGGACGCCAAGACGCCTGCCTTCCCTCTTTCTGACAAAAGAAGGGTTGGCAATCACAGACATATTTGACTTTCGGCCAAGGCATTTTGAACTGCGGGATTACAATCCGCATCCGGCAATCAAAGATATTCCGGTGGCAGTGTAAGGAGGACACCGTGCTCAACGGAAAAACAATTCGAATCATCTTCGCCTCCCCCGCTTGGATGCAGAACGGCAGGCTTGTGATCGGAAAAGATGGAAACATACCTTGGAGATGCCAGATTCCGTCTGACATGAAGAGATTTGTTGAGCTGACCACAGACTCCACAAGACGTTCAGTGGTGATGGGCAGAAAAACTTGGGATTCTATTCCCTTGAAATTCAGACCATTATCAAATCGGCAAAACATTGTTGTAACTCGTAACTCCGGATTCACTATAGAGAATGCGGAAATAGTTGTCGCTCATTCGCTTGAAGAAGCGGTGCAACGAGCAACTTCGAAAACTGTCTGGATCATTGGCGGAGCAGAAATTTACGCTCTGGCATTGCCATTAGCAGACTTTATGCACTGGACAATGATTCAGGAAAGATTTGAGGGGGACGCTTTTTTCCCTAAATACAACCAAAGCGATTGGAAAGATGTACACCTCGAATACATTACGGCTGGGTCGGTTGGAGCGGAAAAAGACAAACTCGACTCTTGCTATTTGATTTTTGAAAAAAGAAAGTAGTTCTTTGTAGCCGCCCCACCCCACAAGGATTCGGGCGGCTTTCTTATTTTCAAAATTTCATTATAATAATTTTTATTATGGCCACTAAAAAACATTTAAATACAACAAATGCACGAGTTCCGGAACAACTCAAACAAATGATAGATTTACAAAAAAGAAAAATCTGCCCATTTTGTAGAAAACATTTTGAGGAAAATCATAGGGAACCTATTTTAAGGGAAGGAAAAAATTGGTTAGTAACAAAAAACGACTACCCTTATGATGGAGCAAAAATCCATTTGCTTTTGGTTTATAAAAAACATATAGATTCTTTCGATAAAGTCTCCATGAGTGGCATTGAGGAACTTTTAGATCACATAAAATGGGCAAACAAAAAATTTAAAATACCCGGAGCTTCTTTTATAATGCGATTTGGGGATCATAATTACACCGGTGCGACAATTACACATTTACATGCACATATAGTTTCCGGACATAAACAAAAAAAGAATTCGGAAGCTATTCGATCAAGTATTGGTTTTAAATAAACAAAATGCCCCGAGGCCGCGCTAGGCGGACTCGGGGTCTTTTACTTTCACGATTCGAATATCGGCGGCTTTCAGGGTTTCAAACCCTTTCAGCACACTGTATCCTTCAGAAAAGAACAATTCTTTTATGCGACACTGGGCAAGCATTCGCGCGCAATCTCCACAGGGAAAGGTTGTCACGTATACAGAAATCCCTTTGAGAGAAACACCCTCTCGTGCGCAAACGCCCACAAGACCTTTCTCAGCGTGTAGCGAGAGATAAACTTCGGCTCCAGCCGGATCGCCAGCGTTGAAGTTGATGCGCGGATCTCCAAACAATACCGTTTCGTACTCAGTCGGATAGTGAGCATTGCGAGAACAAGCGATCATCCGCCCGCTCCAGAACGCCATCGCCCCAATTTGACGCCACCAGTCCGGACTGTCTTTGGCAAGTTTTCTAGCTGCTTCCATCCGGAGTTGATCAATCTTTTCAGAACTCACTTCCAAGTCCGGAATTACTGGCTCTTGCCTCTTCACCGCAGTCATGTCCCATCGGCCCCATATCTGTTCAAACTTTATGGACAAAAGAGGATCGTGGTGAAGAAGTTCCATAGCAACGGCATGGCAAACATCTTCGTCCGGCATAATTAATTCAGTTTCAAAAGGAACACGAGGAGGATTAAGAATATACACATTCCCCCTCATACCTGTTGAATAAATCATTGGAACTATCTCTGTCTCAGAAAGCGCCCCTAAATTTCTAGCAAGCCGCGGAATAAGTGACTCCGCCGTCCGCCGAGAAATCAGATAAAGCTTAAACGGCTGGTGTTTTTTCAACCATTCCACATACTGCCGGTTCAAAACCGGAATGTAGGCAACGAGGTTAGCCATGACTCACCCCACTTTGCTGAAGATGCTCAGCGACTGTTGCTTGGATTTTCTTGGCCAATTCCTCGGCACCCTCCGTCATGAGACGAAGCGTTTTGGCCGTAGTGGTTGTTGCCGCCTTGGCTGCCAGGTGCTCAATTTTGCCACAATATTGGTCCAACTCCCTTTTATCTTCATCATTAAAAGAGCTGGTTGTTTTGGACATGATGAGAACATCCGGCTGTACAAGCCTGATAAGGTCGTACTTGTGTTGATCAATGTGGCGGCAAGTGATAACGCTCACCGAAGCGAGCATGGACAGGATCTCTATCCTCTCTTCAAACACATCAAAAGGTCTGTTGTGGCCCTTCATGGATCTGGTCAGTTCATCAGAGTCAACCCCAACAATAAGCACATCACCATGTGACCGTGCTTCAGCCAGATAGCGGCCGTGTCCAACATGGAACATGTCGTAGACGCCCTGAGTCAGAGCAATTTTAAAACCGCCTTCTTTGAGTTGTCTGACAATCTTTACAAGATCGTCAAAGTCAGGAATGTATTTATCCTGCAAGCAACAATTTCCTTGCAAAATATTTTTGAGTGTTGTAGGCATAAGCTCCTTTCAAATAACTTCTATTCAAAGCTTACACATTTTAGGCAAAACAAAAAGACTTGTTTTTAAAGTCTTTTTGTTTTTTAATATTATTTAATTTTTTACCTCGACACCCATCGAGCGACACTGCCCTTCAATTATTTTAACTGCTGATTCCAAATCATTGGCGTTTAAGTCAACCATTTTTATTTGAGCAATTTCTTCCAATTGTTTGCGAGTAATAGTACCCACTTTTTGAGCTGGCGGTTTGCCGGCCCCTTTTTCGACACCTATGGCTTTCAAAATCAAACTCGAAGCCGGAGGAGTTTTGAGTATAAAACTAAAAGTTCTGTCTTCATAAACATTTATTTCAGCCGGCACGACACCCTCCATATCTTTGGTGGCATCATTAAACTGCTTTACAAATTCGCCTATATTTATACCAGCCGGCCCGAGCGCCGTTCCAACAGGAGGCGCCGGCGTTGCCTTCCCCGCCACTATCACTATCTTTATTTTTTTTGTTATTTTCTTTGCCATTGTTTTATATTATTTTTTCATTTTCCCGAGAAGCACGAGAAAACACACTATACACTAAACCTTCAAAAACTTCAATTTTTATTTGGGCGAAAATTTGTTCTTAATTTGAATATGATTACCAACAAAAGCGATTATGATCTCTTTAGGTTTGTGAGTAACATAAAAAATACAGCGATATTCCTTTCTATTTATATAAAATTCAAAGACCTGATCTACACCCAACTCTTTCAAAGTTTTTTGACTAACCGTATAAGGTTTTGTGTTAAGACTTGGATGGGAAGGATTTTTCTTAAAATAATCTAATTTTTTATCAAAAACTTCCTTAATGTCTGGTGGCAAATTTTTTACACACCTTTCAAATCTTTTTTCAATAAAAATAGTATAAGTGTTATCTAACATAAGGGATTAGTTCGGAACGGTCGACTTTTGGCAACTCATTCTCTGAAACAACCTCGTCCACTTCGTCCTCCATTAAAAATGTCTCCAGCATAGCCAGTTTTTTATTTATCTTTTTACCCATCACCCTTTCATTGTCAGTGGTAATTTTATAAGAATCTGTCTGATGTGAAAGACCTCTGAGTTCAGTGCTTGAAAAATTAGAATACCTTTCTATTGTTCTATCAATAAATTCTCGCTGTTCATTAGAAATATCTATTTTGGGAGAATGGAGCGGTCGTACAATATAACCATCAATTTTTACAAGTTTATTTTTTTCCATACTTTTCAAAATTTCATCATAACCATCTATAACCGGACCATGAGGAATAGCTGCATATTCTGCAGTGCTTAAATCCTGATTATATTTTTGCAAAAAAGCAAATTCCACAAAAAAAGCTATTTTATTAAGAATTAACTTGCCACTTTTTTTTGGCTCCAATTTGTTGAGTATATAGAGTATATAATCCTCTTTTTTTAGTTTGAGTTTTTTAGTACCCATGATGTTTAATTATAGCATACTGATTTTTAAACTTTTTTCACAAAATAGCATAACCACTTAGTTTTTATTTCATCATCTTCTATACGAGAAGTTACCCTGATAACTTCCAAACCATTATCTTCTAGTATCTTCTTAAATTCTTCTTGATTGTAGAAAGCAAAATACCTTGCTATGCCTCCGTATTTGTCTTCTTCAATCAACCCCTCATCTTTGTCGGTCTTTTCTTTAATTGAAATAAATCCGACACCACCAGATTTTACAACCCTTTTAGTTTCGTTTATTACTTTGCCAACATCCTCTTTAGGAATGTGTAAAAAAGATGCTGTCGCCCAAAATCCATCAAAAGTACCGTCTAGAAAATCCAAACTATAAAAATCCATTTGTTTGAAAATTCCTTTGGGGACTCTCTCTGAAGCAACCTTTAACATTCCTTCTGAAGCATCGATGCCAGTGTAGTCAAAATTATTATTAATAAAAACACTCGCATCTCTGCCCGCTCCGCATCCTATATCCAATACTTTGTTTCCATCAATTAAATTTTTATATATTTCAAATTCATCTATCCAAAAATGTGCAAAATGTCCCTTGCTATATTTTGGGGCAATTTTGTTATAAGTATCTATTGTTTTTTCTTTATTCACATTTGTCATTACAAATTATTTTATCACAAAAAAGACAAGTGGAAACTTGAGGATGACCCTTTGGGGCAGGGTCTTCAAGGGTCATCCTCTGGAAAAGGAATTTTTTGATTTCCCTCCCCTGAACAAGGGGAGAGCGAGCGTAGCGAGGGTGGGGTTAAATCTTCTTGACTTGCAAGAAGTCCAATTCCACCGGAGTTTCGCGGCCAAACATAGGCACAAGCACTTTAACCTTGCCTCTTTCTTCATCCACTTCTCCCACTTTACCTTCCAAATCCTTAAATGGTCCATCAACAATCTTAACAGCATCATCAAGTAACAAATCAATATTGTGTTTAACTTTTTCAGAATTCATCCTTTTGAAAAGATCCTCCACTTCCTTCGGGTCAAGTTTAACAGGAAAAACTCCGGAGCCAACAAAACCGGTCACCCGCGGAGTGTTGCGCACCACATACCACGAATCTTCCGATACAATCATGTCCACCAAAACATAGCCCGGGAAAATTTTCTCTTCCTCTTCTACTCGTTTATTACCTTTTATTTTTATTTTTTTTTCGGTCGGTACCAGAACATTAAAGATCTTGTCTTCCATACCCAAAGATTCAATGCGCTGTTTTAGATTTCTAGCCACCGCATTTTCATAGCCGGAGTAAGTATGAATGGCATACCAATTTCGGCCTTCGTGTATTTGTTGTTTGCTCATTTTTTTTAATTAAATAAACAAGTTCAAAATTCTAGAAAAAATAAGATCAAATAAACCTAAAAAGAATGCCGCAAAAATAGAAATAATAATAACGACCACGGAAAAAACAATTGATTGCCTTCTGGTAGGCCAAGCCACATGTGAAAGTTCTGTTTTTGTTTCCCTAAAATAATTTAGTATTGACATAATGTTTTGGGATTAAAAAACCCCTTTCGGGGTCTTTTTATTAAATTGTAATTTTAGTATACACGAAACAAAATTCTTGTCAAATAGGAGTGCTATCTTATCTCATAAGTAATACTAATCTCAGAAGTGATTTTGGTTTCGCCTGTTGGTAA
>ERZ1292625.1293-Hain-H41-01um-R1-1293-length-30801-cov-150_pt1 | contig 30801 bp, 24 predicted proteins | sample MGYA00564400_ERZ1292625 | MGnify/ENA primary metagenome ERZ1292625 (study PRJEB36523, sample SAMEA6512639) | groundwater metagenome | collected 2019-01-08 | study: AquaDiva: Metagenomics assemblies of 32 groundwater samples
GAAGAGGTAGAAATCGATCCGAGATACAGGATAGGATAGCTCGAATACAAGCTGAGAATGAACAGGTTCAGAGAAGACTAGAGGAAGATCAACACAAGGTTGATGATAAGAATTATCCTACAGTAGCTGGAAGTAAACAATTTTCTAGTTTTAATGCGAGTAAAGATTTAGGTTCTGGATTATTAGGATCTAATGAGTCGGGCTATATAGAGCCGCCCGAGGTAAAGCCCACTGTAGCTGGAAGTAAGCAACTGGCGAGCTTTAATAAACAGGGTCGCGGCCCGAAACAATCTAATGAAACTGGTTATATAGAACCTCCGAGAGGATCGGTTAAAGGTCCGAGTTTTGACGTATTTAAGAATAAAGTAGATTTGGTTGATCCACTTCTATCCAGAGCTTCGTCAACTCCAAACGGTAGATTATCTAAACAGGTTGAAAGGGATTTAAAAGCTAAAAAAGCTGTTGCCGACGCTGAATTTAAGAATGCTGAAGAATTAGAAAATTATAATAAGGTTTTGAAGAAACATAGAGTAGCTGAAAGTCAAGTTACACCTTTTGCTGAAGCTTTAGGATTTACAGACAAAAAGAGGAGAATAACTCAAGATGAAGCACAAATACAAAACGAAGAAAATTTTAAAAAACAGCATTTAGCCGGATATACCGACATAGCTAATAAATCTAGGAAAAAAGGTTCTGGCGAAGTATTGTCTAGTGCCGATTTAGAAAAAACTCAAGAATATCAAAAGAGCCTTAGAGCAGGTTTAGATCGTTTTAACACTGTAGACGTAGTTCCTGAAGAGATAAGGAAACAGGTAAAGCTAGAGAATGAAGAAAAATTTAAAAAACAACATCTTTCCGAATATTCTTCGATAGTAAATGATTCAAGAAAGAAAAAAGAAAGAATATCTAACGAGAGTATAGAAAAAACTCCAGCATATCAACAAAGTCTTAAAGCAGGCTTGGCTCGTAGTAATATAACCGATATAATTTCTGGAAATAGGGCTAATGGGTTAAAGAATAGTGGTAGGGGTGGAAGTCTTGCTTTTTCAGAAAAGGGTGAGACCAGAGGATTGCTCAAAAAATTGAATTTTAACATTCCGGGTCTGAATTTTGTTCCGTCATTTATAGGTGGTGGTGGGATTAAGGGTCCGGGTGGAATTCCTTCTTCAATTGGGCCAAGTGGACCTAATGGGCCGAATCCCCCCAACAGTTCTTCTAAATCTCCTGCGGGGCCAAATGGACCAAATGATTTGGATGAGGTTAAATTTGCTGCCGGTTATCTTACGGGCGGGTTCAATGCTTTATCTATAGGGTTACTTTTGGGTGTGGACAGTCTTAAGCTCTTTGATGATGCTACCAACGGGGCCATAAAAAGTGCTGCTGCGATGGGTCTTCTTATACATTCCGCTGTAAATAGTGTATTGCCGGGCCTGATATTAGGTGTTCCTAAGGCTACAGCCCTATTGAATAAATTTGGTGTTGGAACTAGTCAAGCTACTAAAGCTGTTGTTGCTTCTCAAGTAGCCGAGACCGCCGCTAATGTTGGGGCTGCCGCAAGTGAAAATGTAGAGACTAGTGCTAATTTAGCTTCATCTGCTAAAAAATCTGGATTAGGTGTCCAAACCGCCGTTGCTGGTGTCGCTATTGGATTAGGATTAGTAGCTGCTGGGTTTGAATATTATGCTGCTAAATGGAGGGCTGCCGCTGATACATTGGATATCAAGATAAATAAGGCCCTTACAGTATTAGGTGAGAATGGTAAAGGCAACTTAAAAGAAATACAGAAAGATGCTTCAACTGCACAAAAACTTCGTAATAGTGCTAATACTAATGAGAATATTGAACTTGGTGCAGTTGCTGGTGGAATATCTGGTGGCGGTATAGGTTTTGCTATTGCTGGACCAATAGGGCTTGCGGTTGGTGCTGCGGTCGGTGCCGCTATAGGTGGTTTGGGAGGATTTGCAAGTTCCAAAGGCGTTACAACGAACGAAAAGAATGCTCTTAAGTTTGTTATAGATGCTCAGTTTGAAGCCGCTAAAGCTACTAATACATTTACTAAAGCTTTGGAACACAATAAGAGATTCGTGATTAAACCAGAAGAGAATTTCAAGAGAGAAGGGGTTCAAGCTAAACAATTTAGTGCCAGTCTTGATAAAGTATTGACAAGTTCTAGGAACGCCCAAGTAATATTTGATACTGAAACTAAAAAGGATATATATGGGATTGATCGGCCCACAGTTAAGACTAAGGAACAAATAGATAATAATGAAATAGCTAAAGATAAAGAAAGGGAAGCCATTAAGAGTAAGGCTGAATTAGCTGGTTCTCAACAGGAATCTTTAATTAACATAATAGGAGAAAGGAATAAGACGGCCAAATCTTCAGCAGATATTGATAAGAATTTTAGGGGTGAAGATGTTAAAAAACAAATAGCATTTATTCGTAGTTTAGTAGTATCCTCGGGCGGTGATGGGGCCAAGTTTGACACTGATATCGCTAAGTTTCTGAAGGATTTAGGGGAGGAAACTAAGAGAAGTACCGGAATTCAGATGGCTTCTAATGCGGCTCGTGAAGCTGAATTGAGATTAATGATTCAAGTTAATGAATTCATGGGTAGACTCACTCAATCGGGCCTAAATATTGACAAGGTTAAATCAGAAATAGCCATTCAATCTGGACAAAGCATCGGTGGGGTCTCTAATAATAGATTCTCTGATTTGTCTAACGTGGGCGATTTAAAGAATTTTGAGAAAGATGTCAGGGCTGTTTCCGGAGATATGGGTTCGGGCGGTAATAAAATAGCTGAAGAGACTATTAATATAGCTAATGTTATACAGGAGTTGAGGAAGAATCTTACGGCACAACAATTAGAAAACATTAGTCCTAAAAATGTTGGAAAAGATGTTAGCAACAAAAAAGTTGGTGAATTATTAGATAATATCGCCCCATCTTTATCAGGATCTTCTAAAGAATTTCAAGAAATTATAACTAATAAAGTTAGAGAGGCACTCGGAGATAGTCAAATTCATGGAGATGAGTTGGCTAATATATTAAGTGCGGCTTCTTCTGCTGGGAAATCATTCGGAGATATATTAAATCAAACTAATTCTCAAATGTTGGATACTATAGGGATATTAGCTGATACTTACGGGAAGGCTCTAGAAGCTAAATCTAATGTGGGCGATTTAGTCGCTGGTAGGGTCGGGATAGAACAGACGGGCCGGGACAGATTGGAACAGGCTCGTAAAGGGAACCTAACCAATGTTGATTTGGACAGGTCTGTATCGGAAAGAGAAAATACAAGAAAGAAAATATCTAGAATTAATTTGCGTGCTGCTGGGGTTACTGGAGATGTGGGCGGGACCGCTGTAAGTGCTAAGAGAAGATTGACATCTGTTAGGTCGGCGTTGGAAAATAATGGTTTAAGTAAAGAAGTTAGGAAACAGTTAGCTATAGAAGAGAAGAATCTGACTAATATTGTCAGGGTGGCGACTGATGAGTTGAAAAAGTTGGCTAATCAATCTGATAAGGCATCAGATATATTGGGTCAGATAGATAGGGAACAGGTGGGCAAAGATTTCGTCAAGGGCAAGGCCGAAAGTTTTGTTACGGGCGGGTTTGAGGATCGGTTCTCTATATTTGAACAGTTTGCCGGGTTACAAAACGTGATGAATACGGGCACATTCCAGAATCTTCCAGAAGATTTACGAAAGAGTGTTAGTGGTTTGGTGGATGAATTGGCCCAGTTTGACCCAAATGGGGATGCTGTAAAGGCAAAAAATAATGCTATAGCTAATGATATCCAAAGATTTAACACTTCTAGGGGGCAAAAAACAGATCCTAAATTCCTAGACCTAATTAGGGGCGGGACCACAAATAAAGAAGATAGGTTAATAGCTGATTTGACCCGATTGAATGCTGAGGAGAAAAAAGCCCAAGATGCTTTGATTAAGGTCGAGGTAGAAAATACATCAGTAATGACTAAGTTGATTGGTAAAATAGACCAGATGCTAGGAGGAAAGGGGAATATTCCAATAATTCCTAATGTGCCGGTTCCAGTTAATAGGCCCCCAGTGAATGTTCCGGTAGCTCAACCGCTCACTATTAAGGAACAAAGAGCAAAAGCCCAGCAAGAAGCTAAAGATAGATATGAGAGTAAACATCCTCCAAGAAGTCGTGGTAAGGCTTCGTATTTTTCTAATTATGGGGACCCAGACGCTTCTACTCAAGTATTTGAAAAAATTAGAGCCAAAGATGCTGCTAATTTAGAAAAAGCCAATAGGAATGAGGAGAAAATAAAAGGATTAAGATCCCCGACAGAAGATAGATCTGTGATGGGTGGAATGATGAATGTGCAAGATATGATGAACGATTTACCGGACATGATTTCGGACGTTCCATCTATAGATAAAATTAAACCACAAGAACAAATAAAAAATAGTTCTGCATATAAATCCAAAATTAATACTGATGCATATCATATTAATCATCCAGCTTTTCCTATTCCTGATGCTAATGCTAATGATGATAATGATGGTAAATATAAATATCCAGTTTATCCAAAAACCGGAACTAATGTAGCTTCAAAAACTCCGTTTGATCCAGTTGCTGCACGAAAGGCTTTAGATGAAGATATGGCTAGAAAGGCAGCTATACCAATTAATCAAAAATTGGCCGATAAGAAATATGGAGAAGATTTGTCAAAGAAGGGTGCTCAAATAAGAGCTAAACAAGAGGCGGAAAAACGAAAAAAGGAAGAAGAAAATAGAAAACGTAAAAAAGAACTTGATACCATATATTATACTTCAACTAATTTTGCTCGTGGTGGGCCGATTTATGCTGCTCGTGGTGTTGATAGGGTCCCCATAATGGCTCAGGCTGGTGAAGCTATCATTAATAAATCTAGTGTTAATAAGATTGGTAGGAACAATATTCAATCTATAAATAATGGTACGGTGGGCGGGGGAGGAGTTAATGTAGCAGCCCTATCCTCGTTCACTAATAATTTGAAAACGACCCTAGAATCCGTAATAAAGGTTATTCCTATCTCGATTAATTCCTTAAATACTTCTCTTACAAACGTCACATCTTCCCTTAGTGGGATAGCCCAAAGTTTACAGAATATTACTATGAAGCATGAAATTAATGTTGATGGGCAACTTAATATAGCGGGTATAAACAATGATCAGATAGTGGAAGCTATTAGAGATTCATTGGGCGAGTTTGTGGGTAATAAGGTGGTAGAAATGTTAAGTAAGCAGAATAAAGCGTTTAGGGCAGGTTAAGTAGGTTTACCAAAGGATATATTAATGAGTACAATTCATAAGGAATCTGCCACATTATTCATAGGAAATCAACAGATTTCTGCCGGGGCCCCATTATTTCTTAGGTCAAATCCCGAAGGTATCAGTTATTTTAATACTTGGGATGCCGGGCTCACTTCTCTAGAGACTTCCAATACTGAGAGATTCGAGAGTAAGTTTGCCAATCAGATTTTGGGACATGAATATAATTGTACCAGCATCAAGATTTTAGATGATATAGCCGCCGTCTCTTATGGTAACTATACCGATCTGAATAAAACTGTATATCAAGATACGGGCGGCGGCCTTTATAAGATTTGGTACAGCACTTATTCATCTTATTATGGTGGAGCATATGATAATCGTTACACGGAAGATTTTGCCCTTCCGATACTAAATAAAGATTTTTCCGAACTTGTTGATGGATCTGGGAACATAGGGCCCAATACAAATTTTTCCAATTTATTTATATTGGTTGAATACGATGGTTATTTCACCGCTAACGACGGAACTATGGAGACTCGCCCACTAACACAGGGCCGTTATGAGTTGTTTCAGTATTCGGAATCGCCCATTACAGGTACTTTTTATTTTGATCCTGTTCTTAAGTGCGTTTTACTTCGTTCTAAATATTCCGTTAGTACATATTCAGATGAGTTAGTGGCCGGTGGGTCTATCTCCAGTTCTCGCTTGGTCCAAACACATGTGTCTAATGATTTAGTTAATTTGTCCTTAGCTACTGCCGATATAGGTGCTAGTGGTTTCGCCTATGGATTTGTCGGGTATAATAAGGTTTCTCTTATAAAATACATCCCCGTGGTGGAATGCGGCAAGATTGATCTATATTGCAGGAAAAGCGGAACCATATCTTCTGAATTGGCCCAAGGGAAAGTTCAATCTAACTCGCATGGGCTAAAAAATGGGGATATTATTAAAATATCGGGGGCTCTGAATTCTTACGGAAAAAACACGGTCCTCAATGGGATTAAGTACGTACAAGTAAATACTACTAATATTTTTTCTTTGTATGAAGATTCAGAGATGCTCCAGAAAACTGCAACAGTGAACGGAGTTGATCCTAAAGCTAGTTGGATGTGTGTCGGAAATGTGTATTCGGAGAATTTACCGGATGGATGGGAATATAAGCAGACCATTTTTTCACCGACTGGGCGGAATGGATATACTTTAAAGACGGCGGATGATGAGAGTTTAGTAACCCACGCTTCTGAATTAAATCCACCTTTATCTGCGGATTTTGCCCAAGATGATTCATATTATGATATATTGGTGAGGGATTTAGGGTACACTAAAGAAGTTGATGAAACATCTGTTGTGGACGAATCTGTTATTAGGGGCCCACTAGGATCTCTCGTACCAGTTAGGAGATATCCTTCCCAACTAGATTTTTTATGGTCTGATTCGGCCCATTATATTACGGGATATCAATTTGGATGCAGTGTTGACTTTAAAAAGATTAATGAAACTTACTACTTGCTTGTGGGCGAAAGAGGAATATCTACTCATTGTATTTATGATTTGCAAAATATACGAATTATGCCAGCGAATAATCCTTCGGGCAAAGTTCATTTATTTACATTGGCCCCAACTGTAAACAAAAATATAACATATACGTATGTAGAAACTTTTTATGCCCAGAGTGGCGATTCTTCCATTCCTAAACCTGACAATATCTCTCAAAATACATATCATTATGTTAATTTTTATAACGGGACACAAAATTCTTCTTCATTAGCCTTAAATAGTACTGAACAACAAATAGTTTTAGAGAAACTTGTAGTAACGGATAAGTTTTTAAAATTTGATTATTGGTTTGGTGCTTATCTTTTTCATTTTGACATTATTTCTGCAACCAGAAACTATCCAGAATATGATTATAATGGAACTTATCCGTATACATCAGCTTATTTTTCTAATTTTTATCCAAGAGATTTAGAATTTGAAAACAACGGAGTTTCCAATTTTCTGTTTTCGGCTGATATGTATCCTTTCTGCGACAGTTTTGGAAAATCTGTATGTTTAAGTAATTCGGGGGCCGATCTATTAATATTGGCGGCGTCCAAGAATAAAACTATCTTATATCCAAATTCTTATGAATATGATGAAACTGGTAATTTTATATCGGATAGGCGTCACCTATCATATATTCCAGATGATTATGGGCCCGAATATTCTGTTACTGATTGTGGATATGTTCATTGTATAAAGTATTCTGGTGGGACCTCTACAAAACTAAACAAGTTATCACATACGGGCGTTGAGACCCTGAGTGGAGGAATAGACGGGCAATATCTTAGGGCGGAAAAATTTGCCCAAACCATTAAAGAGATGAATGGATATATCTACTTTGGCTGTTCTCGGCCCGAAGAATTTTATAATATATCTATGGTGAGGCCTGATAACTATGTGCTGGTTGATGGTATTGCCTACTTAAACACGCCGGGAGAACCTTCTACGTCTATTCCTATCTTTGTTAACGAATCATCTAGAATATATTGTTATAAGTACGGGACTTCATATACTTTATATAATACAATTTTAAATGAATTAAACAATAATTATTATTATATTAAGGATGTCACTTTATTATCTGAACTGATGCCAAATCAGAAGGAATTAACACTACAAAATAAAAAATATAATAATAGAAGGATGTACAGACATACTACCTATCAATATGATAATGTATTATTTTTCCCAACAGATCGATTTGGGGACTATTTTGATATAAATAAAGAACTTTTAGTTATTAATTCCCTAGATATTATTAACGAGGTAGGGTCCCCACACACAGATCTTATTGCCGGGCCCGACTTGGCCTGTGACTATATTCATGTTTACGAAGCTATGCCGGGCATGTGGGCCTTTGCTTCTAAATTTTCTGCTTCTATAGATTCTGTAGATTCCCGATATTCTTATGAAGATTTGTTCGATAATAGTTTCCAGTGTATAAATAGTCTTCGAGATTTGGGCAATTATGATTTTTTAAACAATTCAGAATCATCTAAAACTTGGGATATTGATCTGACTAATTCATTTGTGCTGGCCGACGACAGGATTATCTTAAAAGATCCTTTTGGATATTCTGTATTTAGACGGGCCCCCGGAATTACTAGGGAAATACAGGCCCCGCCCACCCAAGAAGCTTCTATAACAACCATATATCCTTATTTCAAATTTGATGAACATTTTAATGCGATATATGATAAGGGAAATTTTGATTCATTGTGTAATTTTGCTTACACCCAATATTGTTCTTTCTATGAATATAACACTGGTAGCTATGTTATAAACCGATTTAATCCGGGTGGGCTAGATCTTCAACTAGTGTCGCCCGTATACTTTTTTTCTTTGCCCGTTTCTTACACTAGTTCTGGTTCATCAGTTAAATTGGTGGTCCAAGTTGGTGTTTTTGACGATCCTGACTCTGTTCTAAAAATTAAACTTCATAGAATGGACCCTAGGATATATTCTGAGGCAAATTATATTAATACTTTGGGTAGTAGTGATGGGGTCGGATATGGAGTTATAGGTTCTACGTTTGTTGTTGGTGGTTTACCGGGTGGATCAGCGTGTAATCAAGATGGTTCATATTTATTATATACAGATGTGGACCCAAATGGAGAAATTATTTATGATAAGGGAGTGTTATCAATAGATAATTCTGTAATAATATCGCCTACATCAGTTACAGATTCTACAATCAATAATTATAAAATATATGAATTTGATATTCCACATTCTTTACTTGAAGGATATGTGTTATTTGACAATCAACTGAAAACTGGAACATACACAAGTAATGGGGAAATTTTAACCTTAGATGATTCCATCAAGGACACTTATGATAATTCTATTGAAGTTATTAGGACCCTCATAATATCTTTTAATTTTGGTAATATGTCTTATTCGGTTCCCCAGTATGGAGATACTAAAATTTACCAAATACAATCTATATTTTGCGAGATGAATATTCCCGCAATGGATCTTTCTTCTTCTACTAACCAATTTGGAAATTATTCTAATAATGTTTATTCGTGCATATATAATAAGGTGGTTAATTATGCTTATGATACAATATTGAATAATTGTAGTTTGGGAGATAGAGTATATACTAATCCAATATTAGGCATTGGGACTTCTAATACTGATGCTTATAATGTTTATCGGAACGATGATAGGGATGGGGATGTGGCCGATTCTTATGGAATGCTATCTATAGATAAATATAATATTTTTGAATCTGAGGGTAAAATTGTTGGTAATGATATAATAGCTGTACGTAGTTTAGATATTCAGCCTATGACGTATTTACCATTATATATGTCTACATCTAGGGTCACTTCTGGTTCTATGAATTTATATACATCTCAAGCAACTAACACAATTGATAATGCAGATTTGTATATTAAAGGTGCTGTTGGCCTAGATAATTCATTTATCTTGTTTGTTGGACCATCTACATATACGTTAACCTCCCCATTATATATTCGTGGAACAGTGGTTATTGGTCCACCCAGCGGTGAATCGGATAATGGTTTTAATCTAGTTATGCCCGAAACTACTAGACTTGTGGGCGAATTATCGTCTTCAGAAATAACCCTATATATGGATGCAGGCGATTTAGATGCCGGAATGGACCTATTCTTACAGCCGCCTAAAACAAAGTCTAATAATTTCAATTTATTTATGCGTTGTTATGTTGGTTTAGCTACCTATAGTGATAATTCACCCCCATTATTTATTAATGGATTATACGTACAAGAAAATAATACAACTCTTTCTATAGTGGGCGGCCCCGTTGGATTAATGAGTTTGGTCATAGCTGGCCCGTTAGAAAAAGATTCAGATATTCCACTAACAATGTATAGTTATTCTCAGGATACAATTGGGGATATGACCCTAGTTATGTTTGAATATCCTTATGAGAATCGCCCATTACACATAAGTGGCCCAAAGGAACAAACTAGTGATACTAATCTATTCATAAAGTATGATTTAAGATATGCTAATAGTATTGATAATGGTGGAAGTGATTCTTGTTCCGCCTACATTAATGAGGAACCGTTTGATATTAGTGTTGGAACCGCAGAAAGTTTAATTAATGGAACAAATTCAATAGTTGAACAAAATTATTCTGCGGGTGGGTTTTTTGGATATGAACCAAATCAGGTGATTCCCACATATATTAATACTGATTATTTGTTTTATAAGCAGGGCAGATTTCAAAAAATAACAGATACTAATGGGGAAATTTTAGCTATTGGAATTAGGGAGGGTGCGGGCGAAATTCCTAAACTCTTACTGTTTAACTTTAGTGGAAAAGAGGCCACATTTATAACTAAAAAAGATGATTATTATGATTTGGCCACATCTACACAGCATTTTGGTACATGTTTAGTTATGGATGTAAAGGTTTCTGAAGGGGGTTTGTCTGCGATATCTTCTTATATCGAAGTTTTTAATTCGGCGGATCAATTTGTTCGTGGATATTTTATAATTTCTATCTATGATACGGATGGGACCTTAATTAAAGAATTTAGAAGGGCTTTTACAGACCAATCAAATGAGGCTTTTTTATCAAATCATATGGGGGCGACCCTATGTTGGGATGGGGAGGATCTATTATATACTAAAGAGGATGATATATTAGGAACGATTCAAAAAAGGGAGGGTCCATCTTTCAATACCGAATCATTAGTTTTAGATATAACTAGTATCCCCAACTACACTGAATTAGAAAATAATTGGCTAAATTATAGAATTCCTTTTTATCGATTAGGTTTTGGGCACAGAATAGAAAAGGTTGGGTCACATCTATATGTTTCCGTTCCTTTAATATCCTATAAGACCCTATCTATTATGTCGTCGCCTGATAACATAAATTTTAGTGGGGCTGTATATGATTTTTTATGGAATGGGTCCTCATACGTAATAAATGCTAGTTCCGTAATAAATAGCACTTCTGACGTTCTTTACGGATATGATATGTGTCCGCCCGGCCCCAATGGATTAATGTCTGTGTCAAAACCTATAGATCACACTGTCGTTAGATTGAATTCTTCAATGGCGTATGTAGATCAAACCATATCGAGTGATTTAAATTTTGGTCTTTCTATAGAAAATTGTCATGATGCAGTTTATACTATAGTTAATGATTCTTTATATAACATAAATACGGGCCGATCACTATCTTATCCTATCACAAATGATGAAATTATTTCTTATATTCCGCCCGGAAATGCAATATTATACAAAGAAGAAAAGATAAAGACAGCTATAATTGCTGGCGGAAAAACCTTTATATTGAGAGAGTTTTTTGTAATTTATGGTTTAGGATTTGGAATAACAATAAGAAAATTATCACTACTTGATCAATCTCGCCCATATGATACGCCCACCCTATTCATTATGAATCAGGGGCTAGATTTGGGCGTGGATTTATTTTTACAGACCCTCAGAACTGAATATTTAGATACAACATTAAATATAGAGGGAATGTATACTGGAGAAGCCCTTGCCTCCTTATTTATTAGACATTTGCCAGATAATATGGGTGATGAAGCACTACAACTTAAGTTACAAGGTAATGATCCGATTGAATGGGCCGATGTAGTCGGATTAGCCCTTTATGGGTCCACAACTAGTGATACTTTTTTCTTGTCTAGTTCGTGTGATTTGTATTGTGGTGGAGAAATTTCTGGATATGGGGATACTATACCCCTAAATATATTTGCTCCAACTACGGGTGATTTTAGTGGTGAAATTCCTTTATTTATGAATATGGGGGCTGATGCTGCCGCATCTGGTACAAGCTCTGGATTATTGGGTATTAACATATTGAATACTCAAACAGAGTCTATAAATACGGTAACTTTGGTCCTAAATAGTACTTACGGGTCTTCTGAAGGGCTTCCTTTATGGATGACTAGAAAGGGCCCCGGTGGTGGAGAGGAAAATGAGGAAGGGATTAATTTAGTGCTGGAAAATAAAAATATAGGATCGGACGTTAATCTTTATACTAACGCCGTGTATGGAATAGATAATAACGTAACTCTTGTGTTCCTACCTAGTTCTGGGGCCGATTCTAAGATTATGAAATTACAAATTTTTGGATATAGGGAGTAGGATTGAATGGCCATATCTTTTATTCCAGAACAAACTGAAGAAGCATTTATAATAGGTGGCCAGTCCACTATTGGGCCGTTTCCTAAGTATTCAATTGGTAAAGAAACTAATGCTACGGGCGATGGCACCACTCTTAACAACAAGTATTCTATTGTCATAAATGGTCAGTTTATCGTTGATTCTGATGTAGATATTGGGACTTCCGGAGCTAGACAGTCTAACTACAACCAGAAGATTATTCAACGTCTTTCAGCTATGAGACAGTTTTATAATTCTTATGGGCGACTTGAAATTACCCCTTATGGGGGGCAGCCACACAAATTAATTTGGAATGATGCTCGTCTAATTAATGTCGAAATTCCAGAATCTTCCGATGAAAGTGCTTCTATTCTTTATTCTGATTTTGTGTTTCAGTTTGAGGCTTATACAGAAGTTTCTATTATAGGAACAACTGACGATAATTTTGCTACGGCTGTTAATTCATTTGATTATGATAAGTTTTTTGTGTCTTCAGTTGAAGAAACTTGGGAATTATCAATAGATGATGATGTTACTTATAATAGTTCTAATGTAACAACACAACCACAAAAAACTTTTACAGTTACACACAACTTGTCAGCCACTGGCCTTCATAAACCTTTGAGTGCTGGTGGTTTTGATAGTTCAGCATGGAAAGAGGCTCAAAGATGGGTCCAAAGCCGTCTTCAAACTGATCCTTCAGTTATGCAAACTACCGACATGATGGGCGGACAAGATTTTACCCAATTTGCTGGTAAGTTTTTTGGTTCTTCGGTTAATAATACCTCGACCGATTTATCCGCATATTTCTTCTATAATCATATGAGGACTCCTAATATTAATATTGGGGAGGGTTCCTATTCAGTAACGGAATCATGGAAAGCATCTAATTTTTCTGCTAGTACGATAGAATTAACAGTAGATATTGATGTTGGAGATAACCAGAATGTTACTGTGTCGGCCAATGGATCTATACAAGGTTTAGATAGTGATTCATTAAATTCGACAGCTATTAGTAAAATATCTAGTGCTGAGGCCTCATTACTAGGTGTCTCTTCAGTGATATACGATCTATGTAATTCTCATTATAATAAATTGAATACTGGATTAACTTTAAGCAATGTTATTAGGGCCCAATCTATTGGTAGGAATTCCGGAACTGGCCTAATTACTTTCACCTACAGTTATAGTGATGTACCTGTATTATTAGATAATGCCCTGAGTACTGATTTATCTATAATCGATGATAATAGATTACATCAAGTTCAGTTGATTGCCGTTATACCAATAATAGCTAAGTCAGGTGGCCCCGTTATTCAGAATATGGCCACTTCAAGAGAAAGAAAAAGAAGTGTTCAACTAGACGCAGTAATGAAACGGGGGTTCAGGTCTATTATTCCCACACAAGCGGCTACAGTAGTTTTGGGGTACGCTCCCACAGTATCAACGCCCTATATTCAAAATTATGTAGAGAATTTGAATCCTCTTACGGGAGCCCTTAATGTAAGTGTGGAGTGGACTTATTAGACTGCGTCGGCCTATTTAGGAAAAAATGTATTTTTTTATGATATTATATTTTTATTTTGTTAGATTTTTAGATTGGATAGGTATTATTGATGCCCGCCATCCTTGATGAACCAGTTATTTTATTTGGAGGATATGTGGAATCCGCTAGTATTAATGCTGGTTATGGGTCCCAATCTAGTACTTGCCAAATTTCTTTAGTTTATGATGGTGATGGGCCCCTAACACATACAGATTTTACTGCTAATTTTCCTGCAACTGGAACTTGTGTTGGGTTCGTATTTGGTGAATTAGAATTCGTTGGTATATTTCAGAGATGGTCTGAAACTAAAACTTTAGACGGATACAGGTATAATATTGTTTTAGAATCGGCCTCGAAGGTTTTGGATGGCGTTAATGTGATATTGGGGGGTTTCCAAGGAAGCGCTTATCCTCGCTTAGGCGTGTTTATTAATCAAATAAATAACGTATGGAACATCTTCGCCGAATTAGAAAATTATGCTTATGGCGGGATTTTCGGAGGTGCGAATACTAATAGTGCTGGCTTCCCCGGATTGCTCGGCTTAACCATGATGGAGGCAGCCTCTAGGGGAGAACTAATATTTGGGGGTTCGATAATATATGGGCAGAGTGTATTCCAGTTAGATCTTACTTATCTTAAGAACGTAATACTTTCCTTAGTTAATCCCGAGTCTTACAGAATAGAGGGTCAGGTAAAAAGTATATCGGCCATCATCGATGAAATCTGTTCCTTAATAATGTATGATTATATTGTTGAAATATGGCCACTTGATGGGGTAGTGATTAATGGAGTCATAGAAAATGTAGTGATTTCCATAGGTATGATTGATAGGTCCAGACCCCCCGATTTAGGGGTTATTAGAGGGGCTATTAAACAATATGAGCAGAATGGTGAATTGATACGTTCGGACTTTGGCGTTGAATTAGTGAATACTGCAACACAAAAATTAGTACTCGGGGGCCCAGCCACTAGATATACGTTCATAGACAGGGATCAACTTACACAGTTATGGGGTAAGACTAAGGGGCCTTATTCTACTTATGTAACTAAAATAGTGCTAGATACGGGGGCTCAATATCCTTATGGGGTCGATACGTTGACTCCTAATTTGATGGAGGTTAGGGCCGCCCTACATTCGTTTGATTCGTGGATTTTATTTCACCTAGTTAGAAGAAGTTTATTAGCAAGAGCACCTACACCAGCATTAAAATTGCCATATATAAATACATTGATTGATTCCTATTCCTCGTATCTATTCACCAACGTGGCAATTAATGAATTTGTATTAGCTCGAATTGCTGCCGGGACCATGACTGCTATAGATTTTATAGACACTAGTCTAGCTTCGGCCCAAAAACGTAATCAAGCAACTGTGGGTGGATTTGTTTATGAAGAATTACAAAGGATACATAATAATATTAAATCTGCGGGGGAGGAATATTATGGACGAAAATTCGCAGTGAATTTGCCTATGGAGCCGGGTGGAAAAGCTAATAATCTTAAATTTACAACTGAGGATTTCCAATATGTAAACACTTGGGAAATGTCTGATTCAGCATGGCATGAGTATCCCACCCCTTATGGAGACATTAGTTTTTATGACGGCGACGGTAAGCTAAAAACCACAGTAAATTATGATTTTTTTCCTTTGACCCATGATTATACTAATTTGGGCGATGGGTATTGTTTTTGTACTAAGGGGGGTATTGGGGCCATAGCGAATGTTGAAAAAGATATATATTGGAATAATGTTGGAAATCCTTCGGGGCCTGCTGTTGCCCGCTGTGTAATAGATGTTCCTGCTGTGGCTGTGTTTGATAGGTATACTACTGAAAATAATGCCCTATTTCATTTTCTTCAGCTATACTTTGGGTATACTAATGCTCAATTAGCCGGTTTGTTCGAGCTAGGGGCCGAATCAGGATCTACTCTCTACGGGATTTCCCCAGATAGGGCTGCCCCTTCCGCAGTTGGTATAGCTCAAACTAGTACTAGATTTAGGTGGGGCCCGTGGTGGAATTATAAGACTTTGACTGGTGCCTCAGAGGTTATTATAGAAGATTCCCTAACTCCCGAAACTTTTGGTGGTATTGATAATATGTCTACTTACGGGGCCACCTATGCGTATGTAGCGAACGCTGAAGTCACTGGGGTAGAAAGTGGTTCTATCGAGTTGGCGGGGGCCCCAATAGGTAATATAGGCCGCAGGTTTCTAGTTTCGGGCCCATATGTAACAGGAATAGATATTAATATGGGTGTCGGTGGGGTAACTACTACTTATAAATTTAATACTTGGACCCCTCAATTTGGCAAGTTAGCTAAATATAATGCGGACAGAATGGCTAATGTGAACAAAAATTTATTCAGATTTGTACAAGATAAAAGAAGTAAATTACAAGCTCGACCATTTAAGCCCCAACAATATAAAAATCATGTTTTTAGAAATAATCGGCCCATGAGCACTATGATGGCTGGCCCATTAGGAGTAGGGGCCCAAGTTAAAAAAGTTGGAAATAAAGTTAATGTTGTGGTTCAGCCGGGTCAACCAGCAAATCAAATTTTGCCCATAGCTAAGAATATTCCGGGAAATTTACCATAATGTTAGAAAAAATTTATTATGTCTAATAAAAAAATAGAGTTTACCGATGTCTAATGATTCTTACTATTGTTCGATGGAACAGATTTATACTCCGGCCTATATTGGTAGAGAGCCTGATTCTGCCCATATTGGAATAAAACCTTGTTTTCAGGCCCCAATGGATAATTATGCTTCCGGGTTTCCTACGGCCCAGAGCATGAACCCCTATTTTTTCTTTGACGAATCTGATTTTAATCACAGTATAATAAATGAAGGAATGACGGGCGACTTAAGTATTAAGAAGTTGGAAGTAAGGATGGAATCGGCCCAAACTATGGGATTTAGAGGCCCTATGATAATGAGTGGATGGGGTTATGGGGTAGATATGAAGACAATTCCATTCGATACTGATGTTCACGCACACCATGTTGATACAGGAACTAATAGAAATTTATGGAAAACTGGACCTATAGATCTCAGATGGGATGAGGAGAGGAAAGTGTGGGGGCCCGGATTTGATTTCGTAGAGGGATTTTTGGCTACAAAAATGGTAGTGGCTCCTAGTAAAACTAAACCAAGTTCTTTTGAAGTTATAGTACATAGAAATGAAGACACAAATTTGGAAGAATTCGGATTAGAATCTAACTTGGAAGATATTAAGTGGATCGCTCAAGAGGATACTATAACTGGGATAAATAGGAGCACCAAGTTAAAAGGTAATTTAGGTGCAATGGTTGTTTTAATTCGGATAAATTATGAATGGCGACCTATTTTTGTGGAATGTTAGAAGGATTAATTTATGCAGGGTACACATTGTTGTTGTGAAGATTGCACTTTGACATTAGAAGAATTGCCAGTTCCGACCATTACCGGAATGCACACTGCCCCACAATTTGTAGGAGATCTGGGGGAGGACTGGATAGTTGATGGGTGTTGTGCTACAATAATTTTTAAATATGATGTGACACAGCCCCTAGTAATATATGATGGCGGGGATGTGATGTCTTATGATAAAACAGAATCTTATAGTAGAGAATTGTTTTATTTTCCTGTAACCTGCCCAACTGTTACACAATTATTTTGGGAATCTGTCCCAGATACTTTATTTTGGATAATATCTCCCCCAGTAGAACCAATTTATGAAAATTGTTGTAGAGAGCCTGTAGCGGTTAATAGATTAACTACCACAATTAGATCTAGGGGTGGTCAGCGGTTTATAGTTACTCTTCGTCCAATTAGTATTTCAATTGTAATTACTAAAACCATAGATTATACTTGTAATGACGAGACTGTGACCAGATATGTTGTGAGATCTACTAGGCATTATGAGGGCAAATATTATTACGTTAATTATAATGAGTTAGATACAAGCTATTCATTATCTGATAATGGTCCATGCTGGAAAACATTTGCTGATACAACTGTTGGATCATATCCTTTTGATATTAATTATTTTGATCCAGATTTATATACTGGAACAGGTGTTTCTTGGGATGTGTGTAGAGAAAAAGTTCTTATTGAATTACCTATAGAAACGACTAATTATACATTTTTAGTAGAAAATATTCCAAATCCTGACTGCACTTTTACCGCTTGTATTGATTGCCCGCCTGAATTAGATTGTTTTTCAAGTGGAGAAACTGGGGATGAAACACCTCAATTTGGTTTTTGTGACGAAAATATTCTTGTGGTTAATCGAGAAAGATTGGATTTTCCACTTAATACAGGTTTTCTTGGTAATGCTCAAGGAATACATAATCTTGTAGGACATGATTGCGTGAGACATCAATTTTATTATTGGAGTGCTTTTACTGGTCCCGGAATAGGAATTTGTGATGGATTTGTTTTTTCCCCTGATGTTGGAGTATTGGGCCCCATAAATCATAATGGTTCTAGTTTATGTTGCGGTCCTCAATTTTCATTTTTTACTGATACTCAGCCTGTTATAGATTGGGCAAATCAAACAAATCCATCACAATATAAACAAATACCTCAGTGCGATTATATTCATAGATATTATTCATATACCACGATACATGCGGGAGCAGGAAGTATTATAACGCTCGGGGCAAAACCTTGTCCCACATATAAACCTAATGCAAGTTCTAGTTGTTTTCCAACTTGGACATGTAATGCATGCTCAACTGGATCATCCCCATTAGAATGGGAAATGAACACAGTAACGCCACCAAGTTATCAGACCTATCAACATCCATTATATTGTAGAACTACCGACGCGACACGTAGTGTAATTTGCTCAGGATATATGGAAAAAGAAGTGTGCCCACTGTTTGAACAATGGACTATCACATTTACACCGAGGACAACATAATGCGTATAATATGTTCTAATCCTCGACCATTAACAAAAGAAAAAGATGGAAATACATATCCTGTATCATTTACAGAATCAATTTCTCTGCCACGTTATGAGAATTCTAAACATAATGAAAACAATCAGCCCCCATCCTTAATTCAACAAGCAAAAAATTTCGCAACTTCTGTCACCCGTCATGTTATGGCCGGAATGCCTCAGGTATCGGATGAAGAACGATCTAGTAGGATGGCTATATGTAAAGGGTGCCCTCTATTTAACCGGGAAGATCCAGAAAACCCAAAATGTAACGAGTGTGGGTGTTATTTGAAGATAAAAACGAGTTGGGCTTTAGAATCCTGCCCACAGAAAAGATGGGGTCCGGCCACAGTAAATAAAAATTGTGGATGCGGCGGATAAAAATTGCAAATTGAGTAATATTTACTGAGGATACTGGAAGGAATTTAAAAATTCTTTTTTTAGGCCATTTTTGGCGAAATAAACATAAATTTAATTAATATATAGGAATTTAACATGGCCGAAATTACTTTTGGAACTTATTCAACCCCCAATATTGCCGGTTCGGGGCTTGGTTTTTACGGATCTTCTTTTGGGTCTTCTGTCCAGATCGGATCTTATCAAGATAAAACCTTCATTACTAATTCGGACGGGACCCTAAATGGGGGGAATGCTTATAATACTAAGTTTACCGCTGCTGCCTCGGGAATTCCCGACACCGATACCTCTGGGATTCCCCTATGTCGATTAAACGGATATCATAGGACTTTAGATATTAATTTTGATCATTCTACGCCCGTAAATGTACAAAACGCCCAACTGAGGATCTACGATAGGTCTAATATTAACTATCCCGCCTCGGGGGTAAACACTAAAGTTGCGGAAGTGGTAAATTTCAATGGACATGTTAGTTATGCCGCTTGGGTTTCTACTCCGGGTGCCGCTAACGTATCTAATGATGGTGTGGGCGATGCTCCTTATGGATCAGGGGATCACGTATGGTGGGGTGAAGCATGGCCGACCAACCAATGTAGTGCTACGGCATGGCAAAATAGCTCCGGGATTACCTTTAGGAACGCTTCTACATCCGACACTAAAACTAATGGAGATAGTAGATTGGGTGCAGTTGTGGGCGATGATGATACGGTGGGCGGTACTGGGATTATAGTTCCCCTATTGGATTCTCCCGGTAGTGGTCAACGCTTCTTACATAGTGCTTATGATGGGGCTTATCAGCCCAAGTGGAGACAATATTATAATACTTCTAGTCCGAATTTACCAAATATTGGGGCAATGTCTACGACAAGAACATTCGGTGGAACTGGGGTTGATACGAGACATACATGGAGAACAGTTTTGTCAGCCACTCCACTTAGCGTTGGGTCGAAAGCCCAGTATGCGCTCAGGTTTTCAATCGAATACCTCTAGAGAGGGGTATTTTAGTAAACACTCTTAAATCTGTGAATTCTCTCCACCACTCTACGGTTAGTACTATAGAGTGGTTTTTTGTTTTCACAAACTGGGAGAGAAAAATGGAAAGATATGTATTTACCAAAGAACAAGAAGATAAAATGTATGATCTTCATAAATCTGGAATGTCTTTATTAGATATAGGGAAGGAATTTGGTGTTGGATATAAGCCAATACAAAGGATTTTAGTAAGAAATTATAATGTTACATTCTTAAAAGAACCGGCTAAGGTTGGGGATATAGTGAATGGGTGGCAAATTATAGATATCCAAATGAGAGCTAATTTTAAAAGAAATGGTCGAAATGATAGGGTGGCGATAGTAAAATCAGTTGTAGAAGGATGCGAACGAGAGAATGAGTATATCCTTACCGCCCTCACTAAGGGTACTGTACCATCGCCAGATAACAATAAAAAAATTGTACCACACAATAAAAGTCACGGAGAAAGTAAATCTAGATTATATAAAATATGGTGTCATATTATGACTAGATGTAATCATAGTCAAGCAGAAAGATTCAAAGGAACAACATACCAAAATTATAAAGTTCAATATTGTGAAGAATGGTCTAAATATGAAACTTTCCGTGATTGGGCTTTGGAGAATGGATATCAGGAAAATTTAAGTATAGACAGGATAGATTTTAAAGGTAATTATGAACCGTCTAATTGTAGATGGGCGGATAGAAAAACTCAGTGCAGAAATAAAGCTAATACAAATCACATAGATTTAACAGCTTTTAATGAAACTAAAAGTATTTTTGATTGGATAGATGATGATAGATGTTCTGTCGCATTACAATGTTTAAGATACAGAATTAAACAAGGTTGGTCACATGAAAAAGCTATCACAGAACCATCTGAAAATAAAATGGAGCCTAGAACAAAAATTTCTATTTGGATTAGAGATAATTATAATAAAATATATGAACAATATTTTAAAGATTATTATTTTGAAAAGGGAAAATTTATTATTTCTGAATAAATATTAGTTTTTGTCAACAAAAAAAGCCCAGTGTAAAAACTGGGCCACATGAACACGTAATATATAAATTCTTTGACTCTATTCTTCTGATAATCTTTTATTACATTTTTTTAATACTGATATATAAAACCCATTCCACCAACCAAATTCACGATTAAGTTGCCCATTATTAAGTTCACCCACAAATTCTCTTTCGTACAAAACTTCTAAATTTAAATCCTCTATTGATTTTCTGGTAGCTATACCAACTTCGGACCAATTCCAATCATCTACCATAAATATGAACACATCATCTAGGGAATCATATATGTGTGATAGGGCCTTATATTGAGCATCACTACTATGGTGCCCATCATAGAAAAATATGTTAATTGGGCTGGACAATTGTCCTTTTTCCAAAGAAAAAAAGTCTAAATATAGAACATTATAAGATCCATCTGGTAAAAATGTTTTTACATTATAATCAAATGTTTTCTTAGACTGTCCTTTTTCATCAAATTCTGACCAATTATCTACGGCAATTGAAGAATTTAAGTTATTTTTATAATTAGCAGCAACAAATGTTGCGCCCTTATGTACCCCAACTTCTAAATAATTTGCCCCTTTTAAAGAACATATGTTATTAAGCAGATGTTTTATATTTAAACTGGTGAATCCTTCGATCTGTGTAATGCTTGAATCTAATTTAGAATCATTATTTAGAGCTTTAAATACAGAATTTTTAACATGTTCTATCATATTACTCATTCTTCTGGTAATTTTCCCAAATCTTTTTTCATCGCCTCTTTAAATTTATTCATCATATCTAATAGAAACTCCACCGAATCAATCAAATTATCCATAGTTTCGGCCACTTCCCAATTATCTATATAAGAAGGATCTACGCTTTTAAGGGCTTCCGAAAGTTTTTTATATTTTTCAAGATCTTTATAGGTACACGCCCCCATAACATTTTGTTTTGGTAAACACGATTGTTCTTCTTTATTCATTTTACAATTCCCTTTTTTGTCAGTGTAATTTTTACCTCAGTATTTCCTTTATTTTCTTCCACCCATTCATATAAATTCGACCATCCCCAACTAAATATATTATTCTTCTTCGTAACCGGGTCGGCACTCGTAGCACATATAATACCCGCAACATCCCCATTCTTATCTAAAATGGGCCCGCCCGAATCTCCGTAGTAGGCATCTCCATAGAAAACATCATCCTGAAATGTTATATTGTGGTATCCATATCCTCGCCCATACCCGTAAGACTTGAAAATTTCCCCATTGACCGGGGTAGCCACCTTTAATTTTTTTATTGGCCCTTTATATTCCGAATTTAGTTTTAACAACGCCCTATCATTATATGTATCAATTGCTATCAGGGTAGCTATTAATTCTTGATTATCCACCATAATTGATAGCCGGGTAGCTCTTATTGCGTGGGCCACGGTCAAGATTAAGTCCGGCCCGATTATAACACAACTGCCCTGTGTAGTAGAATGTGCAGTCGCTGTAGGAAACTTAGGGATTATCGATTTGGTGAGTCCTATTGATTTCCAGTGGATATCCTTCGGAGGTTCGGACACTATGATTTTCCAATTATTTCCGGTCTGAGCCTGACAAGATTGAGCCCATAACAACCAAGATAGTAAAAAAACTGGCAAGAAAAAAAATATCATACTTTGGAAAGTATGGCAAACCGATTTACATGTAAAATTATAGTTTTTCCCAAATTTTTTCATAACCTTTTAACTCCTTAGGAATGGATTCTATTCCTTCCTGCTGAAATTTATTTAGTTTAGTAATAATCTCAGATGCTTTACTCTTGCTTATAACACCAACTAATTTATTGTCCACGTATTTAGCTGCTCCGACTAGATCGGCTAATTTACCTATATTCACATTTAATTTAGAACACATTTTATCAATACAATTCTCTTGATTCTCAGTTATTGTGTCGGTAGGTTTACTCTCCCCAGTGGTCGGGGTTTCCATTTTAACGGGCCCTATAGAGGTCCTAGCATCTTTTCTAGTCAACTCTTCTGCGGACACCTTCTTGATTGCTAAAGCCTTACGAAGGGCCCTAGCTTCGGCCCTAGTGGATGCCGTAGCGGATGGGAAAACGCAGAACATATCATCTGTATTACCATGCCATACATCGGCCACATCGGCAAAAACTCGTGTGGTCCCATCGGCCCAAAGGAAAGTCACTTGATAGACTACTGTGGCCCTTCCCGGTCCATTCACATCTGTGGCGGGATTTACACTAGTTGGCCCAGAATACACGATTTGGCCTAACAAATTTCGAGCGACTCTTCTTAGTCCGTGGCAGAGCGGGGCCCCATCAATGAGTTCGTCCTCTTTAAACTGGCCCATCACGTAAGAATCCCATTCGTCCGATCCATAGACGGGAACCGATAATTCTTCAATATCTTCTTGTGTTACAACTTTACTTTTAGCCATCAAATTCGTCCTTTGTTAATCCAAACTAATCATTTACCAGCACATTACTGGAAAACTCTACTTCTATTAATTTATCTGTTATTTTTTTATTTGTCACATCTGCTACTACAACCTTAATTTGATTTGATAAATCTCTTTTAATCTTCTCTGTCAAATTTTTCACTATATACTTCACCCTGATAATCGTAAGGCCCATCCCCATTAAAACTCCGTTTTTCACGTTATCATAATAGATTGTCTTACTTAGTCGGTCCTCGCCCCAGATGGGTAGAAAATGTTGTGGGCCGTCCAATTCGATAACTATGGCCAACTCGGGCAAAAGCAAATCAATTTCATATCCTCCGTTCAAATAATTCTTGACGTGACTCCTAACTATATAACCCGCATCTATTAGAGCCTTTTTAACTACTTTTTCTGCCGCTGAACCCTCAACTGTAGTCAATTGGAGTGCCGCACCAGCCTTAGATTGCATTTCCTTCTTCTTTTCAGGTTGCATATCCTTCCACTTTTGAACGGCCCGATCCTTAAATACTTGTCTTTCTGGCTCGCTTAATCTACCCCACCTATGGGCCCCACCCTCACTAAGTAAATCCTTGGTTTCTTGGGAGTGCCCTACGCCCTTGGTAGGATTAATGGACTTCCCCTGTTCTAGGGCTAACTTTTGAGCCTCTGAACGACTCCGAGTAACCCCACTCTTCTTAAGTATGCGGGTGGCCGTAGTAAGGGATATCCCGTATTTTTGGGAAACTTCGGTGGTACTTTGGCCCGCAACGTAATCATTAATTAAATTCTGATGTAGATCACTTATTACAATTTCTTTCGAAACTTGGTTGTTTTTCATAACATAATCTCCTGATTCCTTCATAATCCCAATCACTAATGATATACGAGACTTTTTTATTTGTATAGTTCTCAATAAGTTCGACGTGTGATTTACTTCGTGCCACTAAAGTAATATACTCATTTCTGAGGAGGCCGATATTATCAGAGTACTTTGTTGCATCAGGGTTTTCTAAGTAAAGCCATTCTAAATCCCAACAATAAAAGAATTTTTCTGCCTTAATATTCAGGTTTATTAGAATAGCTAATGTTGAGAGGCTGGTAGCTAAGATGGGCCCACCACTATAATGATTGGCATAATAACAGTTCATTACGGAAAAACGGGATTTTACTGCTTGTGTGCTCAGGTTGACGTAGAAGCAGAAGGGGGAAATTGTGTCTTCAGCAAGACGGTTGAAGGTTTTATTCATGTAAAAAATATTTTGTGAAAGAGTAGTGCTGTCAATAATTGATGCTATCTTCAAAGTTCTATCCCCTGAGATTTAAGTCCCTTTTTAAATAAATTTTCTATATCAGACATTACTTGAACTTCTAATACTTGATCATTAAATTCCTTCAGAGACATTGTTAATTGTGCAGATTTTACATCTTCCCAATTATCATAAAAAACATCTTGATCTAAAATGTCATTCCAATTACAACAACACAACCACCTTCCGTTTTCGCAATCAACGCCCACTATAGCCAGAGATTGATTTGGATATGTATTTTTCTTCCATCGGATAACATACATGCCCGGCTCTAATTTGTCAACTTTTTCTTTCTTCATAGTTTTTTACCTTTTTTTTATTGTTAAATAAGACATTAATTATTTCTATCTTTGTTGGCTAGTTCCATAATACCCCGCAGAACTCCCCTCTTTTATAACATATGGTAGATAATGCGACACTTTTAAATTCAATTCTCTTAAAATATAATTAAACTCAAAATCGATAGGCAAAGTTATACCTTTACTTAATCTATGGGCGATTGCTGTTGCTATATCTGGTTTTACTATATAGGAGCATACTGTGTTTGTACACGGGTGCCCCTTACGTATAAATGGCCCATTTTGACTAATAGTTGGGGCTATAGTATGAGGAAATGCCCCTCCGACAAAAAGGATATCAAAAAGACTAGCATTTCTTTTCTGTATTACTTCCCACAAACATTCATTGAATCCATCCAAAATAATAGCATCATCTTCCAAAATTAAGGAAGGAACTGTTAATTGAGAAGCTATCCCCAATGCTTCATAATGTTTGTTTGCACACGAGATATCACCCAAAGCTAATTGCCTGTAAGGGATCACCCCTTCATACATATCAGAAGATTTTTCCATCCATATGTCGGAATCATTATGGTAACGTAATCCTATATAGTTTTGATCAGTAATATACATAGCATCGGGTAAAACCCTATCTAAGTAGACTTTACGTTCGGCTAGTGGCTTATGATGAATAATGAATACAGGAAGCATCAAATTTCTCCTATAAAGGTTGGCAACATTAAGAAGTTTCCTCGTAAAAATCTTTATTTAATTTCAACAATTCTTTATCACTTAAAGGTTGCTTATTTTTCTTTTGTATATTTTTTAAGAATTTTGTCCTAGACAGATATTCTTTAAACCACGCTTCGGCTTTTTGTTTAAATGAGAAATATTCTGGAGTTAAATCTAACCATATATATGGCCAATATCTATATTGAACGTACCATTGGCATATACCTCTTGGATAAATTCTATACTGAAGCCAATTTGTGGATTCATTCAGGGTTATCCCCTTATAATCCAAGTATTCGTCCAAAATATCTTTGCTTGTCGCTGTCTCGTCCATCAAATTTTTTCCTGTATGAACCAGCAATATTCGTCAAAATAATCGCAGGGCTTAACAAAAGAAAAAGTATCATTTGTAGCTTCTGCATCGCTAAATTCCCACCAATTCCAACGTCCCATTTCTTTACCTTCTTCAAATTTTTCTTTATCAGGATAATAATCGTGGCACATTATCATATCCCCCGGATTCATCCATTTTATCATTTCTTTATATTCTAGGGCCTTATTGCCACCATCACACAGAATTAATACCCTTCTATTATCATTTAATAGTTTGGTAATAAATTCGAAGTTCTGATATATGTCCATACAGTGGAAAACAATTTTTTCTGGCCATAAATTAGTGAAACGTTCCTTATTTATGTCGAAAGAGTGTATTATGGCCCTCTCAGAAATAGCGTTATCGGCCAATGCATTTGTCAAGCCCCCATAATCAGCCCCTAGTTCAATAATAATGTCAAATGGGCGGGTAGCGTTGTGGGTAATATAGTTGGCCAATTTGGTAAAGGCTTTTTCCACCCCCCACACTTGAATAGCAGGTAAACCACCATATTTGAAGGTTTTTACTGTACCATGCAAATGGGGCTCTATTTTGTATTTTTGCATTAGATTTTCTTATAGAGGGAGATGATCTAGAATAAATTCCGCACACGCCGCAGGACTTAAATACTTATTGTAATATCTTAAATTACTTATTCGACTAAATTCTTGTCTTTCATCTACCAACATGTGATCTATAGTGTAAAAGAGCCTGTCGTTATCAGTCCAGTCATGAATATCATAGTGGCCCACTGGGTCTTCTTCTTTTAAATCTTTATGAGTATATAAATGACACTTAAGTAATATACAACCTGATGAAATAGCTTCGTAGTACCTAAAGGTGGTTAAGCTGGCCGAACCCCAAGGGACAAGAGCTATTTTAAAATCGCCCATAAGACGGGAATAGTTGTCCTCTCCTACCCCCTTATTCCACCCCTCATAAAAATGGATATATGAGTCTGAATATCGGGCCTTTACCGCTTGAGCAAATGCATGAAATTCCACCCTTCTATAAGGGTCTAACTGTCCGATGAACCCAACACTATATTTTCTTTCTTGTATATTTTTTGACGATCTAGGTAAGAATTTAGACTTATTTCCTAAATGTAGAGGGTAAATATTTTTAATATATTGTAATCTAGATTCATAAGGGGTTTGGGTAGGAAAATAATGCATGAAAATACCTAGGCAGTTAGGATCTTCAGATTCAGGTGGAACGTATGTGTGTCCCTCTGAAGACGTAACAATGGTGATGAATTTTTTGTTTGTGGGTGGGTGTGGGACCATCCAAGGGCGGCAAATAAGTTCATAATTATTATCTAGATACTTAGATAAATTCATAAAAATTTCACGACAACTGTATACTTCACAATAGTCATGCGGTAGTAAATCATTATAAATCATGGATGGGGTCCAGTAGAAACGCCTATATTTAAAAAATAAAATAAATTTTAATAAAAAATTATCATGTTAAATCGTATATCTTTGCTTTCCAGTAATCCATAGACAGCATTGTCATATTATAATCTTCATAAAGTCTATCATTTATACTTTGTTTAACATATTTAAGTGAATCATAATTAATGTCTAACAAATTGTGACAAATAAAAATAGGTAATTTTCTATAAAATTGTATATTTATGGAGTCTTCCACAATAGGGATGCATCCTACATAAAGGGCCTCCCACATTCTATGGGTGTCTATACCGTTCCCTTCAGGGCACACACAGAACACACAATCATTCAAATTGGTTAAGTAATCATCAAATTTCGACCCATTAACGGATTCTGTAGAGAGGCACCAGTCAAATTGAGAAAAATGATCAAATATGGCCCGCCTTCGAGGATTCGTATCTGGATTAAATTGAGCCACACACATTTCTAAATTGTACTTGGGTCTATACTTCATACAATAAGATATTTTTTCCGTCTTTTGTATTTTGGTGTGCCAATGTGGATTTTCTAGACCTATAGGGATGGATATTATGTTTGGATGCTCTACATCAACGTTTTGGGTAAACCATTTTAGATTGAAGGGGAGTTCTTTAGGAATGACCCCCATGTTTTCTAGACACTTAGAGACGGCCCAATCGGAATTATGGGTTATCAACTTATAGATATTTTCTTTATCTTTTCGGGCCCGAATTATATATTTTAAAATATTCCAATAGTCGTGGGTGTCATAGTATTCCAGATAGGGGTTGCCCGGAACAGCTAGTTCTTTGAATTTCTTACCATTAATAAATTCAAAAGTGGTCATAATATTGTATTCGGGCAATTTAGGATTCCTTAATATAAAGGATTATAAAAAATCTTTTAGGTTTTTACTATGAATGTGTAAATTAAATAATGGAATAGGGACCCCAGTATTATTATTTACATAAGGTTTCCCTCCAACGAATTCCACCCCCAATTTACCCTCATTAATTAATTTTCCAATATAATGGTGGTCGCCCGCATAGCCCGGCCCATGATCGTGGTTGTTTGTACCGCCCAAATATTGCCCATAAGAACCCGGATCGAACAAAAATCCATTCATATTTTCCCACATACGATATGTGTCAAATTCTCCGACCCAAAAATGATCTCTATTGGCGTAGCTTAACATAGTCATTTCATTGAGCATATCGGCCCCAGAGAGTTTTAAGAACTTTTTTTCCCCTAACCATAAATATTCTAAAAATTTGGCACATAACCCCGAAATAGCCGCTACATCATAAAAGTAAGAAAACGCAAAAGTTGATATAGTAGGCCCCATAGGAGTCACATAAACACTTGGATTATCTCCATAATGACAATGCGTTTCAAATGAATCTAATGGATAATACGTTAAAACATCATTTTCTGTGTGAAAAACTTCCTCTATTTTTTCTTTTGCCATATATGCCTGAAGCATGAATATTCGCCCTAGAGCCTGATGGAAGAACTTTGGAGGACTAGGATATTTGGTATTGGGGGTTCCGTGTCTCTCTAAGTCAGACAATCTACGGAATGATTCAAGATAAAAAGATGAAAGGGAGTTTTGGTCGATCCATTGTACATCGTATTTTTTGAATACCCGATCAAATCCATGACCAGTATTGGATATGAAGGTTATTTTTGTGGTGGGATTGTGTTCACGTAGCTTCCGTAGAGAATAAACCGTATATTCTGGAATTTGAACACCGGGATCTGATATGAAAGTTTGAATAACGTGCATTACTGAAGGCTCTTTATGCTGGTTCTAAATGTTTTTTAATTAATTCTTCAAAATAATTCTGCATAAATTCTTTACATTCATCCAGTGTACCACTAAATAATGGTTCTTTATATATAGAAAGAGGTTCGTCTGCGTACCAAATAACACCATCTTCTGAATGAATACTAAGATCAGTTTCTAATGAAGTATACATATGATAATGGACTTTTATATATTTCCAATTTAGTTTTTTGATTTTATATAAATCATCCATTATTTTCTTCATTATTAAGTCTGTTGATTCTGATCTGATATTGTAAATCAGATATTATAGGTATAAAAATTCCTAGAGTCATAGCTACCGAGCCCCAAAATGGCTGCTGGGCAGACATGAACACCCCAATACAAAAATAAAAAAGACTAAATCCAAAATCTACATTTCTTAATAATAAATATTGTTTGGCTAGTTTTTCATTTTCTGGAGTCATTTTCTGTTTACCATAATTAGTTTCATAGGTCCTTTACCACACCATATACACGGTACATTAGTGGGGGAATAAGGATCATTTAATTCGTCTCTTATAGAATGTTCCGAAATTATAAATCCACCACCATTTGAGTTTCCACAATCGGGACACTCATTATAATACATTTGGGTGTCTGGAACTGTGAATATCTGAGGTTGTCCATCGGGCCCGATACCAGTAAATTTAGCTTCCATCTTATACCTATCCCGTTCAAACACTAATTTACGAAATGTTTGCGTTAAAAACGAATTTTGTCCAGCTTGATTAATTATATCTAAAGTTTTGGCAATTTCTATTTCGGTTGCGGGAACAGTTAAATTCATTAATTCTTTGGAAATACTCATTATTTTTGGTACTTTTTTAAAAGTTCTCTAGGTCCACGAGTGGACGGCCACGATATCATTAGAGGAATTCTTTTCCTTTTCAATAATTGCTTCAATTTCCTTATTAGTGTACAAATCGGGCCCTGAAATATAGCGATTTCGCAAGTACTTTCCGTACATCGCAACCTGTATCGGGTATGTTGTATAAGCCTCCCTGAAGTTTTTATAGATCCAGTTTCCATAAATTTCGGGC
>ERZ1292625.1000-Hain-H41-01um-R1-1000-length-37418-cov-12_pt1 | contig 30747 bp, 27 predicted proteins | sample MGYA00564400_ERZ1292625 | MGnify/ENA primary metagenome ERZ1292625 (study PRJEB36523, sample SAMEA6512639) | groundwater metagenome | collected 2019-01-08 | study: AquaDiva: Metagenomics assemblies of 32 groundwater samples
GCGCACCACAGGTCTGATGAACCCAAAGCAAGCTGAATCGATCGAAAAAAATACCCGTAAACATTTCCCCGAAGGCATTCCGGCTTTCGGAACCGATGCCTTGCGCTTTACTTTCGCCAGCTTGGCATCACATGGCCGGGATATCAAATTCGATATGCAACGCTGTGAAGGTTACAGAAATTTTTGTAATAAGCTATGGAATGCAACCCGTTATGTGTTGATGAATTGTGAAGGGAAAGATACCGGATTGGATGATGCGCTGCCATTGACTTATACCGATGCGGATCAATGGATCATTAGCCGTTTGCAGCAAGCGGAGCATGCGATTGAACAGGCATTTGCCCATTACCGTTTTGATCTGGTGGCACGCGAAATCTACGAATTGGTATGGGATGAATACTGTGACTGGTACGTCGAGTTTGCTAAAGTGCAGTTAAATAGTCATCAGGATTCAGTGCAACGGGCCACACGCCGCACCCTGGTACGTGTATTGGAAACCATGCTAAGACTGGCCCATCCGGTGATTCCATTCATTACCGAGGAACTCTGGCAGAAAGTTGCGCCGCTTGCCGGTAAAGATGGGGCAAGTCTCATGCGCCAACCGTATCCGAAAGCCGACGGAACCAAGACAGATGAAAAAGCCATGCAACATATCGTTTTACTTAAAGATATGGTTAATGCCTGCCGTACACTGCGGAGTGAAATGAACTTGTCCCCGGCAGTAAAAGTGCCGTTGCTGGCAACAGGCAATCAGCAGATCCTGACCGGATTCTCTCCTTACTTGATGGCATTGGCAAAGTTATCAGAGGTTGATTCTAAGCCAGATGAACTACCCAATGTCGATGCGCCGGTTTCTATCGTGGGTGAATTCAGGTTAATGCTGAAGATTGAAATTGACGTGAAGGTTGAACGGGAGCGTTTGACGAAAGAAATTGCACGTATTGAAGTGGAAGTAACCAAAGCAAAGACAAAACTGACCAATCCCAGTTTTGTTGAACGCGCACCAGCAAATGTAGTGGCGCAGGAAGAAGAACGATTGACAACATTTAATGCCAGGCTGGATAAATTGAAGGAGCAACTGAGCAAGCTGGGATAATCACTTTGTTTTATTGTGAAAAGACTAATTACCGGATTGATCAGAATTTTTTGAGTGATACCTGCTGTATAAAGGAATTATTTGTAGTAGTCGCGACCTGAGCTGACAGTTATTGGATTTGACGAAATGACTGTCAGACCAAGTCTGAACTAATATGTCTGATTATAGGTAGATCGCACTATCATGAATGCACGATCATCCGGTAGAGTTCATCTTTATGTAAAAGCCGTTTCTTTTTCAACGCTTCCAGATATTCATCGGATGTATTCTCGGCGCCTTCCTCGATTCTAAGAATTTCTCGATTGATGTCATGATATTCCTCAAACAAACGTGCAAAATGACTATTGCTGGTTTTAAGTTCGCGTATACGGTCATGACATTCTGGAAACTCGTGGTGTAAATCATGTTTTTCTATCATTTGCTGATTCCTTGTTTTTTATCATCTCAGTTAATAGGGCCGTCATGGATTGGTTACAAACATTTAATACTGATCTGGATCAAAACTCAAGTGGATCGACGTCCAGCACCCAGCGCACCTTATGAGTGGGCAATGTGTTAATTTGTGTCACCCATTTAGCCAGAAATTCCTGTAATTGCCTGCGTGAAAGGGATTGTACCAGCAGGTGCGCGCGTTCCATGCCCTTTAAACGTACCATTTGCGCTGGAACCGGATCAAATATCTCGATTGATTGCGATGGCTTGGCAAGATGAGAAGCCTGGGTTAGAAAATCCAGTACGACTTGAATGTTGCGGGCTTCAGCGCGTAGTAGTGCTTGATAAACAAAGGGTGGGAATCCGGCCATTTTTCTTTCAGCCAATAGAGTTTGTGCCAGTGCATCATAATCGTGCCGCTGAAGCGCATGATACAGCGGGTGATCAGGAAATTCGGTTTGGATGAGCACATGACCCGCTACATTGGCTCGTCCTGCTCGTCCAGCTACCTGCATTAATTGCGTAAATAAGCGCTCACTGGCACGAAAATCGGTGCTGTAAAGTGAAGCATCAGAGTTCAGGATACCCACCAGTGACAGATTAGGAAAATCGTGCCCTTTGGCGAGCAATTGCGTACCGACCAGAATATCCACTGCCTGCGCATGGATCTGTTGCAGAATGTTGTGCCATGCATTCTTACGGCGAATACTGTCCCGGTCGATACGTAAAATACGTGCATCGGGAAAACGTGCCGCCAAAGCATCTTCCACGCGCTGGGTGCCTTGTCCGAAAGGTGCGATATCCTGATTCCCGCAGTGCGGGCAGGCACGTGGAAAGTGCTCCTGATGACCGCAATGATGGCAGCATAGCTGTTTGTCACGTAAATGAACAACCAGGCGGCTGGAGCAGCGTTGACAAGTTGCCGTCCAGGCGCAGGATTTGCAAAGGAGCACCGGCGCATAGCCGCGTCGATTGATAAAAATGAGGCTTTGGTGTTTCTCTGCGAGACATTTGTCTAAAGCCTTGATGAGTGGATCGGATAAGCCCTCCTGGATTTTATGAGTGCGCGTGTCAATACACTGAATCATGGGTAATGCGGCATTCTCTATGGCACGGGATTGCAGCCGTACACTCCGATAGCGGCCATTTAACGCGTTGTAATAACTTTCCAGTGAAGGTGTGGCGGAACCCAATACAACAGGAATATCAGTCTGTCTGGCACGAAAAACCGCCAGATCCCGTGCTGAATAACGCAATCCATCTTGCTGCTTGAACGAACTATCCTGTTCTTCATCGACGATGACCAATCCCAGATGGGGTAGCGGGGTAAAAACCGCGAGGCGGGTGCCCAGTATGATTTTGGCTTCACCTCGTTGCGCTTGTAGCCAGCCTGATAGGCGTTCGGTGTCATTGAGCCCGCTATGCAAACTGACCAGATGGGTGGTTGGGAAACGTGCCCGGAAGGTTGCTTCCAGTTGTGGTGTTAAACTGATTTCGGGAATGAGTACCAGCGTTTGCTTGCCTTGAGCCAATACTTGCTCAATGATTCTGAGATAGACTTCGGTTTTCCCGCTGCCTGTTATGCCGTGCAGTAGCCAGGTATTGAACTGTTTGATCTCAATTGTAATGGCATTAACAGCGATTTGTTGCTCATGGGTCAAATGGGGGATCTTTGCAGTTTTGGGTAGCGTAACAGCAGGAACAGGTATTATGGATACCCAACCCAGTTGTATCCATTCTTTTAACAGTTTGAGGGCGCGCGGCGAGATTTGCTTCGCATCGGCGCGGGTCAGTACGGCTGAATGATTGAGTTCGGTAAATAATCGGCGGGCTACGCGATTCCGGGCAGGAATGCTGGACAGTTCAATCTGTTTTCCTGTTTTAGTAAGGCTGAATTGATAGTTATTCGAGGATTCCTTCAGTTTAATGGGTTTATTGCCACGTAATTTACCCGGCAAGCCGTTCATGACAACCATGCCCAGCGGGTGATGATAGTAATGGCTGCAGAAGTGGAATAAATCAAGTAATGCAACGGGTAATGGCGCCACGTCCCTGAAAATATCTTGAGCTGATTTAAGTTTCTCAGGAGGGACTTGAGTCTCAGAACTGACTGCGATGATGATCCCGGTCAGCCATTTCTTCCCAAAGGGCACACATGCGCGCAGGCCGACATCGTGCCCGGTAGCATCAGTTGCTTGATAATCAAATAACGTGTCGACAGGGATATTCAGTGCGACACGAATAATGGGCATAGTTAGATAGAGTGAATGGGTCCGGTTGGATTGATTCAATAAACTAACCTATGTCAGTGTGAATAGCTCACCGAAAACCGGATAGCTTCCGGCGAGCGCAGAATTTCAGAGTGCTCTGTTTATTTGGACACTCGATAAACGGTTACAGATTCTTCGCCTTGCTTATCAAGCTTGGCTGTGCTTCCATCAGCGCTGATATTAAATCCAATCGGTGTATTGTTATCCAGATCTGAGAAGCCGGCACATCCGTTGGTGTTATAAGTAAAGCTCGATAAATTCAATCTGCTGGCGCCTTTGTCATAGGTATATGAAGAAAATTCAATGCCGGGTTTTGCGCACTTTTCTTGATCAGCACGTTGAGTTGCCCCTGTCGGATCAATCATCAGGAATTTACCGTTCGGGAAGAAAACCAAGGTTTGTGTTTTGATGGCATCATCGTCGTAGGCCCAGGCACCCACGATACCGGAAGCATCATTATCGATTTTCGAGTAGCGTGTTTCTTTGACTTCCTTGGGAGCAACTTCATTTTCATCACTGAGCTCAATCGGTTTGGCGATATGGAAGAGTTCGCCAAATACACTGGTTTTTTCTCTTTCTCTTTGAACCGTCACAATGTCAGAGTTAATCAATTCGAGGCCGTCGGTGCGAACTCGCCGGGTTGGACCGGGATCTGAAAATCCAGCTTTAAGATTGGTATCCACGGATGGTTTTCCGGCCAGCTTGAATCCCCGGGTATCAAACTCTACCGCATTGACAACGCCATACTCAACACCCGATTGGAATATGGTACGGCCGCCACAGACACGATTTTCATCGCAGGAATCATCAGGTCTGGCGTCACCTTGCAAGTATTCTCCACTGCTATCAGCAGCAACCCGCAAGACACTGGCTGTTTGATTGCTATAGCTTACCCAGATTTGGGCACTGAGAAGGGCGACGCCTTGCGAGAGAAAGTGGGTGCGGGCTTCTTCAGCCGTTTTGACATGGCCATCAATACCACCGGCTTCCATAATGCTTTGCAAGTTTGCTGAATCGGCAAACGTATCGGGGTTAGCCTCCAGGTTAATCGATGTTTTGACTGCGGCGGCGGTTTCACTGGAAATGGATATGCCATTTGAAGTATCGTTATCCGAATCCAGCGATTGCAGAAGAACCAACAGGTTTTGCAGCTTATTGTCACTACCGCCGGCTAATTCAATGGGTGTCGTAATCTGTGAACCTGGGATATTTCCAAGTGTCAAACTGCCCAGTTTAAATTCGATTTTGTCACCATGATTAAAATTAAAAATACCTTTATCATCGGTTACCCCCGATTTTCCGGAAGATGCGGCATAGGAGACGCCGGAGACAGGAGAGTCGACCAGTATGCCGGTGGTGGCACCTGTGGGCATAATTCTTGTTGATGAAGTTGATGATGAAGATGTTGCTGCTTTTTCAGTGCCACTGTCACAGGCAGTAAGTCCAACAATAAAAACAGTGGATATTAGATGTACCCATGAATTTTTTCTTAACAGTCGTTTAGATTTCATTAAGATGCTCTCTTTTGATTAATTAAATAATTCAATCTTGTACAATTTATAGTTTGGTATTGATAAATCGCGGATGGATACTAATATTCTACTACCAAGATTGCTATTATAACCAAGCAATCAGTTTTTCGTTCCTAACTTGCTTAAATGGGTTTTAAATTTTTGTCTTTTCGTGTATTTTCGCCGCTAATTTTTTATTCGGGAGATATAAGGTATTTATATGTCTAACATGGCTGAAATCTCACAACTGACGGAGATGTCAGTACAACTTCCAGTTGATTGGTATTTGGATCCGAAGGTCCTGCAGATTGAGAAACGCATTTTGTTTGAACAAGGTCCAGGTTACGTGGGACATGAAGTCATGGTACCCAATATTGGGGACTATTATGTGCCGGAGTGGATGAATAATGCCAGGGTGCTGGTACGTAATGAAAACGGCATCGAATTACTTTCCAATATCTGCCGCCATCGACAGGCGCTTTTGTTGAAAGGGAGAAGCAATGCCCGAAGTATTGTGTGCCCCATTCATCGCTGGACTTACGCATTGGACGGTAAATTGCTGGGCGCTCCTCATTTTGATCAAAATCCATGTCTTAACTTGGGTAAGACGCCGCTGCAAAACTGGAATGGATTGTTATTTAATGGACAACGGAAAGTCTCGCAGGATATGGCCAAATTGAGTGTACTGAAAGATTTTGATTTTTCCGGTTATATGCTGGATCGTATTCAAATTGATCAGTACGACTGTAACTGGAAAACATTCATTGAAGTTTATCTGGAAGATTACCACGTGGATCCTTATCATCCGGGGCTAAGTCATTTTGTTAATACCGAAAAGCTCGAGTGGGAGTTTGGCGATTGGTATAGTGTACAGACGGTCGCGATAAATAATGCCCGTTTACAGCGATCAGGCAGTCCGGTGTACGCCAAATGGCATGAACAGGTTTTACAGCAGACAGAAGGGAAAATACCTCCCTATGGGGCGATATGGCTGCTTTATTATCCCAATATCATGCTGGAATGGTATCCCCATACATTAGTGATCAGCACCTTGTTGCCTACAGGGGTGGAAAGTTGTACTAACGTGGTTGAGTTTTACTACCCGGAAGAGATTGCGCTATTTGAGCGTGATTTTGTTGAAGCGGAGCAGGCCGCTTATAAAGAAACCGCCATTGAAGATGATGAAATCTGTAAATTGATGACCGCTGGCCGGCGTGCATTATATGAGCAGAATATGAATGAAACGGGACCGTATCAAATACCCATGGAAGCAGGAATGGAGCATTTTCATCAATTCTTGCAACGGGAAATAGGATCGCATGTTTGACACATCCGGAATTCCGCATTCCAGGATGATCAGCTAGTGCGCTCAATGTGGATGCTAGTGGCTGCATTTATGTTTGCCTGCATGAGTGTATTGGTTAAGCTGGGTGCGGTCTATTTTTCCAGTACTGAACTGGTATTTTATCGTTCATTATTTGGCGTAGGGATGACCTATTGGGTGATTCGCTATTATCGCCTCCCCATACGCACGCCTCATTGGCGGATTCACTGCTGGCGCGGGATTACTGGGCTTGTCAGCTTGCTGATGTTTTTTTATTGCTTGACTCAGTTGCCTTTGGCAACGGCGATATCACTGAATTATACCTGGCCACTTTTCGTGGCGTTATTCTCTACATTGATTTTGAAAGAGCATCTGCACTGGGTATTAATCTGGACTATTCTGCTTGGCTTTGCCGGAGTTATTCTTTTGTTACGGCCTGCTTTGCCTGAGGATCGCTGGGTTGCCAGTTTAATGGGCGTGGCTTCTGGTTTCTTTGCGGCGATTGCTTATGTCAATGTCAAGCAACTGGGAAATCTGGGTGAATCTGAATGGCATGTAGTGTTTTATTTTACATTGATCAGTACAGTGATCACTGGTGTGTGGTTGTTGCTCACGACATTTAGCCCGGTTACATGGCATGGTCTATTATTATTGGTGGGGACAGGTGTGACAGCCACATTGGCGCAACTGGCCATGACGCGAGCTTATCATCAAGGCACCACGCTGGTCGTAACTTCATTGGGGTATAGTACCGTATTGTTTGCGAGTCTCTGGGGCATTCTGCTCTGGAATGAGTTATTGTCACCGGCTGCGTGGCTGGGTATGGGATTGATTATTCTGGGCGGATCGCTGAGTGGCATCTTGGGTTTTAAACTGTCGCCCGTTGTTGTGCAAAAATAACCGTGGAATCTATTAAATCGAAGCAAAATTTGCACCGTATCATTTAATTGCCTATGATGAGGTCATTATCTTTTGAGGTGGAGTCATGATTACTATTCAAAAAAAAGACAACCTAGTTATTGTGGCAGTAATTGGTGAGTTTACGTTAACGGACTATCACGAGTTTGAGCAACAGGTGCTTTATCAATCACACTTTAATGGCAAGGCAAATCTTATATTTGACTGGCGGGATATGCTGGATTACACCGTTGATGTCGCATGGGAAGAAATCAAATTTATGCGCGAGCATGGCAGCGAATTCAATCGGGTGGCCGTTGTCACTGATGATGAATGGCAAGTCTGGGGCGCCTGGGTTTTTAATCTTTTTGTTAATGCAAATGTATCCGTGTTTAGTGACTATGATGCAGCCGAGGAGTGGGCTTCTGAAATGGTGAATAGTTGATTGATTGTGGTCTATGAGTGGACTGTGTCGTTGTACAGAAGATACAGCCCACTCAAATTCGATATTCTCAAGTCTGTTTAACCCGTAAGAAAAAATTACATGGATGAGTTTGTTTTTGCCAGAGTATTACATATTCTGGGCGTAGTGCTTTGGATGGGCGGTGTCGCCATGGTGACCACCGTACTATTGCCTACTCTGGCGCGTATGCAATCGGCAACTGAAGCGATGGTTTTTTTTGAGCAATTCAAGAGACGATTTGCGGCACAAGCGCGATTTTCCACATTATTCGTTGGCTTAACTGGTTTTTATATGGTGTACATACTGGATGCTTGGCACCGTTTTACACAATGGCAATACTGGTGGATGCACACCATGGTGTTGATCTGGCTGTTATTTAGCGTAATGTTGTTTGTAATGGAACCGCGTGGCCGACGCCGGCAAACTAACGCATTCGTGCAGATAAATGTTTCCGCAGAAACATTTGTCAGAATTCAGCGCAAGCATCTGGTTTTATTAATGCTGAGCTTGCTTACCATCGCTGGTGCCGTGGCAGGCAGCCATGGCTGGTTGATATCAGGAGGTTGAGCATGAGTTACGCATTGCTAAAAATGATTCATGTCGGCAGCGTCATCGTCAGTTATCTGTTGTTCATCCTGCGTGGCATCTGGATGATGCAAGATTCGGAGAATTTGCGCCAACGCTGGGTAAGAATCTTGCCACATGTCGTGGATACCATTTTGCTGACCAGCGCAATTGCGTTAGCGATGATCATTCAACAAAGTCCGCTGAGTGATTCCTGGTTAACCGCCAAAGTGATCGGTTTACTGCTTTATATCTGCCTGGGCATGGTGGCTATGCGATTCGGTCAAACCCGGCAAACAAAAATGATCGCCTGGGTTGCGGCACAGTGCGTATTTATCTATATCGTTCTGGTTGCGCTGACCAAAAGTCCCGTATTGAGCATCTTTTAACCGGCAACGCTCCTCTGCCCTGAAAAATTAAGCAACAAATCGATGGATTTCTCTCATTTCCGCCTTGAAAAAGCCAGATATGGCCAAGTACAAGCCATATGTGATCTGGTGAATCTGACTTATCGGGGGGGAGCAGGTTGGACAAGGGAAACGCATATTATTCAGGGCGACAGAACGGGCCGGCAAGAAATAGAGACTGCTTTATCTAATCCCAATGCCCATTTTTTTGTCATTAATCGGTCTCAAACCCTGGTTTCGTGTATTTATGTCGCCAAGGAAAAAGAGGACGCTTATATCGGATTTTTTTCAGTTCACCCCAGCCTGCAAGGAAAAGGGTTTGGCAAGCATGTGCTTCAGCAGGCCGAGACATTTGCTTTGCAGAATATGGAAATACGAAGATTTGTGATGTTCGTGGTTTCTCAGCGACCGGAGTTAATCGCGTTTTATGAGCGCAGAGGTTACTCCCGCACAGGTCGAGTTGAGAATTATCCGTTGCATCGGGGTATTGGGGTGCCAAAAGTCACGGGTTTGACGATTGAATATCTTGAGAAGCTTGTGTCGATGTAGAAGCTTGATACATTGCGTTTAAAACTCAGCCGCCATGGCATATATTTTTGTGCAGAGCTACTTCAAGCCAAACGTACCGTTAAAAACTGTTGTAACAGCTTTCCAAGCTGCGTTTGGTCGGCTGGTTTGCTGAGATACTCATCCATACCGGCGTCAAAACATTCCTGCTTGATATGCTCAAAAGCATGAGCAGTTAATGCCACAATCGGGGTTGGTGCTGCATTTTCTTGCTGTTCAAGCGTGCGAATACGCCGTGTGGCTTCAAATCCGTCCATCACAGGCATGTTGCAATCCATTAATATCAAATCAAAATGCTGGGATGAGAATGCGCTGACTGCTTCAGCACCATTGCAAGCAATAATGACTTCGCAATTTAAGTTTTCAAGCATTACTTTGCTGACCATCTGGTTAATCTCATTGTCTTCGACAACCAGTATGCGAGCGCGATATGCAGTGGGGATGGGGACTTGAGACCTTACTGAAGCCATTTCAGTGTCTTCTAAAACTTCTGGTTCAACAGCCTCGTACTTGAGTGGGATACATGCGTGGAATTGAGATCCTTTTCCAGCTTCACTGGTGAGCGTGATCGTGCCACCCATTAAGGCTAACAGATTACGAGTGATCACAAGACCCAATCCGGTTCCGTGAATATGTTGGGTCGATTCACCCACTTGCATAAATTCTTGAAACAGGCGTGCCTGATTTTCCGGCGAAATGCCGGTACCGGTATCGGTTACAGTCAATTGCAGCTCAATAATTTTTTGTTTTGGAACAGGAACACCATGCACCAGAAGCTGAATTTTACCTTCATGAGTAAACTTGAAGGCATTGCCAAGTAAATTGAATAGAATCTGCTTGATTCGATCAGGGTCACCGTTCAGGAGCCGGGGAAATTCCCCCTCGACTTGCACCTCAAAACTTAAGAATGTTTCCTCTGCTTTAGCACGAAATAATAGATCGACTTCATTGATCAGTGCATACAGGTTAAATGGGCGGTTCGCAATACTGAGTTTGTGCGCTTCTATCTTGGCAAAATCGAGAATATCATCGATGATGCGTAAGAGGGTTTGCCCGGAACTACGTATCACACTCAGATAATTAGTTTGTTCCGGGTTCAGTGAAGTTGTTGCCAGAATCTCAGTCATTCCAAGGACGCCATTCATGGGTGTCCGTATTTCATGGCTCATTGCTGCCAAGAATGCCGATTTAGCTTTGTTTGCGCTTTCTGCCTGCAACCAGGCCTGCTCCAAGTCAATGGCCTGTCTCTCCAGTAACAGTGCCTGTTGCCGGGCGATCCAGTAGTTATCATGCTGCAGTTTGCCGTTATGTACTGAAAAAAAGAAATAACTAAATCCTATTATCATCATCGCAATGCTGACATCAAGCGGAGCATGCAACATGAGGCTAAACAAGCTGGGTAAATAGATTAACAGTGAAAAAGTAAGCATCAGGCGAATACGCGGTGAAATAGCCGCTATGCCTCCTGAAAAGAAGCCAACCGTTGCGATGATGGCCAGTGTCGCAGCACTATCACTCACACTAATGGATGAGAATATCCAATTTAAAAAAATAGACCAGGTCAGTGCGGTCAGGATATAGAGTGCTGAAATATAATATTCAGCCTGAGTTTGATTATCATCGTGTCGATCCAGTATGTACTTGTAAATAACGAAACGCATTACTGCGAGAAAAATAAACACAACAACGAAAATTAGAATGTAAGGTTGTGCGCCCAGTATGGGCGACATCAAAATAATAGCAGTGCTACATAAAATGTAGAATAAGCCACCAAAGCGCATGCGGCGCGCCATATCCTGATTGGTACTGATACGAATTTTCGCAAGATTTACTATTTCAGGATCCGACCACATAGATCTGTTGCCTTTTTAAAATACAATTCTTTATGTTGGACAAATCAACGAAGTTCAATGAATATTATCGACAATCAGGGTATTTGTAAGGATCAGCTATTAATACTATCGCATCCATCCAGATGGATTATATTTTTATAACTAATTAATTTTAAATATTAGTATTAACTATTAGCATAATATTTTCTTAAAAATTCGATGTAGGAAAAAAAGAAGCTATGTTATTTAAGCAAGAAATATACGGAAGAGAAAATATTTAGTCAAACAAGCTGTTTTATACTTACAGATTCATTCCATGAAGTACTCTAAGAATCCTGCTATTAGGGGGTTTATTGAATGATGAGGCGCCCAATAAAACCTCAAAGGTTGTAGCTGAAATTTAGTATTAATCGATTACTATTTAAATGGAATCACCGGAGCAGAATCATTGAATCTAAAAACGCTATAACTTTTTATGTCCATCGAGGCATTTACTGTCTGGGCTGTTTTTTGCTTTATTTCTCAACTCCGGCATCAAGTGCTGGCCTTGCGTTGATGGAACAAAGTGCAAAGGAACTGGGGCAGGCATTTTCGGGTGCTCCGACTAATACCGGAGATGGAAGTATGGTTTTCTTCAATCCTGGCGCGATGAGTCAAGTACGAGGCAGGTTGCTGTCGATATCAGGATACCTCATAGCACCATCCGCTACTTTTCAAAACAGCTCATCACATTTAAGTCCGTTACTTGGAGGTGCGCCGCTTAAAGGAAGCAATGGCGGGGATTCACCCAACCCGGTTTTTATTCCAAACTTTTATTACGTCCAGGAACTGACAAACCGGGTTACATTCGGCTTGGGAGTTAATACTCCTTTCGGTATGCGAAATAGCTATCACTCGGATTGGAAAGGCCGTTATCAGGCAATCGATTCAGAAATTATGACGCTAAATTTCAATCCATCGTTATCGCTAAGGGTAACGGAGAAGTTTTCGTTTGGCGCCGGATTTAATGTTCAGTATTTGCAATCCAAATTAACTAATGCGATCGATTTTGGAACAGTTTGTCTCCAGGCTCTGGGTCCTACATCTTGTGCCAGTCAGGGGCTCCTGCCGCAAGCAGCGGACGGGCACGCTTCACTCAAGGGTGATAGTGTTGGGTTTGGGTATAATTTCGGCGCCTTCTATGCCCTGACTCAAGATACACATTTCGGTGTCAGTTACCGATCCAGAATTGCTCATGATGTGCAGGGCAATGCGAACTTTTCCGTGCCGGGTAACGCGATTGCGTTGACGCAAGGGAATTCTTTCGTCGATTCCAATGCGCGTACGTCAGTTACGCTGCCTGACAATGTTTTGTTTGGTTTTTCTCATCGCCTTAATCCCCGCTGGGCTTTTTCCGCAGATGCCCTGTGGACCCATTGGAGCCTTATCCGGGAGCTCAGGACGAATTTTTCGTCGGCACAACCCGATGATGTTCAAAACTTGAAATGGAAGGATGCATGGCGATATGCCTTGGGTATCAATTATTTTTCCGAAACCAACAAATGGATTCTTCGAACCGGATTCGCCTATGATCAAACGCCAGTTCCAGATCCACAGCACAGGTCGCCACGAATTCCCGATAGTGGCCGGTATTGGTTGACGGCAGGTTTCACTTATGCGCTGTTAAAAAATATCAATATACACGGTGCTTACGCACACCTGTTTATGGACGATCCGTTCATCAATCGAAGAGGTCCAACGGCCGATTTTCTCGTTGGACAATATTCCGAGCAAATCAATATCGGCGGCCTGCAAATGGATTGGCGTTTCTGATCTGACCTGAATATTGGTAACGGGTAGCATCAATGAATGGCTTGCTGAAAATTACCCTTGATGAAGGTATCGTATAATGACAACGGATTCTTGGTGTTACAGTGAGTATACTTACCATTCCTAAAATTATTGAGGCTGATCAATGGATAAAAAAGCACAAGTTAATTTCTGGTTTATCGTCGTGGCGGTGCTGAGTTTGTTATTGGTGCAGAATTTGTATACGCAATACACACAGGTAGAGCCCATTCCTTACAGCCGTTTTCAGCATTTATTGGAGCAGGGGCGCGTGGCCGAGATTGCGATTACTGAGAATCAGATCTTTGGTACGCTCAAGGAAAAGCATGCGGATGGATTTAAGGATTTTGTGACCACGCGGGTGGAGCCTGATTTGGCCGAGGTTTTGGATAAGCACCATGTGGTTTATACCGGTGTGGTGCAAAGCACCTGGTTGCGCGATTTACTTTCCTGGATTGTGCCAACGGCCATTTTTATCGGTATCTGGTTGTTTATCATCCGCCGTATGGGCAGTAACATGGGGAGCGGATTGATGTCGATCGGTAAGAGCCACGCCAAAGTATTTGTGGAAAAAGAAACCAAGGTGACCTTTGATGATGTGGCGGGAGTGGATGAAGCCAAGGAGGAATTGGTCGAAATTATCAACTTCCTGAAAAATCCGGCAGATTATGGCCGTCTGGGCGGACGTGCGCCCAAGGGCATTTTGCTGGTGGGTCCGCCGGGTACCGGCAAAACATTATTGGCGCGAGCTGTGGCGGGTGAAGCCGGAGTGCCGTTCTTTTCCATTTCCGGCTCGGAATTTGTCGAGATGTTTGTCGGCGTGGGTGCAGCCAGAGTGCGTGACTTGTTCGAGCAGGCACGGCAAATGGCGCCAGCCATTATCTTTATTGATGAACTGGATGCGCTGGGCCGCGCCCGCGGGGCTTATGGATTGGGCGGCGGGCATGATGAGAAAGAACAAACCTTGAATCAGTTGCTGGCAGAACTGGATGGTTTTGATCCCAGCAGCGGGATTGTGCTACTGGCGGCTACCAATCGGCCGGAAATTCTTGATCCGGCATTGTTACGGGCCGGACGGTTTGATCGTCAGGTACTGGTGGATCGGCCTGATAAGATTGGCCGTGAGCAAATTCTTGTCGTGCATGCGAAGAAAGTGAAGTTGCATACGGATGTCAAAATCGAGCAAATCGCTGCATTAACACCGGGATTTACCGGTGCGGATTTGGCAAACCTTATTAATGAAGCAGCCTTGCTGGCTACACGGCGCAATGCGACATCTGTAACGATGGAGGATGTCAATAATGCGATTGAACGCATTGTGGCCGGTTTGGAGAAACGTAACCGTTTGTTGAATCCTGATGAGCGGCGGGTGGTGGCATTTCATGAACTGGGGCATGCAATGGTGGCACTGGCACTGCCTGGCACAGACGAAGTGCACAAGGTATCCATCATTCCGCGCGGTGTCGGTGCATTGGGTTACACCATTCAACGGCCAACGGAAGATCGTTTTCTGATGACTCGCGTGGAGTTGCAAAATAAAATGGCGGTGTTGTTGGGTGGGCGCGCAGCGGAACAAGTGGTATTCAGTGAAATATCCACCGGTGCAGCTGATGATCTGGTGCGTGCTACCGATATTGCCCGTGCCATGGTGCTACGTTATGGAATGAGCGAGGCGTTGGGCAATGTGGCTTATGATCGTGAACAATCCGTTTTTTTGCAATCAAGCATACCGATGCCACAGAATCGCAATTATAGCGAAGAAACTGCCAACAAGATTGATATTGCCGTGCGTGTGCTGGTTGACCAGGCATTGGAACGCGCAGTGAAGATACTTCAGGCCAATCGAATTTTACTGGATCAGACTGCTGAAGAATTACTGAAAACTGAGACACTCAATCAGCCTGAGATCATCAAACTGAAACAAGCTATTGCTGCAGGTGTGGTGCATTAACATCCGGTTTTGTGTTTGATAGCAAACCAAACTCATACTCAGAACTTGGTCTCTGCAGAGTGATAAGCTTTATGATCGTATTTAATCATGATTTGTCTGTTTGGATATGAAGAGGTAAACTTCAGGTAAATTTCTGCTTATTCCTTAATCAGGGGCTGAAATTTAATTTTAAAACTGTATAAAGGAGTTTTCTGATGAGAAAAATGGTTAAATTATCTTTAATACTTTCAATATTATTTCTATTCTCGTCTCAAGCTGTAGCAGCAGATAGTTATATTGGTAATTCAGGTGAGAAGTTTGTAACCGGTATTGCTAATGTGGCCACTGGATTTATGGAACTGCCTAAAAATATTATTCTAACCGGCCAAAAAGATGGACCGATTCATGGCATTACTATCGGATTGGCAATGGGTATTATGCATACTGTAGGTCGTACTACAATTGGTGCGCTGGATATGGTTACTTTTCTGATCCCAACCAAGCCATCGGTTAACCCACCTTTTATTTGGGATGATTTCTCGAGGGAAACCTCCTATTAATCTGTCGGCAGCTTTGCTGCTTCGATCCTTTAAGCAGTAAAGCTCAAGAAGGAACATCTCGATACGCCAGTTGAGATGTTCCTTTTTTCTGAATGAAAACGCCGTATGAATGAAATGATACGGCGCTTTCTAAATGATCAAGGAATGGAATGGGATAATTTTTCAGTGTTGGGCTTCCAAAGCTGCAATTCTCTCTTCCAATGGCGGATGCGACATAAACAAGCTTTTTAATCCGGAGCCGATGCCGCCAGAAATACCAAAGGCGGCTAATTGATCCGGTAAATGAGGTTGCTTGACGGTTGATTGCAGGCGCCGCAGAGCAGCGATCATTTTGTTTCTGCCCGCAAGGCTGGCGCCACCCGCATCAGCACGAAATTCGCGTTGACGGCTAAACCACATCACAATAATACTGGCCAATATACCCAGCACAATTTCAGCAACGATGGCTGTGATCCAGAAAGCAGGGCCGTGTCCATTTTCTGTTTTGAATACAACACGATCCACAGTATGGCCAATCACGCGCGATAAGAAAATCACAAATGTATTGACTACCCCTTGGATCAGGGCCAATGTCACCATATCACCATTGGCGACGTGGCTGACTTCATGAGCCAGAACAGCTTCAGCTTCATCCTGGCTCATAGTATTTAACAGGCCGGTGCTAACAGCAACCAACGCATTATTCTTTGACATGCCGGTAGCAAAAGCATTGATATCCGGTGCATGATAGATGGCCACTTCCGGCATATCAATACCGGCTGCTTTTGCTTGACGTTGCACGGTGCTAACCAGCCAATGCTCTTGTGCATTACGCGGCATCTCGATGACTTGTGCGCCAGTAAATCGTTTTGCTGTCCATTTTGACATGGCAAGTGACATAAATGAGCCACCAAATCCAAATACCGAAGCAAACAGCAGCAGGGAATTGATATCCAGCCCCATTCCTTGTTCATCCAGGATTCTTTCAAATCCGAACAATCGCAGTGTAATGCTTAAAACAACGATAATGGCCAGATTAGTTGCCAAAAAGAGAATAATTCTTTTCATTCACTTACTCCATAGTGTCAATATAAACCAAAACAAAGCTATTTTTGATATGAGATCTATTGCTCTATTTTCAAGAGAGTTGCGCATGAAACTGCTATCGACAATCAATGCAGAGTTAGGTGCAGAATTTCTAAGAGAGTTCAGCTATATTTAGCTTGATCGGAACAAGGCTTGTTGCTCATACGAGACCAGAAATCGATTTTTGTATAGTAGTTTTCAGATTAATATTCGATAGATTGAGCGCTTCTGACAATCTGAAACAGTATCTCATCGTGTTTGATCATACCCAGATCACTGCGAGCACGTTCTTCAATTGCTTCAATGCCTTGCTTTAAATCATTAACCTCTGCTTCAAGCATGTTATTGCGATTCTGAAGCATTAAGTTATTGCCGCGCGCAACAATGACATCCTGCTCCACTTGCCAGACTTTCAGCCAGCTTGCTTTGCCAAGCCATAATGGGTATTGCATTAAGGTAATCAGCAGTAGCAATGTAAAGGAAAGGAATTTCATTATTTAAGTTGATAAAATGCTCTCCGGCCGGCATAGTTTGCCGCATCACCCAAATCCTCTTCAATACGTAGTAATTGATTGTATTTGGCAAGACGATCAGAGCGAGAAAGTGAGCCTGTTTTTATTTGTAATGCATTGGTTGCAACAGCAATATCGGCAATGGTGGTATCTTCAGTTTCCCCGGATCGGTGTGAGATTACGGCAGTGTAGCCGGCGCATTTCGCGGTCTCGATAGCTGAAAGTGTCTCGGTCAGTGTGCCGATTTGATTGACCTTGATAAGTATGGAATTAGCAATGCCACGTTTAATGCCTTCCTGCAGGATTTTTGCATTGGTGACGAATATATCGTCACCGACCAGTTGAATAGATTTACCCAATTTGTTGGTCAACAACTCCCATCCATTCCAATCATGTTCGCTCATGCCGTCTTCTATACTGATAATAGGATATTTATCGACCCATGAGGCAAGATAATCAACAAATTGAGTTGAGGTCAGGTGTAGGCCATCCGAGGCCAGATGATATTTACCATCCTGAAAAAATTCTGAACTGGCGCAATCAACACCAATAGCGACATCCTTGCCTGCTTGATAACCTGCCTGATCAATGGCTTGCACAATCAATTGTAATGCGGCTTCATTATTGGCCAGATTAGGTGCAAACCCACCTTCATCGCCCACTGTGGTCGGCATATTTTTTTCGTTAATGAGTTTCTTAAGAGCATTAAAAACTTCTGCGCCGCAACGGATGGCATCATGAAAGTTTTGTATGCCTAGAGGGACAATCATAAACTCCTGCATATCGATATTATTGTTGGCATGCGCACCTCCATTAATCAAGTTCATCAGCGGTACGGGCATGGACATCAGGCCTGCGCCACCGAGATAACGATATAGAGGCAGACCGGATTCTTCAGCGGCAGCTTTGGCAACGGCCAGTGAGACAGCTAGAATGGCATTGGCGCCAAGCCGGGATTTGTTTTCCGTCCCATCCAGATCGATCAAAGCTTGATCAATGAAGCTTTGATCCACAGCGTCCAAACCCATTAATGTTTCGGAAATTTCGGTGTTAACATTTTCAACCGCTTTGAGTACACCTTTGCCTGAGTAGCGTTGTTCATCCCCATCTCTTAGTTCCACCGCTTCTTTGGTTCCAACGGATGCTCCAGAAGGAACCGATGCGCGGCCTAACACGCCTGATTCCAGCAGTACATCGGCTTCAATGGTTGGATTGCCGCGAGAATCAAGAATTTCACGGGCGATGACATCTACTATTGCACTCATGCTACATTTTCCCTGTATTGTTTGGTTGGCGATATTTCTGATATTTATACTGTAACGATAGGTATCTTATAATATTTCAGGTTCTGATTCTGAATTTATACTGATTGGTGTACTTGATTATGATTCAACTTGTTATGCTTTTTTAAAATAAATGTGAGGCTATTAATCTTCAATTACCATCAAATTGATCCTAAAAATATCTATGAATTATTATTTACTGCATGTATTTTTTCATCTCCGGCAAGTTGGCGATTATTGGAAAAACTAATGGCTGCCTGTACATAGGATTTAAATAACGGGTGACCCATTCTTGGCGTGGAAGTAAACTCTGGATGAAATTGACAGCCAAGAAACCACGGGTGTTCGGTTTCAGGAAGCTCTATCATTTCACACAGGTCTTCTTCACTGGATAAACCACTGACGCAAAGTCCTGCTTGTTCCAATCTGGGGATATATGCACTATTAACTTCATATCGGTGGCGATGACGTTCAACAATTTTATCTGAACCATATGTTTTCCAGGCCAAAGAGCCTTTCTTCAAAATGCATTCCTGTCCACCCAGGCGCATGCTGCCACCAATATCCGAATTTTCGTTTCTGGTTTCAACGTGTCCATCACGCGTACGCCATTCAGTAATCAATCCAATGACTGGATAAGGGGTGTCAGGATTAAACTCAGTACTGTGGGCGCTTTTCATGTTGGCTTTATTACGTGCATATTCTACAACAGCCAATTGCATGCCCAAACAGATCCCCAGATAGGGAATACGGTTGATGCGCGCAAAATTAATAGCCATCATCTTGCCTTCAACGCCGCGTTTACCAAAGCCCCCGGGAACCAGGATTGCATCCATATGGGCCAAGCATTCAGCGCCATCTTTCTCGATATTTTCAGAATCAATATAGGTAATATTAATTTGACTGTTGGTATGAATGCCTGCATGGATTAAAGCTTCAGACAGAGATTTATAGGATTCGGTTAAATCGACATACTTGCCGACTATTGCGATGGTAACGGTGTACTTGGGATGCTCCAGTGCATAAACCAATTTTTTCCAGATACTTAGATCGGCGGGCTTGGCAAGAATATTTAATTTATGGCAAATAATTTCATCTAGCATTTGCTCATGCAGCAAAGCTGGGATTTTATAGATACTGTCTACGTCAATGGCCGATATCACCGCCTCTTCCTGTACATTGGTAAAGAGTGCTATTTTCCGGCGCTCTTCCTTAGGTACTTCGCGGTCTGAGCGGCATAATAAAACATCAGGCTGTATGCCAATTTCCCGTAATTCTTTTACGGAGTGTTGTGTGGGTTTGGTTTTTAGTTCGCCGGCCGAGCCAATATAGGGTAATAAAGTAAGGTGGATGAAGCACGTATCAGTGCGTGGATTCTGCACAGCCATCTGACGGATTGCTTCCAGAAAAGGCAGGGATTCGATATCACCGACTGTACCACCAATCTCGATAATGGCAACTTGCGCATCACCCACGCCAGCTTGGATATATCGTTTTATTTCATCGGTAATATGCGGGATAACCTGTACCGTGCCGCCGAGATAATCACCGCGCCTTTCCTTGCGGATAACGCTTTCGTAGATTTGACCCGTCGTGAAGTTATTATGTCTGGACATACGGGTGCTGATGAAACGTTCATAATGACCCAGATCAAGATCAGTTTCGGCGCCATCTTCGGTCACAAATACTTCGCCGTGTTGAAATGGACTCATGGTGCCAGGATCTACATTGATATAAGGGTCCAACTTGAGCATGGTTACTGTGATACCGCGCGTCTCAAGCAATGCGGCCAGAGATGCGGCAGCAATGCCTTTGCCTAAGGAAGATACAACACCGCCAGTCACAAAAACATATTTGGTCATAAGTGACTGCAATAATCAGAATAATCTATAAGAACAATCAGATAGCTTTTGTATGGCATTTGAGTGGACAGTGTTATCCAGTGTTTATTAGTGAATTTCAGCAAGTAACCTATTCATCATTTGCTCAGCTTGGTAGCGATAATTACCACCAAAAAGATTCAAATGATTCAGAACGTGATAAAGGTTATAAACCACTTTGCGTATATTATACCCGGAATCCAGTGGATAATCATGCCGGTAAGCAGAATAAAAATTGGCTGGGAAACCGCCAAAAAGCTCGGTCATGGCGATATCGGTTTCACGATCACCATAATATACGGCAGGATCAAATAAAACCGGATTTCCCATTTCGTCATATGAATAATTGCCGCTCCACAGATCACCGTGTAACAGTGAAGGAACAGGTGATACACCTGAAAAAAACTTGTTCAGATTAATGAGCAATTGCTCACCCAGATTTTGCAGTTTTCCGTTAAATCCATGGATTCTGGCCAGATCTAATTGATAGCCTAGGCGATGAGTCTGCCAAAAATATATCCAGTCTGAAGAAGTTGTATTTATTTGTGGCGTTTGTCCGATCGTATTATTGCGAACCCAGCCAAATTGATTGGAAACGACGCGGTGCATGGCGGCAAGTTGTATACCCAGATCGGATGCGTTTCGATGAGCGCTGTTGTGAATGGTCAGATATTCCAGAACTAACCATGCATAGTGATCGTTTTGTCCATAGCATACCGGTAACGGAACACGCAAAGTATGCGATTGATGAATTTCCATTAAACCAGCGGCTTCCGCTTCAAACATGGGAAGACTATTTGTCGTATTTAATTTAACAAAATAGCGTTGAGCGCCATCTGCGATACGATAAGTTTGGTTAATACAGCCGCCACCGATCGCATTTGTCTCTTTTACCTTAAAGTGACAGTTTGTAGCGGTAGAAATTTGCTTGCTGATTTCACCCCATGCATGCACGTTTTAATCTTCTATAACTCTAACCATTCTTTGGCTTTTTGAATGGCTGCCTGTACCTGTTCGGGTGCGGTGCCGCCGATATGTTTGCGGCTGCCCATGGAACCTTCCAGTGTTAAGACGGCAAAAATATCAGATTCAATTTGCGGAGAGAATTTTTGTAATTCACTCAGCTCAATTTCGTTGAGATCGCTGCCTTTTTGCTCTGCATACTGAACTGTTTGGGCCACAATCTCGTGCGCATCGCGAAAAGGAATGCCTTTTTTAGTCAGATAATCAGCCAGATCAGTGGCCGTTGCATAACCACGCAATGCTGATGAGCGCATCACCTCTGGGTTGACGTGAACACCCGTAAGCATGTCTGCATAAATTCGCAAGGTGTCCATCAGAGTATCGACAGTATCAAAAAGAGGTTCTTTATCTTCTTGATTATCCTTATTATAGGCAAGTGGCTGAGCTTTCATTAACGTGAGTAGTGCAACCAAATGACCATTGATACGGCCAGTTTTGCCACGGACTAATTCCGGCACATCAGGGTTTTTCTTCTGCGGCATAATGGAAGAGCCGGTGCAAAATCGATCCGCCAATTGAATAAAACCGAATGATGGATTCATCCACAAAATGAATTCTTCAGACATGCGGGACAAATGAGTCATGATTAAAGATGCGCAGGCGCTAAATTCAATGGCGAAATCCCGGTCTGAAACTGCATCCAATGAGTTTTCACAGATTCCTTCAAAGCCCAGCAGTTCTGCGACCAGTTCACGGTTGATGGGGTAACTGGTGCCAGCCAGTGCTGCGGCTCCCAATGGCAATTGATTCACCCGTTTTCTACAGTCGGTGAGTCTCCCAATGTCTCGTTTTAACATTTCAAAATAAGCCATTAGGTGATGACCAAATGAAATGGGCTGCGCTACCTGTAAATGTGTAAAGCCTGGCATAACGGTATGGATATGTTGTTCTGCCAGGTCTAACAAAGCATGTTGCATTGCCTTGATCAGATGGATAATCTCATCAATCGAAGCGCGTAAAAAGAGTCGAATATCAGTGGCGACCTGATCATTACGTGAACGAGCGGTATGTAATCGTTTACCTGCGTCACCAATCAAAGTGGTCAGACGTTTTTCAATATTTAAATGAACATCTTCAAGTGCTTGTGACCAGATAAATTGATTATTGCGGATTTCATCACGAATTTGATTTAGGCCTTGCTCAATGGCGATCCGATCGGCATGGCTGATAATTCCTTGCGCTGAAAGCATCTGCGCATGAGCTAATGATCCCTGAATATCATATTCGGCTAAGCGTTGATCAAAACTCACTGAAGCTGTATAGCGTTCTACAAGTTCCGAGACAGGTTCATTAAATCGTCCCGACCAGGTTTTTTTGTTATTTTCCACTGATGAGTTTTTCTCCATTTAAATTGCTATAATTCTTTGCCGGGAGTATGAATGAATTTGATGATTTGGCGTTCTTTGAGCGTAAAGTTTTTATTAAGTACAGATTCTGGGGAAGCGTAAATTATAAAACATAAATGCATGGCTGTTTATTGTGCTATATCTTTTCACTTCTTCAAGCGTTATGTGCTTTACAATTAATTATAAAAACAATAAGTTATATTTATTTTACTTTTAATGAAGCGAGCGGTAAATAAATTTTATTGATACACATTACTTTTCCTGCCATCTATACAAGGAGTTATCCATGACGGATCAAAGCAAGCAGAATCAAAATAAGCAAACTGAACAATCAAAGGCGACAACTTTATTCTCATTATTAAGTGCAAAGTTTGAACCATTGGCTAAAATTCCTAACATGCAGTTGCCTATCTGGTATGGCTTGGTGTTTTTGGGGATCATTGTAATCATTTTTGCTTGGAAACTCATTGCCGTCAGTAAAGTTGAATCTGATATGGCCAAGAAACTTGAGAATGAACGTGTTGTGATCATACAACAAGCCCGTGAATACGCTGATCAACAGTATATCAAGGAAGAAGAGCGATTTGGACAGGTTTTATCCTGGGCCGTGCGTGGAGAGCTGATTCGTAACAATATCGAACAAATAGATCAGTATTTGAGTGAAATCGTCAAAATGAAGGATACCGAACGGGTTGTTTTGATTGGCGATGATGGTCAATTACTGGTTTCAACCGATAAAAGGCTTGAAGAAGCTAAAGGGGTGGAAATATTTCCTAAGGAAATATTAAATCTCCAGAAAATAACCATTAAATCAGATGTGGATGGTAAAAAGATCCTGGTGGTTCCAGTCATGGGGCTGAATAAGAAAATTGCTACTGTTGTCGTTAGTTATAAACTGCCGAAACTTTAATTCCGCTGACGGAATAGCAATTTATTAACTGATATTGCAAAGGCCTTTGATCAAATTCAAAGGCCTTTTTAGTTAATACGTCTGATTTGTGCGCCCAAAGCGGATAATTTCTCTTCAATATTCTCATACCCACGATCCAAGTGGTAAATGCGGTCAATGATTGTTTCGCCTTGTGCAATCAATCCGGCAATCACCAGGCTGGCCGATGCGCGTAAATCGGTTGCCATGACATGCGCCCCATCCAGTTGTGGAATTCCATACACAATAGCGGCATTGCCTTCCACCTCGATGTTGGCATTCATGCGTTTTAATTCCTGCACATGCATCAGCCGGTTCTCGAAAATAGTTTCGGTGATAATAGCCGTCCCCTCTGCAACACAATTCAGAGACATGAATTGTGCCTGCATATCAGTTGGAAAAGCCGGGTAAGGTGCCGTGCGCAAATTGACCGATTTGGGTTTTGAGTCCATTTTTAGATGAATCCAGTTTTCATTGGCATCAATACAGGCGCCCGCTTCGGTCAGTTTATCCAGAACAGCGTCCAGCAAGCGGGAGTCAGTATTTTTTAAATGAATCTCACCGCCTGCAGCGGTAGCTGCAACCAAGAAAGTGCCCGTTTCGATACGATCAGGCATTACGGTATGTTCTGTACCATACAGCGTTTGCACACCTTCGATCGTAATAACATCAGTACCGGCACCCTGAATGTTTGCGCCCATTGCGATCAGGCAATTGGCGAGATCAATAATTTCTGGTTCCCGGGCGGCATTCTCAAGAATGGTTGTCCCGTCAGCTAAGGTAGCAGCCATCATCAAATTCTCGGTGCCCGTCACGGTTACAATATCAAATACAATACGCGCACCCTGCAATTTCTTTGCAACCGCATGAATATAGCCGTGCCTGATATGAATTTCCGCTCCCATGGCTTGCAGGCCTTTGATATGCTGATCGACAGGCCGCAGGCCGATCGCACAGCCTCCCGGCAATGAAATATTGGCTTCTCCGGCGCGTGCAAGTAATGGACCAAGCACCAGAATCGCTGCCCGCATGGTTTTAACCATTTCATAGGGAGCCACAAGATGAGTCAGATTAGCAGCTGTCAGCGAAACCTCTGATGATCTATGATCGGTGATGCTTGTGCCCATTTGTTCGAGCAGTGATAACATGGTTGTGATGTCCTGCAGCGCAGGAATATTATTTATTTTTAAAGTTTCTTTGGTCAGCAAGGCAGCACATAAAACAGGAAGTGCAGCATTTTTTGCGCCTGAGATGATAATCTCACCGTGCAGTGGTCTACCACCTTGGATAATCAGTTTTTGCATTGAATGAAAGTTTTAAATAAATAATTTATCAGTATCCTTGCCTGGATTGATGCTCAGCTTAAAAACAGCTATCAACCGGTTGAAATGTGCCAAAGTTCACTGCATCATAACGTAATAGAGGAATTAAGGTTCTGTTCGTTAGTAACTACTATAACAAAAAAGTATTGAGTAAATTCATCAGGAGAAGAAATGAGTACGCAAATAATCCAAACCCCGGATGCTCCCCAAGCAATAGGCACTTATTCCCAAGCGGTTCGAGTCAGTGGAGGGGATACCGTTTACTTGTCAGGCCAGATTGGGTTGGATGCAACAACCATGCAGATGGTGAATGGAATAGAAGCCCAAATTCAGCAAGTGTTTTTAAACTTGAGTGCTGTGGCTACTGCCAGCGGAGGCAATTTGAATAATATTGTGAAACTAAACATATTTTTAACCGATCTCGAGAATTTTGCACTGGTCAACGAAATTATGGCCAGTTATTTTACTCAGCCTTATCCGGCACGTGCGGCAATTGGAGTGAAAGCTTTACCACGAGGCGCATTGGTGGAAATGGACGCAGTTATGGTTTTGTAGTCATAGATTCGATCAATTGATGGATGCAGGATTACCGGTCGTTACGATGACCGCCAGTACTCATATGCAGGAAAAATTATCCTGTTTAGGCATTCGTAATGAGCTGGATTTGATCCTGCACTTGCCGATCCGGTATGAAGACGAAACCCACCTGTTTCCGATCAGTGACGCTCCCCAGGGTCAGGTGGTGCAAGTCGAGGGCGTGATTATTCATAACGAAGTGGTCATCCGCCCTAGACGGCAATTGGTTTGTCAGGTTGAAGACAGGAGCGGTATCCTGGTGATGCGCTTTCTGAATTTCTATGGCAGTCAGATCAAAACCTATGCTGTGGGAAAGCGTGTGCGGCTGCTGGGCGAGATTCGCAGCGGTTTCTTTGGTGCGGAAATGGTTCATCCGAAATGCCGCATTGTACGTGAGAGTGAATCGCTGGCTGTTACCCTGACGCCGGTTTATCCGACTACAGCCGGTTTGACGCAGAAAATTCTGAGTAAGCTGATTGGACAGATTCTGCAGGACGCCCAAAGAAAACAGCACCTGACTGAGACTCTGCCGGAGCAGATCATTAAAAAATATCGGCTGGCGAGCTTTCAGGCCAGTGTGCTGTGCTTGCATAACCCGCCTTCCGATGTGTCGATTGACGCACTACAGACACGCACCCATCCCGCCTGGCAGCGTATCAAGTTTGATGAATTGCTGGCGCAGCAATTATCCATGCGATTGCACTATCGGCAGCGGCGCAGCCATTCCGCACCGGTACTTCCACAAAAGAATCAGTTGGCCAAAAAATTTCTGCAGCAACTTGCCTTTAAATTAACGGCTGCACAAATCAAAGTATCCGCAGAAATCAGCCGTGACCTGGCGGCGGCGCACCCTATGCAGCGCCTGTTACAGGGCGATGTCGGGAGTGGTAAAACAATCGTGGCGGCGCTGGCTGCGTTGCAGGCGATTGAAAGTGGTTTTCAGGCCGCCATCATGGCGCCGACTGAAATCCTCGCCGAGCAACATTTTCAGAAATTATCCGCCTGGTTTGAGCTACTGGAAATACGGGTCGTCTGGTTATCCGGCAGCCAGAAAAAGAAACAGAGGCAAGCCGCGCTGGATGATATTGCGCTGGGCAATGCGCAACTTGCAGTGGGCACGCACGCCTTGTTTCAGGAGCAGGTGATATTTCATCAGTTGGGTCTGGTCATTATTGATGAGCAGCACCGGTTCGGGGTGCATCAGCGGCTGGCGTTGCGCATGAAAGGCGCACAGGCAAATATGGTGCCGCACCAGCTCATGATGAGTGCCACACCGATCCCGCGCACGCTTTCCATGAGTTACTTTGCCGATCTGGATGTGTCCATTATTGATGAGCTGCCACCCGGCAGGGCGCCGATCGTGACCAAGTTGATTGCCGAGAACCGTCGCAACGAAATTATTGCGCGTATCCAACATGCTTGCCATCAAAGCAAACAAGTTTACTGGGTATGCCCGCTGATTGAAGAATCTGAAACCCTGCAACTCAAAACAGCCATGGAAGCGCACGACAGCTTGAGCAGGATATTCCCGGATTTGAATGTCGGTTTGGTGCATGGCCGATTGTCCACGCAGGAAAAAACGGAGGTGATGACGTCGTTTAAGCGAGGCACTATCCAATTATTAGTGGCGACGACAGTCATCGAGGTGGGAGTGGACGTGCCCAACGCGTCACTCATGGTGATTGAAAATGCCGAGCGCATGGGGCTATCGCAATTGCACCAACTGCGCGGCCGCGTGGGCCGGGGATCGGAGGCCAGCATCTGTATTCTAATGTTTCAGCAACCTTTGTCAGACATTGCGCGTCAGCGGCTTAAGATCATTTTTGAACAATCGGATGGTTTTGAAATCGCCCGCCGGGATTTGCAACTCAGAGGCCCCGGCGAATTTCTCGGTGCGCGCCAGAGTGGAGTGCCGATGTTGCGTTTTGCTGATCTGGAACAGGACGGTCAGTTACTCATCGCAGCCCGGTCAGTGGCGGATGAAATGCTCAATGAATATCCTGATCTGGCGCAACGGCATATCCAGCGCTGGCTCGGTGAAAAAACCGAATATCTGCGGGTGTAAGGGATCATAAAATTTTATGAGAAGGGTAAGAAGAAATTGATCACGGGTAGTTCGGGTGCGGTTACGACATATAAATCAATCAAAGTGGGTGGATTTGAGAATTTCCATTGCTTGACGGTGTTTTACGAGAAGCCTAGAATAATTGCTGAAGTTTGGTATGTAACTGTCAGAATTCTTAATAACAAGAGGGTTTCATAACATGTTAAAAAATCGCTTATTATCAATGATTATGGTTGTGTCATTGTTTTCATTGCCCCAGGTGTCTTTTGCAGAGAATGAGTGCAAAAACGATAAGGACTGCAAGGATAACACTGTCTGTGTGTTAGCTGCGAATCCGCCGGTATGTAAACCGCCGCAACCAGCAGGGGAAGCTTGTAAACGGGATGCTGTTTGCGCTTCTGGAAAATGTGATATTCCTGCCGACAAAGATGTAGGAAGCTGCAAATAGAAAGAACGCCAGATTCCAATGAAAAGTGTCTCAAATAAAAGGGGTTTTGCCCCTTTTATTTTTATGGCTAAGCCAACAATGACCCAGCTGTCCTATGAGATAGCCAAGCCAGCGGATCTCTTGTGAACTGATTCCTATTACTTGGCTTTTGCAATTCCCGTTTTGAGACTGTTGTATAATCCTGCTCCAACGATTCTCAGAATGATTTTGCCGGACCTCAGTATAAGAATTCTCATCATGCAGCAATCCCATTTAGTAGCTTTGCCACTATGAACAGCGCCCATCCGTTGGCCTGGTATCCTGCGCTCACTTCTGTTTCATATCACCAACGCAACTGGCTACAGGATCGCGGGTCACTCACGCGCCGGATACAGGATCGATGTACACAGTTCTGCGTGAAACCGGTATTTCAGTCGCTGTGCCGGGTGTATGGAGACGAGCTGGATGTCATGGGATTGCGTCATAGTGAACTGGCGATGGTGCGGGAAGTTTATCTTTATTGCGGAAGCACGCCGGTGGTATTTGCGCATTCGGTTGTCTCCCGCAGGAATCTGCGTGGTGCGTGGCGGGGGTTGAGCGGGCTGGGTAATAAATCATTGGGGACGGTTCTGTTTACCAACCCTAAAATCAAACGAACGCCACTGGAGTTTAAAAAGGTCAGCAGCGGTCATTTTCTGTATGATCGGGCATGCGCCGGATTATCAACGAGGCCGCCAAGTTTGTGGGCGCGGCGGTCATTATTCACTTTGCATGGACAGTCTATTTTAGTGACCGAAGTATTTTTACCGAGTATTCTGGATTTACCCTTGTGAACGCTTCCGATCGAATTAAAACCTACGCGCAACTCATGCGGTTGGACAAGCCGATCGGTATTCTATTGCTTTTGTGGCCTATGCTGTGGGGATTGTGGTTTGCCGCACAGGGATTGCCGGATTTCCATATTCTCGTCATTTTTGTTCTGGGCACAATACTGATGCGCTCGGCAGGTTGTGTCATCAATGATTATGCGGATCGCAAGATTGATCCCCATGTGGAGCGGACAAAAAACCGCCCGATGGCAGCCGGTAAAGTCAGTTCCAAAGAGGCTTTATTGCTGGCAACCGGATTGAGCCTGTGCGCCTTCCTGCTTATTTTGCCTTTGAATCAATTGACCATCCTGCTATCGGTGCCGGCTTTATTTCTGGCGGGTACTTATCCATTCACCAAGCGCTTTTTTGCCATGCCGCAGGCTTATCTGGGCATTGCATTCAGCTTCGGTATTCCCATGGCTTTTGCCGCGCAAACCAATGGCTTGCCGTCCATCATCTGGATACTGATGCTGGCCAATCTGTTCTGGGTGATTGCTTACGATACGGCATATGCCATTGTAGATAAGCCGGATGACCTGAAAATCGGCATCAGAACATCTGCGATTACCTTCGGGCGGTTTGATGTGATGGGGGTGATGGTATGCCATACCCTCTTCATTGCGATCATGCTGGGTATCGGGTCATTGCAGCACATGGGTATGGCGTATTACGCCGGATTGATCGCTGCGGCGGGTCTCATCGGATACCAGTATTCGCTGATTCGTAACCGGGATCGGGCGCTCTGCTTCAAGGCGTTTCTACATAATAACTGGGTGGGGATGGTTGTATTTATCGGTATTGCGCTCGATTTTCTCATTTACCCTGGTTGAGGATTAAGTCAATGAAATATAAGGATCTTCGGGATTTCATCGCACAACTGGAAACAATGGGCGAACTCAAGCGTATTCAAACGGAAATTGATCCCGCCCTGGAGATGACGGAAATCTGTGATCGTATCCTGAAAGCACAAGGCCCCGCTGTTTTATTCGAGAATCCAAAAGGGTACAGTATGCCGGTATTGGGTAATCTGTTCGGCACGCCCAAACGGGTGGCCATGGGTATGGGGCAGGAATCGGTCGAGGCATTGCGGGAAGTCGGTAAATTATTAGCTTATCTGAAAGAACCCGATCCCCCCAAGGGATTGAAAGATGCCTGGGACAAGCTGCCGGTATTGAAGCAGGTATTGAACATGGCGCCGAAAGAATTGAGCAGCGCGCCGTGCCAGGAAATTGTGTGGGAAGGCAAAGATGTCGATCTGAGCCGGATACCCATTCAAACCTGTTGGCCGGGCGATGTTGCGCCACTCATTACCTGGGGGTTGACGGTAACCAGAGGCCCCAATAAGCCACGGCAAAATTTAGGGATTTACCGGCAGCAAGTCATCGGCGCCAATAAAGTCATTATGCGCTGGCTGGCGCATCGGGGCGGGGCGCTGGATTTTCGTGAATTCAGCCTCACCAATCCGGGCAAGCCTTATCCGCTGGCGGTTGCTTTAGGGGCAGATCCGGCGACCATTCTGGGTGCTGTGACCCCGGTGCCCGATAGTTTGAGCGAATACCAGTTCGCCGGATTGTTGCGTGGTTCCAAAACAGAAGTCATCAAATGTATTGGCAATGACCTGCAAGTACCCGCCAGTGCCGAGATCGTGCTGGAAGGCGCCATCCATCCCGATGACACTGCGCTGGAAGGCCCCTATGGCGACCATACCGGTTACTACAATGAACAGGAAACGTTCCCGGTATTCACCATCGAACGCATCACCATGCGCCGC
>ERZ1292625.1294-Hain-H41-01um-R1-1294-length-30715-cov-8_pt1 | contig 30715 bp, 25 predicted proteins | sample MGYA00564400_ERZ1292625 | MGnify/ENA primary metagenome ERZ1292625 (study PRJEB36523, sample SAMEA6512639) | groundwater metagenome | collected 2019-01-08 | study: AquaDiva: Metagenomics assemblies of 32 groundwater samples
GATTTCTACGCAAATCGAGATATCTATATTTAATTCTATGCTCTTCACCTATTTCGTACCCATCAGTTGATAAATCAATAGCTGGAGTTTCAGCTTTGTTTAAAATTTCAATATTAGTGACTTCTAATTCTACATCGCCATTTAATACATCCTCTTTTACATTTTTATCCGGGCGTTTATTTACAATTCCATTAATTTTTAAAACCCATTCTGGGCGAATTTCTTTAGCTATATTTATCACCTGCTCGTGTGAAGGAAGAGCCACACATTGCACCAAACCAGTCATATCACGCATATCAAAAAAGATCATTTTCCCTTGGTCGCGTCGAATATTCACCCACCCGGCAATTATGATTTCTTTTCCAACATTGTCTTTTAAATCTTTGATAAAAACTCTGTTTTTCATCTTAAAAATATTTTAGCATAAACTAAAAATAAAAAACAGCGAAAAATAAAGGGCAGTGAATAAATCACTGCCCAAGTGTGCGTGGGACCAGGCGCATTACTTACAGAAGCCCCTTCTGCCACCAGTCCGACCAACCCAAGGCAATCACCTCCTTTCTTAAAGAACAAAAAATATATTATATTTTTAATAATTCCGCAATATAATCTATATCTTTATCTCCACGACCAGAGAGATTTACGATTATAATTTTATTTTTGTCTAATGTCGGTGCTATTTTTATTGCCTCTGCTATTGCGTGGGCACTTTCAAGAGCCGGAATAATCCCCTCAATTTTTGATAATTCCAAAAAAGCTTTGATTGTTTCATCATCGGAAATTGAAGTGTATTTAACTCTATCTATATCTTTCAAATACGCATGAATGGGTCCTACACCGGGATAATCTAGCCCTGAGGCGATTGAGTGTACTGGATTTGGTTCTCCTTTTTCATTCTGTAAAACAATTGTTTTCATTCCGTGAATTATTCCCTGGGAACCATATGTGATGGTGGCGGCATGTTCACCAATAGCAGAACCTTTTCCAGCCGGTTCGACTCCGATTAAATTAACTTTATCATCAAGAAATTCGTTGAATAATCCAATGGCATTGGAACCACCACCGACACAGCCAATAATATAATCCGGCAATCTTCCTTCCATTTTTAGAATTTGCTTCTTTGCTTCTTTTCCGACAATTGATTGAAAATCTCTGACTATCATAGGATATGGGTGAGGTCCAACCACCGACCCTATCGCAAAAAAAGTAGTTTTATATTCATTCATAAACTTTGCAAAAGCACTATCGACGGCATCTTTAAGGCATTTACCACCGGTTGTAACATCAATAACCCTAGCCCCAAGTAATTTCATTCGTATGACATTGGGATGTTGTTTTGCTATATCAATTGAACCCATGTGAATTTCACACTCAAGGCCGAGCAAGGCGGCGGCGGTAGCCAAAGCCACTCCGTGTTGTCCAGCCCCGGTTTCCGCTAAAAGTTTTTTCTTACCCATTCTTTTTGCCAACAAAGCTTCTCCAATACAGTGATTTATCTTATGTGCACCGGTATGATTCAAATCTTCTCGTTTAAGATAAATTTTTGCTCCACCGAGTTTTTGTGTCAGATTTTTTGCAAAATATAACGGAGAAGGACGTCCAACATAATTTCTAAGCAAATCCTGATATTCTTTTTGAAAATTAGGATCTTTTTTTGCAATTAAATATTCTTTTTCTATTTCTTGTAATGGTTTTACTAATTGAGAAGGAATAAAACTTCCCCCAAAGGAACCATAATAACCTTTTTTATCCGGCAAGTTTTTTAATGATTTTTTATTTTTCGTCATATAGTTTTATTTTTAAAAGTAATAATAAAAAAAGCGCTAAGTTGCGCTCTTTGGAAAATTCTTTTATTTAAAATAAGATGAATTAAAGAAATCAACAAAATAGCGCAAAAGCGAGAGTTTTTGCGCTTCGCCAAAAATTGCTTAATTTATTGATTCTTTGTCCCCTGTTCGATTCTTCATTTTTATTCAATATCAGCATACTAGTATGATAGTATCATATAAAAATAAAAGCAAGGGTAAAATTTGTTTAGCTGTGGATAACTTTTATTTTATAATTTTTAAGGCTCGTCTAAATCCCCCTTCTTTTTTTCGCATTTCTCGAGATCCACGAGTAACGGTTGCTACTCCAAGATGTAAATCTTCCGCGATAGTTTGCTGATACTCCCCTTTCGCCAGGCGCTTCACTATCTGCCATCGAACTCCAACATTATCAAATTCTCTAGGTGTTAATAAATCTTTTACAAAATCACCTAGGAGTTCTTTATCTTTAGCTATTTTATAAATTACTTCAACAATCTCTTTTTTATATTGTCCAGAATTATTTTTCATATTGATATATTACACTAAAAAAAATTTATTTACTATTATGCCATAGTTCTGTCACTGAATTACCATTATGTAGATTGTCTATGACCTGTGCGATAAGTTTAGCAGTGGAAATAATCTCAAGTTTTTTGATTTTGAGTCGGTTTTCTTCCGATAAGCAAGAATCGGTAAACCAAATACCAGAAAACGAGGCATCATTAAGGTTCTTTACTGCATCTCCAGAGAGTATCGCATGTGTAGCTGAAAAATAGACGTCTAGGGCACCATTTTCTTTCAATGTTTTTAAACACTTAACTGCTGTACCACAAGTATCTGCTATATCATCAGGCATAATACAATTAAATCCTTTTGGATCACCTATGACTTCTGTGATTTCATTATGGTTGATTTTTTTAGGATCACGAAATTTATTTATAATAACGATATTTCCTGGAATTCCTAATTGCTGTGCAATTTTTCTACAAGAGGGTGCAGCACCCAAATCTGGTGCCACAATTTTAAACTTTTTTAAATTAAAATTTTTTGAACGAATATGTTTTAAAAGAAGTTCGTTGGTATTTACATCTACCATAGGGATAGTATTTGGGTGTGCATTATAACTACTTGGATTATGTAATTGCAAAACCACCAGTCGATATGCACCAGCCATTTGTAAACGCATAGGTATTTTTTGGGATAATACAGGTTCTCTATGGTTGGAAGGTCTATCCTGTCTAGCATAAGGCAGACACGGCATAACGACGGTGATACGAGCGGGTTCACCCTGTTTTAACGCAAAAACCAAAGATTCGCATTCATCTAAATCATAAGAAAGTATTTCTTTATCTCCAAAACGTGGTTGAAAAATCACATATACATCTCTATCTCTGACAGATTCAGCATGATGGACTAAAAATTCGCCATTTTTAAATATTTTATAAGAGCAAGGTGCAAGTTTATTTTTTAGTAATTTAGCAACTTTCTGTGCTAAAATCTGATTAGTGCCACTAGCATTTCCATACAGTTTTAGAGGGTAAGGATTCAAATTTATATGGTCTTGTTTTTTCACAGAGACATTTTAACATAAAAAGGTAAATAAAAAAAGCGGAAAATTATGTTTTCCGCTTTTGAAAATGGTCTGTCTCTCATGAAGACAGAGAAACTTATGGCGCAAGATACCAGTGCCTTTTCTCTTTATTTTTAGCTTCCTCTACTGTTTTAGGGGGAGGAGAAAAAGTTGTTTTTGAGGAAGAATTCTTATTATTTTCTTCTTCTGATTTATTGCAAAATTTGTAATCAACAGGAGGAATGAAGCTTGTTTCAAATTGGATTTTACTGTTTTTTTTCTTTACTACTGGTAGAAAATTTGAACCACCAATGGTAATGTTGTTAGAATCACACATAAAATACTCCTCTTTGTTTGGTTAAGAACTAATCTACTCCTTAAATACATTTATTTTTATTTAAGGCTAGTGTATGTATTCCTATAGATTATGAGTACATACATCAACCCAAAACAAAACTGGCTTCGATTTTATTCGGAGCCAGTTTTGTTTTTTGATTTAAATTAAATTAATTTTATACAAAAACAAACAGCTCCTTCTTAATGAGGATAAAATTCCAGAAACTAATAATTGTTGTATGTTTTAAACTTTTCATATTTGAATCTATATTCTAGCATATCTTAAAAATACAACAATAGATCTGTGGATAACCTCTTATAACGCAACCCCTATTTTTTCTCGTACTTCTTGCATCTTTTTGGATGCTATTACTTTTGCTTTTGCACTACCTGTTTTTAAAATCTCTAAAGCTTTTGGAATATTTTTTGCAAATTCCTTGCGTTTCTCTCTTAGTGGTGCAACAAATTTTTCTATATCTTCTACCAACATCTCTTTCATCTCTTTATATTTGCCTACTTTACTTTCATATAAAGGAAGAAGTTCGGAAGCCGGACGGAAAAGTTTATGAATAGCATATACATTTTTTGGAATTCCTTCACCTGAATCAGTGACTATAGCCATTACACATTTTTTTATTTCTTCATATTCAGCAAAAAGAGGAATAATATTGTTATAACTTTTTGACATTTTACGTCCGTCCAACCCTGGGATTATTTCCATATCTTTTATTATCATCGGTTCTGAAATTTTAAAAGTCTCACCAAAAATTCGATTAAATTTTTCCGCTGTGTCTCGTGCTATTTCCACGTGTTGTTTTTGATCTTGACCTACAGGCACAATATCAGGACTATAAAGCAAAATATCGGCTGCCATCAGCATCGGGTAATTAAAAGTTCCAACATCAATTTCTTTATTCTTTGCTTCGGCATCTTTAAAAGCGTGCGCTCGCATCAGATACGGCATCGTGGTAATAGTGTCAAAAATCCAAGCAAGTTCAGTATGTTCAGAAATGTCCGACTGTTTAAATAAAGTTACTTTTTTAGGGTCAAGACCTATAGCCAAATAATCAAGTAAAACATTAATAATATTTTCACTCATTTCCTTCTTGTTTTTTAAAGAATGCAAAGCATGATAATCTGCTATAAAAATATAGCTATCATAGCTATCTTGCAAGTCTACAAATTGTTTCATGGCGCCAAAGTAATTTCCGATATGAGGTTTGCCTGAAGGCTGAACGCCTGATAATAATACCTTTTTTGACATATTTATATATTATCATACTTCAATATTTTCAGCACAAGTATTTCTCCACATTTTAATAACATACTTATGCATTTTCATGCTTTCGCTATTTTTTTACTATGCTAGAATGTCCCTAATGGTAAAAATAAAAAAAGACAATTTACGTATTCCTCCTCAGAGCATCCCGTCAGAACAAGCGGTACTTGGCTCTATTATGCTGCGCAAGGAAGCTATGCATGAAGTAGAGGATATCATAAGTCCGGATTCTTTTTACGTTGAAAAACATAAATTAATTTTTAGAGCGATGCTTGATTTATCTTTAAAGAATGAACCAATAGATATGCTTTCGCTTTCTACAAAATTAAGTGAACAAAAATTACTCGAAAAAATCGGGGGTAATCAATATTTGGCAGAGATTGTGAATACTGTTCCATCTTCTACTAACGTAAAACATTACGCCGAGATCGTCCAAAAAAAATATGTTTTGAGAAGTTTGATAGAAGCAGCAGATTATGTTTCCGAACTTGGTTTTGAAGAAGGTGATGACCACATGGATGATATATTGGATATGGCAGAAAAAAAAATTTTTAGTGTAATATCATCTCCTAAAAGTCAAAAATATACAAATTTAAAAGATGCTCTACCAGAAGCTTGGGAACGTCTGGAAAGATTACATGAACACAAAAACACGCTTCGTGGATTGCCGACCGGTTTTAGAGATTTGGACAATACACTTTCTGGTTTACAAAAATCTGACTTAATTATTATTGCCGCCAGACCTTCCATAGGTAAAACCACGCTCGCACTTGATATTGCTCGTATGTGTTCAATTAACCATGATAAATCAGTTCTAATATTTTCTCTTGAAATGTCTTCTCAACAATTAGTAGACCGAATGCTTTCAGCACAGTCGCGTGTAAATGCATGGAATTTGCGTACTGGACGCTTATCCTCTGACAGAGAATTTTCTCAACTTCGTGATTCGTTAGATAAATTAGCTAAAGCAAAAATATATATTGACGATACACCTGGCAACTCTATTGTCCGTATGAAAGCTTTAGCCCGCAGATTAAAAGTTGAAAAAAATCTTGATTTGATAGTGGTGGATTATTTACAACTGATGACCACCTCCAAAAATTACGACTCAATGGTCAACCAAGTGACGGAGATTTCCAGATCGCTAAAAAGTTTGGCAAAAGAATTGGATGTTCCAGTATTGGCTCTCTCTCAACTTTCCCGTGCTGTGGAATCCCGTGGTGGCAAACCAAGGTTATCGGACCTTCGTGATTCGGGCTCCATCGAACAGGACGCGGATGTGGTAATGTTTATTCATCGCGAAGATATGGGTAAAAATGAATCTGAAAAAACAAACATCGCCGAAATTTTAATTGAAAAACATCGTAATGGACCGACCGGAAAAGTGGAATTATATTTCGACGCAAAAACCACCACTTTCCTAAACCTTGAAAAAAGTAATATAAGCGAATTTTCTACACCCAAAGCCAGTGGAGAGTTGGATGAGTTTTAATAAAAAATGAATAATATTATAGAAAAATTAACTGAAATTTTTAAAGAATTTCCTGGTATTGGAGAAAGACAAGCAAAACGCTTTGTTTATTTTTTGATGGCTAAAAATTCTGATTATGTTGAAGATTTATCTGAATTTATAAAAGAATTAAGAAAAGACACAATGCAGTGTTCTTTATGTTTTAGATTTTTTATATTAGATTCAAAAAAAGAAAAAACGTGTGAAATTTGTAGAGACCAAAATATAGATTCTTCCACTCTAATGATAGTAGAAAAAGATTCTGATTTGGAAAGCATCCACAAAAGTAGAATTTATAATGGAAAATATTTTATTTTAGGAGGGCTGGTGCCGATTGTTGAAAAGAATACAAATTCAAGAATAAGAATTAATGAATTAATAGAAAAAATTAAAAAACCCAAAAGACCGTCTTTGGGGAATCTCAAAGAAATAATTTTGGCTTTTTCTCTAAATCCTCAAGGCAATCACACTGATTTTTATGTTCGAAACCAATTAAAACCTATTATCGAACCTCTTGGTATCAAAATCTCTTCCCTCGGCAGAGGTCTCTCCACCGGCACCGAATTGGAATATTCTGACAACGACACCCTCAAAAACGCCCTCAAAAATAGACAATAAAAAAATTCCTGTGAATCAGGAATTTTTTTATTTTATATTTAGGATTTTTACTTTAAAGAAGGGCTGGCGGTGGCCGTTGCGCTTTAGATAACGAGATTTTTGTTTATATTTTACAACCATCACTTTTCTGGAACGACCAATTTGTATGAGTTCAGCTTCTACGCTCGCGTCTTTAATATAAGGTGTGCCGATAGTGGTGTTTTTTCCATCATCAACCAAAAGCACTTTGTCAAAAGAAATTTTATCTCCTACTTTATACTCCCCTGTAATTTTCTCAATAGAAACTAAGCCATCTTTTGAGACTTTATATTGCTTCCCGCCTGTTTGTATGACTGCAAATTTCATATAACCCATATTATACGAAATCTAACAAAAAGGCAAATCTGTTGCTAAAATATGGTTGTAATTTATAGGTTTATGGTTTATAATATTTGACATATGCAAACAAAAATTATTGAAAGATATTTTTTCTTTATTTTATTATTTATTACTTTTATTTTTTCTTTTTTGATTTTTCGTCCTTTCTGGATAGTGTTGGTATTAGGAGTTTCTTTTTCTATTGTGTTCTTTCCTATTTATGAATGGTTTAATAAAAAATTACCAGACTGGTTATCAGCACTTCTGACTGTGCTTCTTTTTATTATAATAGTCGGTGGATTAGTTTTGAGTATCGGTATTATACTTTTGAATCAAAGCCAAGATGTTTATAGTTTATTTGTTAGTAGTGAAGATAGCTCGCCTTTTATAGATTCGATAAATAATTCCATCAACAAAATATTACCCGCCGGTATTTCTTTCAATTTATATGAAAAAATTTCAAATGTTATTACTCTGGTAATAAATAATATTGCCAACGTTTTTACTTCTACATTATCCACTATTTTTTCTTTTTTTCTTACTTTCTTGGCTATGTTCTTCTTCTTAAAAGACAATGCGCGCTGGAAAAGAGCAATAAAAATCTTAAGTCCATTATCTGATGCCGATGATGAAAAAATTATAAATAAACTTTCGTTGGCAGTAAATGGAATTATAAAAGGATATCTTTTTATTGTTTTTATTCAGGGAACATTAGTCAGTATTGGATTCGCATTATTTGGAGTACCGAACCCCGCGCTGTGGGGTTTAGTGGCTATGATCACTGCCCTGGTTCCTGCTATCGGTAGCGGTCTTGTTTCTATACCGGCTATAATATTCCTTGTAGCCACCGGACAAACTATGAACGCTCTTGGTCTTTTGATTTGGGCAGTAGTAATGGTCGGAACAATTGATAATATATTAAATCCAATTGTAGTAGGTAGTAAAATAAATCTGCCTCCCCTTTTGATTCTCTTTTCTGTTTTGGGTGGAATTTCACTCCTAGGCCCAGTTGGCATTTTAGTCGGACCCTTGACTATCAGTTTGCTTTATACTCTTATTTCAATATATAGAAACGAATTTCAGCAAAATCAAACAATCCGTAATTCGTAATTGATAATTCGTAATTTATTTTTTATGTCATTAAAATTTTACAATACCATGACTAGAGAAAAAGAAGATTTTTCACCGATTGATTCAAAAGAAGTCCGAATGTATACCTGCGGGCCGACGGTTTATAATTATCCTCACATTGGAAATTATCGCGCTTATATTTTCGCCGATACATTAAAACGCGTTTTGATGTATGAAGGTTTTAATGTAAAACATATAATGAATCTGACTGACATAGATGATAAAACTATCTTAGGTTCGCAAAAAGAAGAAAAAACACTTAAAAAATTTACAGAATTTTACACTCAGGAATTTTTAAAAGATATAAAATCTTTAAATATTTTAAATCCAACAAAATTTACCAAGGCTACAGATTATATTGAGCAGATGGTTGGTATCATAAAAAAATTGATGAAAAATAAGTTAGCTTATAAAAGTGCCGACAATAGTATTTATTTTAATATCAAAAAATTCAAAAATTATGGGAAACTTTCACATCTTGTTTTAGAAAATCAAAAAGAAAATGCGTCCGGGAGAATAAAAACGGATGAATACGAAAAAGATAATGCTCAAGATTTTGCTCTTTGGAAAGCATGGGATAAAAAAGATGGAGAAGTTTTTTGGGAGACAGAACTAGGAAAAGGTAGACCCGGTTGGCATATCGAATGTTCTGCCATGTCTATGTCAAATCTGGGAGAACAAATAGACATTCACACCGGTGGCGTTGACAATATATTTCCCCATCATGAAAATGAAATCGCTCAGTCCGAAGGCGCAACGGGAAAACAATTTGTAAAATATTGGATGCACAACGAATGGGTTTTGGTTGATCAGAAAAAAATGGCAAAATCTTTTAATAATTTTTATACTCTAAAAGACATTACAGATAGGGGTTTAAGCCCTATCTCTTATCGATTTTGGCTTTTAATGGCAAATTACAGAACTAGAGTAAACTTCGTCTGGGAGGCCTTAGAAGGCTCAGAAATAGCCTTAAAACGCCTATATAAGCTCTATATTGAGCTTTCCGCCTCTGAATTGGCGGACAGGGGTGGGGAGATAGGTAAAATAGACACCAAATACCAGCAAAAGTTCAAAGAATATCTAGAAGACGATCTGGACACGCCAAGAGCTTTATCTCTCCTTTGGGATGTCTTAAAAGATGAGACTATTTCCCCTGCCGACAAAAAAGCTACTATTTTGGATTTTGATAAAGTTTTGGGACTTGGTTTTGAAAATCTAAAAGAAGAAATAATTCCGGAAGAAATTATAAAATTAGCCGAGGAACGCGAACAAGCGCGTCTCAAAAAAGATTTTAAAAAATCCGATGAATTGCGAGATAAAATAAATTCTCTAGGTTATGAAATAGAAGACTCTTTTGGTGGATATAAAATAAATAGAATTTAATTATTTATCCCAATTAAATCCCCTGCCAAAATGGCCCCATTTTGCAGTTTCAGCAAATTTTACATTTTCTAAATTCAACATTTTTTTAATTCCCTTTGGAGTTAAATCGTATCCTTCTATAGAAACTTCTTTTCCATCAAGTATCGCAAGAGCCATAACTGGATCAGGTTTTCCTATGGCGTATGCAAGTTTTACAAAAACTTCTTTTGCTTTATCCTTTTTTACATAATCCACTGCTATTTTTCGCGCAATATACGCCCCACTTCTATCTACTTTGGTGTAATCTTTTCCAGAAAAAGAACCACCACCGATTGGTATTTCTGGACCATAATTATCAATTACTATTTTTCTACCAGATAGTCCTGTATCTGCGTCAAAACCACCTAGTATCCACTCACCTGCTGGGTTGATTAAATACTCCTTGGCAGAAATTATATTTTTTACTAATGGCAATAAATCTTTATTTTTTGAATTTTGAAAACTTACTACAACCGTTTCAACATTATCTCCATTTAAAGTGACTTGCACTTTCCCATCATACGGATATTTTTCATAAACTTTTTGACATAAATTTCTGGCAAGTTCATATTCACATGGCATCATATTTTCTGTTTCAGCAGTTGCATATCCTTTCATTATTCCCTGATCACCAGCCCCACCTATGTCAACCCCATGAGCAATGCTGGGACTTTGCTTAGATAAATTAATCATTATTTTATAATTTTGTCCGACTATTTCTCGAACTATTTTTTCTAGATCTGGAGAACTATGACTAGTTACCTCTCCATTAACTGTAATTAAATTATGTCCTCCCATCACCTCTACCGCTACTCGACTATTTTTGTCTCCTGCTAAATATACATCTAAAATGGAATCCGCAATAAAATCACAAATCTTATCTGGATGTCCGGGGCTAACAAATTCTGCTGTTTTTACACTCATAAATAAATTTATATTTTAATTTCTAATGTAATTCATTATATCACAAAAATTTATTACTTTAGAAACAAATTTTTAACTTTTTCTAATCGTTCTTGTGGTGTACCAACTATCTTAATAAATGAAATTTTGTGCTTTTCTAAAATGTCTCTAATATGTTGGTCTACATCTTGTTGAAATTTTATATCAGTTACTCGAACACCATCATCTTCAATAGGAAATTCTCCACTGGGCAGATACAAAACCAAATCATAATTACTAAATTTGGGCACCAAAGTTTTAGTTGCAAATTCAATCAGATTCGATTCGTCAGAAAACAAATGATGTATGTACGCAAGTATATCTATACCGCATCGATCAGCCACCCACTTTCCCTCTCTGTTTTCTAACTCGACTTGTTTTGCAATCAACCAAAACTCTGTCTCTGTCGTCGCAGTTTGGTCAAGATTGTATCCTGCTTCTTTAGCCAATCGCGCCGCTTCGGGTAAAATCTTAAAATCAGGGTAATCCTTATTTATTTGTTTGGCTAAAGTGGTTTTACCCACGCCTTGGGCGCCAGTAATTGCAATTTTCATCCCAGTACTAAAATTTTAAATTATTAATAATATTGGTCATTTATTTTACTCAAAAATTTAGTACGGGACAAGTAAGCTATTTAGTGCCATCTCTCCACTCATTCATATATTTTTTTTGCTGGGAGGTCAGTGTGTCTATTTTCATCCCTAAACTTTTAAGTTTTAAGATTGCTATTTTCTGGTCTAGATACAATGGTAAGGTATGCACTCCGTTTGAAAGTGTTTTATAATTTTTCAAAATAAATTCAGCCGCTAAAGCTTGATTAGCGAAACTCATATCCATCACTTCTGCTGGATGGCCTTTAGCACAACTAAGATTTACTAATCGTCCACCAGCTAATACATAAATAGTTTTACCATTTTTAAGTTTATACATTTCTACAAAATCACGAAGAATTTTTTTGGTTTTTGTTATTTTTTGTAAAGCTGGTAAATCAATTTCCACATCAAAATGTCCAGAATTGGACACAATACATCCATTTTTAATAGTCCTAAAAGTTTCAGTATTTACAACACTCGTATTGCCAGTAACTGTACATATAAAATCAGCTTCGCTTGCCGCTTTTGTCATTGGCATTACACGAAAGCCATCCATTAAAGCCTCCAGGGCTTTAACTGCATCTACTTCAGTAATTATTATATTAGCTCCCATCCCACGCGCCCGCATGGCAAGACCCTTACCGCACCAACCATAGCCCGCGACAACAAAGACAGAACCAGCAATAAGTTTATCGGTTGCCCGAATTATTCCATCTAGTGTGGATTGACCAGTGCCATAACGATTATCAAAAAGATATTTCGTGGTGGAATTATTAACTGCAATTATTGGGAAAAGCAATTTTTTTTCTTTTGCCATAGATTTCAAACGAGTGACTCCTGTTGTAGTTTCTTCAGTTCCTCCTTTTACTTTGCGTATTTGACTCCCTCTAGATTTATGCAACATTGACACTAAATCAGCTCCATCATCCATTGTTATATCAGGTTTAGCATTAAGTACCGCATTTATATGCAAAAGATATTCTTTATTACTTTCTCCTTTTATAGCAAAAACTGGAATTTTAAAATATTTTACAAGTGCAGCCGCCACATCATCCGATGTAGAAAGTGGATTGGAAGCACATAATACTACATTGGCACCACTTTCCTTGAGGGCTATCATTAAATTGGCAGTTTCTGCTGTCACATGAAGACATGCGCCAATGGTAATTTTTTTGAATAATTTTCTTTTCTTAAAATCTTTTGCAATTCCCGCAAGTACTGGCATACCTTTACCTGTCCAATTGATTTTTTTCATTCCCTCAGATGCCAAATTTATGTTTTTTATGTTATATTTCATAAATTTATTATATACCTAAAGAAATAATTATAAAACTGGTTCCTGTTGAGTAATGCAATGAAGCGCTCCGCCACCATAAATTAAATCATGACAATCTATACCAACAACATTTCTATCTGGAAAACAGGATTGAATAATTTCCAGGGCTTTTTGGTCATTCGAATCATTAAATGTCGGCACCAACACAACTTTATTGCCAATATAAAAATTAGCATATGATACAGGAGCTTTTAATCCGTCGTCATATTTCATATGGGGCATTGGCAGTTTAATAATTTCAAATGAAAGTTTATTTAAAATTTCATAATTTTCTTTTAAAATCTGATAATTCTCATCTGTCGAATCTTCTTCATAGCAAGTCAAAATTTTTCCTTTTCCAACAAATCGAGCAATATCATCAATATGCCCATCAGTGTGGTCATTGGTTAAACCTTTTTTAAGCCAAATTATATTATTCACACCAAAATATTCTTTCAGATTATTTTCAATTTGCTGTTTAGTTAAATTAGGATTACGATTCGGGTTAAGTAGACACTGTTCTGTGGTAATTAAATTTCCATGACCGTCTACTTCAATAGAACCATTTTCTAAAACCATATCTAAATCAAATCTTTGAATAGTTGGTAAAAATTGGTCATTAAAAATATTATTATCTTTTAATAGAGGACTAAAATAAGGGTCATCAGCTTTTCCATAGCCGTTATATTTAGTTTTCACCCAAGCTAAAGACTTACTTTCGTTCACTAAGAACATTGGTCCATAATCGCGAATCCAAACATCAGCATAATCTGTAATATAAAAATCTATTTGATTCAAATTTATACCAAAATCCAACAATATTTTTTGAACACGCAATTTCATTTTTTCATCTAATATTAGTAGTTTTACTTTTTCACTCTCAGCCAATGCTCGAACAATTTCACAATACCTTTGTTCAACAATAGCTACACGTTTAGGAAAAGTTGTTTCGTCATATGGCCAAGCAAGCCAAGTAGCAGAATGTTTTTCCCATTCGGCAGGCATAATAAAATTATTCTTATTTATTAATTCATTAGTCATTTACTTCTTTCCAATAATTGATTGATATGTATCTGTGCGGCGATTTTTCATAAAGCCCCACTCATTTTCGATAATCTTATTACTTTCTAAATCAATTTTTGAAATTATTGTTGCATCACGATTTTTCGAACCTCTTTTTTTTATTTTTCCAAAAGCGTCACAAACAAAAGATTGTCCCCAAAAAATTAATTCATCCTCTTTCCCTACGCGATTTACAGCTACAACATGCAAACTATTAGCTATGGCGTGACTACGCATTATTGTTTCCCAGGCGTTATGCCAATCACCTTCTTTCTTATCTACTCCTTTTATATTACCAATAGCGGTCGGATAAAAAATAATATCAGCTCCCGCAAGCTTTACGGCACGCGCCGCTTCAGGAAACCATTGATCATAACAAATTAAAACGGCAAAAGTTGCATACTTTGTTCTGTAAATCCTATATCCGTTATCGCCATTTTTGAAATAATTTTTTTCATAAAAAAGAGGGTCTTGAGGTATGTGAATTTTTCTATAAGTTGGCATTGATTTACCGTCTGCATTTATGACCACAGCGGAATTATGATAATTCCCCTTCTTATCTTTTTCAAAAATCGGAACGATAATAATTACTTTATATTTTTTTGCAATTGTAGAAAAAACTTTCGTGGATTCGCCTGGAATTGTTTCTGAAAAATTATCTTTCTTCATATTTTTATATTGTGGAAAATATATAGTTCTATAAAGTTCTTGCAGACAAATAATCTGAGCACCATTTTTAGCTGCTTGTTCCACTAATTTTATGGTTTTTATTAAGTTATTTTTAAGGTTAGCAGACACTGTACTTTGTACAGCAGCAACTGTAACAAATTTATTTTTCATCTCTAAAATATAGCATTTTCTTGTAAAAAAGACACCTACGAAATAACTGCTTTCTTAAAAATTTTCTTGCGGTAAATACTAAATATTATAGCCAAATTAATTAATATAAAATAAAAACCAAAAGAGTAAATAGTAAAGACCCAATTTTTTATAATTAATAAACCCAAAACATTACCAAAAATACCAGCTAAAAAAACTGAGGCGTTTTCTGTTTCTGGAAATTTCCATGATTTTACAATGGTTGGAATAGATGCAAAAAAATCACTTGCTATGGCAAAAACAATCGATATTCCTAGATTATGGGTAAACACATATATTACTAAGGCCATCAAAGCAAGTATTCCATAAAATATATCAAAACTAGTTATTTTCCAACGGGCATTTTTATTCCAAAGAGAAACAATTATTACCATTAGAGGCCCAAAACCTGCCATAAATACCGGAACAACAGAAAGACCTGCTCCTGCTTTAATTTGAAAAAATACTCCAATAAATGGACCTAACATCCAAAGAAACCAAGAAACTAAATTGGGTTTAGTTTGTCCATAAAAAATATTTTTAAAATAAAAAAAATATCCTATTAGACTTACAGCAACTCCAACAAAAATTATATTTTCAGGAAGCATATTTTTTACTACTTATCACTTTCACACACCTGTTAAAAATTGATAATACTTCAATCTACGCCATAGCGTAGATGTGTTTTTAATACACCTCTTGCTGATAGCACCTCTCACAATAAACAATCTCCAATCTGTCAGGAGCATAAGAAGTTTCAAATTCATTAGGACAGTTAGGTTTCATGCACTTTCTATACCACAATTTTAAGGGATTTCTTTGTTTTAATCTATTATAGTGTCTACAGTTAGGACATAGGTGAGGAATAGGTAGATTCATCCTTTGATAGAAAGATAGTTCATCTGGAATGATTTTGAAGGCTTCCGTACATTGTTCATTACAAGTGCCTTTGTGTTCGCATTCTATCACTTTAGCTATTATTTCATTATCTACTTCTTTAATATCATTGGGAATGTCTTTATTTTGAATATCTATTTGATAGCTTCTTTCCTCTTTCTCTTTCCACTTGTAACCTTGGTTTAAAGCTTCTTCTTTGGTTAAAGGGAAGTATTCTTGAGCGATGGTTTCGTTGTAACAAAAGGGACTTAATTCTGGAGGAAAGAACTCTCCGTATTTGTATATTCTTCCTTTAGCATCTATATATGGCATATCGTTCATGTGCTTAATGATTTTGGGTACTAACTCTTCGTATTCTTCCTTGGTGTATTGTTTGTTCAGAATGCAGTATTGTTTTGAGCGGAGACCGATGCAGGCGAAGAGATTTGAAGAAGTTGAACAAAAATCTGAATACATAATGTTATTTGAATCCCCGATTGTATTCGAAAATATTACATTATTTATCTTCCAATAACCTATGTAGTCATAACACAACTCTACAAACTCACAATAATTTGCATCATGAACATCTTTTGCGTCTATCATTTGTTTACAGTACATAACATCTTCACATCTTTTTACATCAAAACAATCATGAGCATTTTTTGACTGAACTATATTATTTCCAGAAACATTTTTACTCTGTAATTCTATAGCAAATTTATGCGGGATAGTTTTTTTAAGTTTTAAAAATTGTTCTTTTGCTTTATCTAACCCTTTTTTTGTATCTAAAAGTAGTTCTTTTTTCTTTTCCAAAAATTCTTCTTTTGAGTAAGCTTTATTAAAAATATGATATTTTTGACCACGAAGTCCAACGCATCCAATGCAATCTTGACAATTTTTACAATCAAAACAGTAGACAAGATTAAAAGAATTAGAACACTCCTGGCAAAAAGAAGACTGGGAGAGTTTTTCACAATCAATACATTCATAACAATATTCGCATTCTCTGGCTAGATAATTATCAACGCAATATTTTGACTCATAAGGAGAACCATATAAGCAATTTTCAATAGCAATAGAACCAAAACACAGGTAAGAGTTTTTCCCATCAGCAATGTAATTGCAGTAATCACAATTTTTTGAATTTGGAATAATTAAGGATGGTCTTGGCACTTTGTTCAATAACAATTCAAATTGCAGAAAAAATGGTTTTGAGAAATCATAATTGACCCTATATTTAGTAGAATCCCATTTATCTCCCCACCAACAAGTTGAACAATAAACAGGAAAAGGTTTTCCTAGCGAATACATAGAGATAATCTTTTTCTTACATAAATCACATTCCCGATGATACAAATTTCTTTCATTTCTAACGTTAAAACGTCGTTGCATTCTGCACTCCGGACAAAAGGTCGGAGCCGGAACTTTTATTTTCTCATAAAAATTAAAGTCCTCCGACTCTATAATGAAGTCTTGTTTGCAGTTTTGGCAGGTTTTAGTTTCGCTTTGCATAAATTTTGGCTCTTTAAGGCCTTGCCTTTGGGCTCCCTTAAGGCAAGGCCTTTTCCCGCCATTTAAATTCCCTCTTTTTTCAGTTGTTCTAAAAGTTCTCGAGATTTATGAGAAAGTTTATTTGGGAGTTTTATTTTTAATTTTATCAATAAATCGCCTCGTTTAGTTTTCGAAATAGGCACACCTTTTCCTTTTACCCGAAGAATTTCGTTAATAGAAACACCTTCCGGAATTTTGACACTTATTTGTCCATCTAGAGTTTGTATTGGATATTCTGTACCCAAAAGCGCGTCCGAAAGTTTTAAATCCAGATTCATTACAAGGTCATTGCCTTCTCGTTTAAATACCGCGTGTGAAGCAATATTTATTTTTGTATATAAATCGCCTGCTGTTCCTTTTGTAATTGCTTCACCACCTCCTGTCATTCTGATCATTTCACCATCTCGTATACCAGCCGGAATATTTACAGAAACTTCCACTTCTTTGCGTAATACCCCCCTACCTTTACAATTATCACATTTTTCTTTTGGTACTTCCCCAGATCCTAAACATTCTTCACAAATTTTTGTACTGGAAATAGTTCCAAGAATGGTTCTCTTAGCTTCGCGAATTTTTCCTTGACCGTTACAATATTTACAGGTTTCCATCTTTGTATTAGGTTTTGCACCAGAACCACCACAAACAGAACAATTTGATGTTTTGGTAATTAAAATTTTTCTATTAGTTCCAAAAATAGATTCAGAAAAAGAAATTTGTATCTCAGTAGAAATATCGCGTCCGCGTCTTGTTTGAGTTCTGTTTCCTCCCATTCCACCGGTAAAAAAATCGCTAAAGATATCATTTAAATTACCAAAATCAAAATCTGCACTACCGTTCTGAAATCCAGAAAAATCGAAGCCCTCAAAACCACTTTGTCTTTGACTTCCGTAATTTTGCCCCATATTTTCGAAACTAGATCCAAATTGATCGTATTTTGAACGCTTAGAATCATCCGAAAGAACTTGGTAAGCTTCATTTACTTCTTTAAATTTAGATTCATTCCCTTCTTTTTTATCAGGATGATATTTGTGTGCCAACTTGTAAAAGGCCTTCTTTATTTCATCTTTTGAAGCGTCTTTATTAATACCTAATATATTATAATAATCTTTACTCATAAGGTTATTATATCATAGGTTCAGCTTCCCCAGAAGCTTTGCTTTTTACTTCTTTTTCTGAAGTTTCTGTGTTTTTTTCTTCATTTTCTTCTCCTTTCTCTCCTTCTGCCTCTTGCCCTTCTTCTTTTTTCTTTCCCTTGCCCTCAATTATAGCTTTTTCTTCCGCACTTCTTATAATCGTCGCTTCTTCTTCGGCTATAAGTTTAGCCGCATCATCTTTCGGTATTGAAAATTTTCTACGAGATGCTTCCATAATCTCTTTACGATATGAAGGATGTGTTGGAGGAAGAACTCTGAGAGTTTCTGCAGAAAATGGATCATAAGATTCTCCATCAATAGTCATTTTAATATAAAATTCCGCTACAGCAAGATTAATCATATCCTTCACACCGAACAAGGGCTCAAACTCAGGTTTCAATTTGACTGCATCTTCTCCTCCAACTCTAAAACAAATCAGACTTCCCGTATTTCCAAGCACTGCGTGTTGAACCTGAGGAATAAGTTGGCCGATGTATTGGTGCGCTATCGTCAAATTAAGAGCATATTTTCTAGCTTCTGACAAAATATTTTCAAATGTTTGAGTAACAATATTGTGAAACTCATCTATGTATAAATAAAAATCTCTACGCTCTGCTTCTGGAATACTGGCTCGCTCCATTCCTGCTTGTTTTATTTTAGTTAAGAACATCGAACCGAAGAAACTAGAATTTTCTTCTCCAATACGCCCTTTTGAAAGATTAATAAAAATTATTTTTCCTTCATTCATTAAATCACTTATATCAATTTTATTTTGCTTCTGACCGAAAATATTTCGTAGCAATGGGTCAGATAAAAATTGTCCAAGTTTATTAACGAGCGGAATGATAGCATCCGTATCAAATTTTTCAGACCAATCAGCAAATTCTATAGCGAAGAATCTTTTGACCATGTCGTCGGTGATATATTCCACTACTTTCTGTCTGTAATTTCTATCCGTCAACATCGAAATCATTCCACGCATGGTAGCATGAGGGTAGTCTAGTAGAGCAAGACAAGTAAAACGAAAAACGTGTTCAAGACGAGGCGTCCAGTTAGCACCGAATTGTTTCTGTAAAACTTCAATTAATCCTTGCGTTAGCTGGAATTTAAACATCGGGTCAACGTTGGCAAGTGGATTGAAAGATGCGGGAAATTCAACATCTCCTGGGTCTATGACGCAAACATCTTCTATGCGTTCTTTGGGAATATAATCAAGCATGGCTTCGATAACATCGCCGTGCGGGTCAATAAGACATAAGCCATGGTTGTAAGTAACATCCTGACGTATAAAAAGTTCAAGCAATTTAGTCTTACCAACACCAGATTTTCCGACAATATAAAGGTGTCGTCTGCGGTCTATACGTTTGATACCAAAAATAAATTTCTTCTCTTCTAAAGAAGCAACATAATTGGTACGCCCAATAAAAGAAACCTCTTCAGGTTTAACTTTTCCAAACACCGGTAATTCTGGTGGAGGTGGTCCGTATTTGATTATTTGCACTCGATTTGGCTTCGGCATATAAATTCTATTTTACTACAAAATTGGCTCAAATTCCACCAAGCTGGGCTTCTGTCCCCTAAGCCCAGCTTAGGGGAAATATACCTAATATACTTCCTTATTATAACAACTCTCGCAATAAATTATTTCAAGACGGTCTGGAGCATAACTTGTTTCAAATTCGTTTTGACAACCTTCCTTCATGCATTTTCTGTGCCAAACACGAGAAGGAGTACGGAGTGAAAAACGTTTCTCTAAACGACAGAAAAAACATTTTCTGGGAATAGGAATTTGCCATTTCCTATAAAAAGATAATTCATTTTGAATAATTTTATAATTTCTTTTACATTTAACACACTCCAAAATCTCGTTCAGGATATTATCTGGAACATCATTAATATCTTCCGGAATTTTTCTAAGTGTAGTTTTTCCTTTTGTTTGTTGTAAATTTTCTTGGAAACGAAGACCAGAATTTATTATTTCATTTTTCGTCATCGAAAAAGAAAGATTTGCTATAGATTCATTGTAGGCAAATGGTGAATATTTCATTGGAAAAAATTCTCCCCATTCTCCTGTTTTTATCATGTGTTCAATTATTTTTCCTTTCAATTTAAAATATTCTTCTTTAGGGTATTGCTTGTTAAAAATAGAATATTCGCCATATTTCAACGCTACGCAACCAAAACAATTTTTTGAAGACTGACAAGATTCTGAATATAATATATTCATACATTTCCAAGTGTAAATACAAAATAAAGCTCTACTTGAATTATCTGGGGTTAATCCTTCATAGCACTCCGAAACTTGTCCACCAACAGATAAATCATAACTATCTCTTTCAGTATCACCATTTTCTAAAAATTTACTATTTTCAGATTTTCTAATATTAAAAACATATTTTGAATTCTTACTATTGGTTAAATTATTCCCTACACAATTTACACAATTCTTAAAAAATGCATATTTTCGAGGTTTAGTCAAGATAAAATCTTCAAATTCAATTCTTGCTTTTTCACTTCCACTGAAAGTTTCAAGTTTATAAGATGCTAAAATTTTTTCATATTCTTCTTTGGAATATTGTATATTTTTTATGCAATATTTTTTATTTCGTAAATTTATACACATAAAACAAAAATCACAACCACTGCAATCATAACAAAATAAACAATTTATAAGAGCAGAAGAATAATAAATATTTCTACAACCAAAACATTTTTCACTAAAAATATTTTCATAAAGCCCTTCACCCATATTTACAATATCCATTGAATCAACAGTATTCTTGGTATCAACTGAATAACAAGTATATAAACAATCTTGAATTTTCCAAGATACCATACACATATAACAATTTTTACTAAATGCTAAGTCTTGAGTATATTCACAATTTTCACTACCTATATTATTATCGTTAAAAAGAGCAAGAGCTGGAACTTTTAAACGAAATTCTTTGAATTGTTCAAAAAATGGACGGGAAAAATCAAAATCTTGAGCATAACTTTTTGGATCCCACTTATCGCTCCACCAACATTTATTACAATAAATCATCTGCAGGTTATCTGGCGAATATACTGAAATAATATCTCTTTTACATAAGTCACATTTTCTATTATAAAAAATAAAATCATTCCTCCATGCCAATCTTCTCTGTAGTCTGCATTCCGAACAAAAAGTCGGAGGAGGAACACCGATTTTCTCATAAAATCCAAAATCATCCGGTTCGATTACGAAATCCTTCTTGCAATTCTGACAAATTTTTGTTTCGCTTTTGTATTCCATATTTACTTATCACTTTCACACACCTGTTAAAAATTGATAACACTTCCAATCTACGCCATGGCGTAGATGTATTTTAATACACCTCTTTTTGATAACAAGATTCACAATACACTATTTCAAGACGGTCTGGGACGTAATTGGTGGTAATTTCTTTTTGACATTTATCACAATTACGTTTCCAGAACTGATATGGCCCGCGACGATTTATACGATCTAAAAAACGACAATTCCAGCATTTTCTAGGAATTGGAATAACCATTTTTCTATAAAATTCAAGTTCTCGTTTAATTAATCGATAATTTCTAGAACATTCAGTACAAATTAATACTTCATTTATAAAATCATCTGATATGTCTTTTATATGATCAAGGATTTTTTCGGGTTTCATTGTCTCCTTTCCTTCTGTTTTTTGTATATTATCTTCCCACCTAAAACCTTGAGCTAAAGCTTCTTCTTTAGTCAAAGGTATATTATCTTGCGCAATACTTTCATTATATCCAAAAGGACACAATTCAGAAGGTAAAAAATCACCATATATATCCTTATCTTTCAGCTCTTTTGTTGTATGCTCTTTTATTTTTTTATATTCTTCTTTACTATATTTTTTATTTAAAATAACAAGAGATCCATTTTTAACAGCATCACAACCTATACAATTATTACTTTGTCGAGTAGCAAAAGAATATTCTACATCCTGGGAACTTTCAACCCACCAAGAACAAATTACTCTCCTGGAACCCGCTCCTACGCCAACTCCATTATAAAGAAGTTCTGAAGTACGACAATGTCCAATCATGTCAGCACAATCCTTGCTTCGTTTTATGGAAAATGAATGTCTTATATCTTCAGAAGAAGAAACTTCAAAACAGTTATGACAATTTTTTGAATCAAAAATATAATCGCCATCACAATTAGTCACTTTAAGATTATTATTACTACGATGCGGAAACTGAATGGAAAATTCTCTAAATTTTGTCTTTATTTCTTCTGTCTTTATAAAACTACCAGAAATTTCTGACACACGTTTTAACCATTCATCTCTAGTAAGTGGTTCATTAAAAAAATAATAAGATTTATGACGCAAATTTACACAACCAAAACAATTTTGACAACCAGAACAATTTAAAATAAAACGAGAATCTATACAATCAGACACATTTTGTCCCCAAGCTATTCCGTTACTTTTGTGAATATTTATACTTTCATAAGTGTTTTCTATGGTATTAGCATAATACACATCATAAACATCCCTGCTTTCCATTAAACCACGCGAATACGCACAATTTTCATTATTAGGCCCACTATTAAAAATTAAATATCCATCTTTATTCCCGCCTGCAAAATTTGCATACTCGCTATTTATGTTTGGACCAGTGGCCGCGCTACTATAAGTAGCGGACTTAGGAACTTTCAAAAGCAACTCTTTAAATTGTTCAAAAAAGGATTTACTAAAATCATAATTTACGGCATAAGAAAACGGATCCCATTTATCAGAAACCCAACAATCATTACAATATACAACATAAGGAGAATTTGGATTATACATACTAATAATAGAACGGTTGCATAAACCACAAGTCCTGTTATACAAAGTGCGTTCATTCCTCCATATAGCCCTCAATTTAAATCGGCAATCTGGACAAATCTTGGGAGCTGGTACATCCATTTTTTTATAAAAAGAAAAATCATCCGTTTCTAGGATAAAATTTTGCTGGCATTTTTTACATGCTTGCACTGAGGTATTCGAATGTGGTCTTGTTTCTGATTCCATAATTAATACACTAGCCAAAAGCTAGTAAACTTCTTTATTATAACAATTTTCGCAGTAAATTATCTCGGAGCGATCAGGAGCAAAAGCTGTTTCAAATTCGTTATTACACTTGCCATCGTGTTCATGATTCAATCTATCACACATACAATCTCGGTGCCATAATTTCATCGGATTACGTTTTCTTAAACGAACTTCGTGGCGACAAATAAAACAAAGACGAGGTAAAGGCACTCCAAGTTGACGATATAAATTAAGCTCATTTTCTGTTATTTTAAAAGCTCCTAAACAACGATCTTTACATTTTCCCTTGTGTAGACATCCAACAACTTCTCCGACAATAGAATCCGGGACATCTTTCAAATTATCTGGAAGATTTTCAGCCTCTATAGTTATTTTATGCTCACTTATTTTTCTATCTCGCCATCTATATCCTTTCTTAAGAGCTTCTTCTTTAGTTATCGGAAAATAATCCTGAGCAACTGTTTCATTGTAAGCGAAAGTAGAAAGTTCAGCTGGAAAAAATTCACCGTATTTATAAATAATCCCTCTTTTATCAACATAAGGCATATTATTCATGTGCTCTATAATTTGTGTCCTGAGCTCGTCAAAGGATTCTTTAGTATATTGTTTATTTAAAATATAGTATTTTTTGCTTCGTACCCCGATACACCCAAATAAATCAGAACAGCCATGACAATTAAAAGCATACTCAATATTATGAGAACTATAGACTACACTGGTAAAAAGATTTCGAAAATTGCCTATGCCAGTATCAAACGTCTCATAAATGAGTTCAGCCTCCCCGATTCCAGGGCCAGAATCATAAGCATCCTTTGCATAAAGAGCGACCCAATGTATGTATTTTGAATCTTCAATTCGGGTACCTGTAGCATCAAAACAAAATTTACAATTTTTTACTCCATCTATGTTATCGCCGGTAGAATTTACCATTTTTGAATGATTTATATAACGATGTATTGATTTCAAATAAAGCTCGTTAAATTTTTCTTTAAGTGCCAAAATAGTCTTATAATTTTTTAAATTTAATTCCGCTAAACGACTGACATACTCATCTCTCCCAAGTTGTTCGTTCCACATACAATAGGATTTATTACGAAGATTGGTACACCCGAAACAATCTATGCAACCATGGCAATCATACAAAAAATATGAGTCTACACAACTTTTGCAATTAAAAGAATATAAAATGTGATAACAATCCGTACAAAATAATGAGTCATAACAAAGTTCACAACGATGAGCAACGTAAAGATCAGAACAGTCTTTAGTGTATGAAATTCTGTTTGAGTAAAATGTCCGGTCTATGCGCCAAGACCCAGAACATAAATAACTATCTTTACTCCCTTCGGCAAAATTACAATAATCGCTATTGGTAGCTTTTATATTAGAAAGAGTTTGTAATGGAATGCTGTCCCGTAATTCTTTCCATTGCTGAAAAAAGGGTTTTGAAAAGTCATATTGTTTGCCATAAGAAAGAGGGTCCCATTCGTCTCCCCACCAATATTCGGAATCACAAACAACAAGTTTTTCATCCGGATGAATAAAAGAGATTAAAATTTCATCATGACCTGGAGCATTACACTTTCTTCTAAAAAAAGACATCTCGTTTCGCCAACATAAACGTCGAACAGTTCGACATTCTGGGCAGAATGTCGGCGCAGGAACTTTTATTTTTTTGTAGAAAGAAAAATCTTCTGGCTCTATTATAAATCCAGCTTTACAATTTTGGCATATTTTCTTTTCGCTGGTATTATTCATTTTTTTGACTCCTCAAGGCCTTGCCTTTGGGCTCCCTTAAGGCAAGGCCTTTTCCCTCCATTTTATTCCAAAATTTTTCTTAAAACATCTTCTGGAACTTCTTTTAGTTCTTTCCCGACATTCTGATTTTTATCAGAAGTCTGGATCCCGACCCCTTCGGGCGTCGGGACTTCTTCCTTTTTAGTGGTCTTTGAAATAAAATTTTTCAATTTATCCATATCTTCTTTACTGGCAGATCTATCTTTCAGAGTAGTATTGGATGCTGTTGTTGTAGCTTTTAGTTCATTGAGAGACATCGCTGGTTTTATGGGTTCTTCTACTTTTTTTATTTCCGGTTCTTTTGGTTTTTGTTCTAAAATTTTATTTTCAGACAGGGTTTTATTTAAAATTTCCCTTAAAGCTGTATTATCTCTGGGTCTTTCTTTTGGTTGTGTATTTGTAGATATGGGACTTTTTGCAAAAACTTTTTTGATTGTCGAAAATATTTTTGGACTTGAAGATGAAATATTTTTTTGAATCGGAGTTTGAACTGGAACTTTTTTATCAAAATCACCAGATATTGGTTTACTAATTCTTTCTGGATATCTTTCAGTTTCTCCATTTTCATCTTTTTGTTTAAATTCTATACCCAAATCAGCCAAAGGCTTATAAAACTTGGTTTCATCTTGTTTAATTTGTTTTATTGATCCAGCAATAGGTTTTAATTCTCCTGATTTTATTTTGGCTATACAATCTTTACAATATACTGCTCTGCCCGCTTCTGGTTTAAAAGGAACTGTCGTGTCTTTTTTACAAATAGAACATACAGTAGGAAATCTTTCTACGCCACCGATATTGCTATCGTCACCAATAGACATTCCGCTCCAATCATTTATTTCTCTTTCTACTACTTCCCTTGACCTGCAATAAAGAGCACGAGATGATTTAATAACTACTTCTTCAACTTTTTTATTGCCGGATTTTATCAAAGGTGGAAGAGTTTTGGCTGAAAACGGACGAGAAGTCACGCCTTCTATCATCAATTTCAAATAAACTTTAAAGTTCGGCAAGTTTACAATATCTTGAGGAGTGAATTCTGGATCAAATTCTTTTTCTAAGAATTCCGCATCATCGGCGCCAACCCTAAAAACTATCATAGTACCAACGTTTCCAAAAATAGCATCCCTGACACTTGAACTTTTATCTGTAACAAGTTGAGCGGTGTATTGATGGGCAACTGTAAGATTTAATCTATATTTTCTAGCTTCAGATAAAATACCAGCGAAGGCATCAGTCACAAAATTTTGGAATTCGTCCACATAAAGATAAAAGTCTTTTCTCTCATCTTCCGGAATACGTACGCGTTCCATGGCCGCCAATTGAATTTTGGTAATAATCATACCACCCAAGAGTGAAGAATTATCTTCACCGATGCGTCCTTTGGAAACATTCACTAAAAAAATTTTACCTTCATTCATTATGTCAAAAATATTTATAGTGCTTATAGATTGACCTACAATATTTCTAATAATAGAAGTAGAAAGAAATTGTCCGACTTTGTTTTGAATCGGCGCGATAGCTTCATTCCTAAATTTATCTTGCCAAGCTTCATATTCATGCACCCAAAAAGCTTTGATTACTGGATCTTTTAAATTAGAAATTATTTTTTGACGATAATCTTTGTCTACCAACATTCTAGGAATTCCAAGAAGCGTCGAACCAGGAGTATCTAGCAATGCTAAAATTGTATTATTTAAAATGTACTCCATTCTGGCACTCCAAGCATTCGCCCAGATTTTAGTAAAAATACCCATCAGTCCTGAAGCTACTAGATGTTTGTATTTAGGATCAATCAGTTCTAAAACATTAAAACCAATATGAAAATCTGTGTCAGCTGGATTAAAATAAACGACATCTTTCATACGATGGGGTGGAATAGCCGATAAAATTGCTTCCACATTTTCTCCGTGCGGGTCAACCATACAAACTCCATCACCATTTTCTATGTTTTGAATAATCATATTAAACATCAGCACAGATTTACCGGTACCAGATTTTCCGAGAATATAAACATGCTGACGCCTATCTTTGCGCTTTATGCCAAAAAGTACATTTTTATCCCTATAAGTAGTGAAGCCAATATAGGTAAGTTCTTTATTTTTTGGTATTTCGTGCAGATCCATCCCGTTAGAAGTAGGAAATCTTTAGATTTCCGTAGTTAAATTTATTAATAACGACTATAAAACACAAGTTTATTATAACACTTTTTGTGATTTTTACTAACCAAGAAACTTCTAACGGGATCCATGTCTAGTAAACCTCCTGTTGATAGCATTTTTCACAATAAACTATTTCTGGTCTATCTGGAGCATAAGAAGTTTCAAATTCATTATTACAGCCTTCTTTCATACATTTGCGATGCCAAAGCTTAAAAGGATTTCGGCGTTTTACTCTATTCGCGTGTCGGCAATAAAAACATCTTCTTGGAATTGGAATCTCCATTTTTTTATAAAAAATTAATTCATTGGGAACAATTTTATAATTTCTTTTACAATCAATACAACTAAGTATTTCATCTAAAATACTTTCATCAATTTCTTTAATTGATTCAGGGATATTCTCAGTCCTCATTGTTTCTTTGCCAGTAGTGTGTTGAGTATGGTCTTGCCACTTATATCCATTTTTAATCGCTTCATCTTTTTCAAGCGGAAATTGTTCTGGCGCTTGAGTTTCGTTATAGCCAAATGGTGAAAGTTCAGCAGGAAAAAATTCACCAAATTTGTATTCATTTCCTTTTTTATCAATAAAAGGCATATCGTTCATATGCTTGATTATTTTGGGTAATAATTCTTTGTATTCTTCTTTAGTATATTGTTTATTTAAAATACAATAATTTGAATTACGAAGTGCATCACAACCTATAGAGTACTTACAATTATGACAATGTTGAGTGTATTTAACATCCTGACATTTTGGAGAGAAAATTCCAAATAAATTTAACTGGGAATGATCCACAACTATCCCTTCATAGCATTCACTTAATTCACCAGAAACCGTTAAATCGTAAGCTTCTTTGTCTCGAGTACAAAAATCACAATAACTACAATTTTCAAAACTTTTTACAATAAAACAATTTGGGGTATTTTTTGATTGCGAAACAACGTCTCCTGTACTATTAATATTTTGAATATTATTTGCATACTTATGAGGATATTTTAAAATGAAATCATCATATTCTTTTTGTGCTTTTTCTATCCCAGAAAAAGTATCTAGTCTGTAATCTTTCAATATTTTTTCATATTCAACTTTTTCATATTGTTTATTTTTAAAATAATACTTTTTACCAACAAGATTCGCACACATAAAACAATCTGAACAATCCCTGCAATAATATAAAAATTGAGAATCTATACAAGCTATATTGAACTGAGAATATTTTAATTGATAACAATTTCTAGCAATCATACATTCATAAAGCCATTCATTTTTTGATCTAATGTCTGCGCAATCCATTAAATCTCTTCCTCCTTTATCAATAAAAAAACTATACATCACATTTTCAACATACCAACCTGAAAAAACCATGTAACAATTTTTGGAAAACCAAAAATCGTGTGTATATTCACAGTTTAAACTCGCAATGCCATCATCATTTACGACAGCCATATGCGGAACTTTAAGCATTAATTCTCTAAATTGCTCAAAAAATGGCTTAGAAAAATCATAATCCATAGCATAACTTTTTGGATCCCATTTGTCAGACCACCAACACTTATTACAATAAATTATAATTCCTGAATCTGGTGAATATAAAGTTATAACTGACTTACTACATAAAGCACATTTACTATTATAAAGAGTCATCAGATTTCTCCATGTATATCTTCTCTGCATTCTACACCCCGGGCAAAAAGTCGGCGGAGGAACTTTGATTTTCTCATAAAACCCGAAATCATCAGGCTCGATTATGAAGTCTTTCTTACAATTCTGGCAATTTTTTGTTTCTTGTTTCATTTTTTATTTATAGTCAAACTTAGCGATAGCAAAGTTTGACTATCATTCATTTTTAAAAACATTTCGCCACCAGACTTTAATGCGAAATTTAATTGTTTGCCAAAGCATTGGTAAAATTTGTTTTAAGTATTCGAATTTTGTTTTTATTGTTTTTATCATATAAATTCGGCTTGATAGCATTTCTCGCAATATACTGTTTCTTTTCTTTCACTACTTATAGCAGTTTCAAATTCGTTTTCGCATGGATTGTCTTCATGAGAATGTTTGATAGTATTTTTATATATCTCTCCTTTTGATTCTACACCATTACACATGCATTTTCTATGCCATAATTTGGGTGGGTTTTTCTTTTTTATACGTTGCCCATAACGACAACTCGGACACAAATGAGGTAAAGCTATGTTTATTTGTTTATAAAACCCTAATTCATTAGGTAAAATTCTAAATGCCGTGGTGCATTGTTGATTACAATTTTTTCCATTATGCTGACATTCTATAACTTCATTTAAAATAGAATCAGAAACATTGTTGATATGGTCGGGTAAATTTCTAGCTTCAATGGTTATTTTATAACTTCTACTTCCTTCATCATGCCATTTAAAACCTTTTTCTATTGCTTCTTCCTTGGTCAGAGGAAAATATTTCTGCGCCCATGTTTCATTATATGCCCACAAAGAAAATTCACTCGGAAAATATTCACCATATTTATAAACTCTCCCCTTTTTATCAATATGAGGCATATTAATCATATGCTGTTTGATTTTAGGAATTAAATTTTTATATTCTTTTTGAGTGTATTGTTTGTTTAAAATGCAATATTTTTTATTTTTTAACTTCGTACAACCAAAACAATCTGAGCAATTATAAATTTTTTCTGAATATTCAATATCTCTTGAATCATAAGAAGCACGACCAAAGAAACATCTTTGAGACTGTAAGCCACCAGAGTTTTCATAATAAAGTTCTGAGGTACCTCCACCCAAAGTAACATCATAACTATCTTTTAATAATAGACCGCAGAGCAAAAGATATTTGCAATTTTCTACACCCATAAGAGTAGAAAAACAATTTTGGCAATTTTTTGTATTTTTAATATCATCGCCTGTAACATTTTTAGAATTCACAATGATAGCAAAGCGTCTTGGAATTTTATAATATAATTCCCAAAATTTTTCTTGCGCTTTTTGAATAATTTTATAACTCCCTAAATCCCATTTTTGTATCTCTCTCTGGTATTCACTTTTTGTATATTGTTTATTGAAAATTTGATATTTCTGATTTCTTAAATTCACACATCCAAAACAATTAGAACATCCTATGCAATTAAAAAGAAAAGAAGAATCTAAACAATCGTTAGAAAAATAAACAAATTTTGTATTATACATTCCACTTGAATTTACATTTTCATAACAATGATCACCATTTATTAAAACATCTGAATCAAAAGAATCACGGACAAAACCAGGTGACTGACAATTATAACAGTTAATTGATTCGTATCCATCAAATGTCAACATACAATTTTTGCAACGAATATTCCCATTACAATAAC
>ERZ1292625.1159-Hain-H41-01um-R1-1159-length-33637-cov-12_pt2 | contig 30703 bp, 29 predicted proteins | sample MGYA00564400_ERZ1292625 | MGnify/ENA primary metagenome ERZ1292625 (study PRJEB36523, sample SAMEA6512639) | groundwater metagenome | collected 2019-01-08 | study: AquaDiva: Metagenomics assemblies of 32 groundwater samples
ATTGTTGCCGGGAAAGATATTTCACCTTCCCAGAGCGCCTTGCACTATTCAAATCAACAAATTACAAAAACCCTGCAACAAATTCCTTATGTGAAAGTAAGTGCGCGGGCAAGCCACCAACGAGATTTATTTGACCTTGATCTTCTTCCCCGCACGAATCGCTTCAATCATTTGTGTACCTTGTTCTGCAAATGCGGGAGAAAGTGCTGCGGCGCGTTCTATCTCTCGAATAGCATCTTCGGGTCTTTGGAGTGCCAGGTAGACAAGTGCGAGCGAAACGCGCGTACTTGGGTTGTCTTCGGGTGCCATCTCACGAAGTCGGAGCTCGAGAATCGCAGCAATCTTGTCATTTCTCCCGACACGGTCGTATGCCTGGAACAGGAGCTCGTTGTCGATGGTTGTTGTACCGAAACGATCCATCAGCAAGGCCTCTCCTTCCGCGAACTTCCCCGCATGCATGAGAGTTGCTGCGTAAAATGTAAACGCTCTGTCGTTCGTCTCTTCGGCTGCATACGCTTGTGCAAATGGTTCTATCGCATCAGTGAAATCAGAGCGTCTCATGTAGATATTACCAATCTCATACAAGAAGTTTTGTCGATCAGGATTTATCGCGAGCGCTTTTTCAAAATAGGTAATCGCTTCGTCCCCCGCACCGGTGCGCGAAAGCAAATATCCAACAAAGAAAAGCGGACGGGTGTTCAAAGGATCGTGCTCAACGCTTTCAAGAAGTTCTTCTTTCGCCCGAAGGATAAGACGCACCGTCGTCGGATCTTCCGGAGCACGCGCATACGCTCGAACTGCGCTCTGCACTAATTGTTCGCGCGTTTCATCAATCCCGAGCCCCTGGTCCCGCGTAAGAACGTCTTCATATTTGGCAAGTCCTTGCGCAGGATTATTCCGCATCTGATCTTCAACGATAGCTTCGATAAGCGTTTGTGAACGTGCAATATACACACCGTTCCACCACACGCTCGCGATGATACCGACAACAAGAATGCTTGCCGCACCAGCGCGCACACCGGCAGTGGACACTGTGTAGGTTTCTTTTATTTTTTCTTTTCCATCTTCACGCGAAGAAATGTATCCACTATGAATCCACGCAAGAACGATTACAAAAAAGAGATAGCTTGCGATGTTGTCAAAGACAAAGATGTTGTGGAAGAAGTATGCGGCAAAAAGTCCCGTGAGAAGTGCCTTCTCAAGAAATGGCCACCGCCCTCTCCACAAAAGGCCGAGGCCAGCACCGAACAAAAACAGATACGCGAGAAAACCAAGGATGCCCGCGGCAACCAACCAGTCGAAGAACACGTTGTGTGCTCGGTCAAACCACGGCTCTTGCGCATGCATTCGCGGGTCATAGTACTTACCAAACACAACGATGAAGTTGTCTTGACCCCATCCGAGAAGTGGTCGCTCTTTGAACGCAGGAAGAACAATGCCGCCCCACAGTATAAGACGTGATTGCGTTGTCGTATCCTTGAGCGAGATATTTGCGAACCGCGAAAGCGTGGGGCTTTCCTCGACAACCGACGTGTTGCGTGCCAAAAAGAATCCGCCGCTCCCCAGCACAAGAACAAGAACGACAATCCCCGCGAGACGTCGTGCGCGCGGATGCGCCCTTCCTCCCACAAGCGTTATGAGAGCAGCAAGACCGAGACCTCCCACGAGACCCAAGAGCGTACCACGCGTCCCCGTGTAGTAGAGGATGATGACTTCCATCGCGAGAACGACGAGATACGCAATTGTCCACACCCTATTCGCACGATGTCGATACAAAAGCCAGAGAGTCGCAAAGATATTGAAAAGGAGATACACCGCGAGGTAGGTTGCGTTCCCGAGTGTTGCATCAACACGCACATCGCCTTGATGAATAGCAAGCGATCCACCAAGCTGTGCAAATGCATAGATGCACGTGATCACACTACCCAGGATCGATACATTCCAAAACCTGTTCCACATTGTTTCTCCCTTGAGAACCGATCCCGCAACAAAAAGATACGCCGCGAGGTGAAGGATGGTAACCAGCCCTTCCATACGCTCAAAATTGCTCCAAAAACTCCGTACGGGATTCACACCGAATAGATCCGCAAGTGCGACGATGATGGTAAACACCGCCATGGCAATAAAAATCCAGGAGCGCTTTGGACGATACTCGTGATCAACGAGCATCAAGCCCAGCCATGCAGCAAGGATAATCTCAACGATAATCCGAAAAGTGAAATTCTTTCCCGAGATAAACGGAAAAAACATCGACTCAGTCACGAGAAGTGGAATAAACGGCAAGAGGAACACGCCACCAAGCACCGTGAATCGGAGTATTTTTGAAAGCATAGTAGACGTACTATAGCATCCTGTTTTGTGGCCTTCAATCAAGTGTCGGCGCGTCCGCTTTGTACGCACTCACGCTGCGCGGTACACTACCACTCATGCAATTCCTCAAAAACCGCATCGTACGTATTGTGCGTTGGGGCGGGCAATACACAAAGATGGACATGATGTACCTTGCGCGTGGCGGATCGGTTCTAGGTGCCGGGCAGATAGTGTCGTCGGGTGCCGCGTTTATACTCTCGATTGCCTTCGCAAACCTTTTTCCAAAAGAAACATTCGGCGTCTACCGATATGCCCTCTCCCTTGTCGGAATTGCTGGCGCATTCGCACTCACTGGTCTTGAAACAGCACTTACTCAATCGGTCGCCCGAGGATTCGATAGTTCGTTCCCGCGAGGTGTCAAAATAACATTCTTCTCCTCCTTTTGTACGTCAGCGGCACTTCTGGCAATCGCTGGGTATTATTTTCTCCACCACAACTCTCTTATCGGGTGGGGACTCATCATTGCCGCAGTGGCAACACCCCTTCTCAAGACCTCTGGATTATTCGGCGCATTTCTTGTCGGAAAGAAAGATTTTTCACGTCGGACGAAGTACGGCATCTTCTACGATATAACCTCCGCTGCGGGAATTATCATCGCGCTTCTTTTCACCGACTCCGCTTTTGTTTTGTTGGGAGTATATTTCTTCATTACCGCAATGATGTCTTTCCTCCTGTATCGAAGGACTCTCACGGTATATAAACCTCTCACGCATCCCGAAGACCCGACACTACTTCCAAACTCTCTCCATTTAAGCGTGATGGGGTTTTTGGGAATGATTACTTCCCAACTTGATCGTATCCTCACTTTTCACTATCTCGGAGCCTCATCGCTTGCAGTGTATTCTTTCGCACTTGCGATTCCGCAACACTTGCGACAAGGACAGAAGATTATAAGCACACTGGTCCTCCCGCGTTTCAGTCAACATCGTATTGAGCATATACAGAAAAATATCTTCACAAAAGCTTTTGGGCTTTTTATTGTGATGGCCCTCGTTGCCGGAGTGTATATCCTCGCCGCTCCATTTATATTCAAATTACTCTTCCCTGATTACATAGAATCCATCGCATACTCCCAAGTGTTTGCACTTATTTTGCTTTTTTCTCCAAGCGTTCTATATCAACAAACACTCATCGCGCACCAACAACAAAAAGCGCTCTACATTTTGAACTTCGTCGGGGCGCCCCTGCGCATCATAACGCTTCTCATCCTCACACCTCTCTATGGTATTTGGGGTGTCCTTACCTCAACCTTCATTAACGAAATATTCCGTTTAGTACTCGTCATATATTTCGTTCACCAAATCTCCGAACCCAAAGATCCAGATCGACTCTCTACAGAAGCCCCGACTTCATCTTCTTCTTGATTTGGTACACAAGCTTCCGAATCTCTGCTTCAAAAATTCCATACGCAAACACACACCGCGCGAGCAGACGGGCGAACACCCCTCTTCGTAGCACGCCGTGGTTCGTCTGAGCGGACGTAAGAATAGCAAGCGTTGGACCGTAACTTTTTATTGGAAGCGTTTTGATTGTTCCTGAATATTTATCGGGGTGAATCGAGCCAAGTGCTATCCCCTCGTCAAGAAAGGCGAACCGTGTAACAAATTGTGTATCGTCAGTATATTCGGCATCAAGCCCCATCTCGCGTATCGCGATACGCGCTTCAGAACCTTCGTACGAATCATGGAGAAAAACTACGGCAACGTTTTCATATCTCTCAAAAATCTTTTTTATGAGACCAACGGCCTTTGCCCCCTTTGGACCATCGATAAGAAGCGCCGTCGGTTCTGAGCCACCTTCGAGTAGGCCCGGGAGGAGCTTCATGGCATCACCATAGTACAGACGGACGTTTGTATATGGTCTAAGACGCTCTTCACATAACGCCCCGACATCGGTTCGATAGTATTCGATCGATTCGATCCTAATCGGTGCGTCGGCAAAATATGCAGCAAGCATCTGTGTCGAATAACCAAGCCAACGACCACTTTCAATGATACGGTTCACGCCAAGATGTTCGATGATTCCGCACACGGCAGTCATCTCACTTGGTAAGATGCCGCGATCCACATGCTCGAGATGAAGAGCGCGCACCCTGTTCCCCACATCGATTGAAACAGACCTTAAAAGATCGCTCATAACACATTAGGCCTGCATGTTCACAATGAACGATTCGCCGTGCCAACCAAACTTGTAGAATTGGGTGAAAGTAAATTGAGGATTCTTTTGTGCCCACTCTTCAAACGCACACCTCTCTCCTTGACGTGGATCCCCTTTGAACAAAAACCAATCATCAAAAATAAGAACTGAACCATTGACGAGATAGGGGGTTATAAAATCAAGAACGTCGCGTGTCGGCTCATACAAATCGCAATCAACATAGACGATTGCCGCTTTGGTAGAACCGATCTTGTGTATCGTCTCATCTCGCTTAGCCCCGACAAGAGTTTCTTCAAAAAAGCCGGGAATAGTTGTCACACCGTTATCTTTTGCACCAACGGCACGCATCCCCCTCATGAAATCTTCTTCACTGCATGCTCGACCACCCTCGACGAGAATCCCCGTCGTATCATCTTTGCCTGTGGGACGACCAAATCCTTTGAATGAATCAAATGCATAGATATGAAAAGGAGACATACGACGAAGTCGTGCGGCACGAAATATATATTGCGTAACCGCTCCTTGAAAAACACCGAACTCAAAATAGTCCCCTTTGACATGGGTATGTTTCCAAAAATCCAATGCGCGATTGATGATCATGCCTCGCGCCATATTACCTCGGTATTGATACCGAAGGACGAGTTGTTTGAGAAGTCCAATCATACGGGGGCGATTATAGCACGCACCACAAAACTACGATCGGGGTCGCTTATGAAGTCCAAGATACTGATACCCACGAACAAGAACGGAACGGCAGTACGCTTGTATGTTTGAGATAAGGTGGAAAACCCGATAGACAAAAGCGTTTTCACTAAAGTCGCCACGCATATACATTGGTATGACAATACCCATATCGCGGATAGAATTGATTGTTGGGTCAACCGCCGTAACAAGCCTCAACGCGTCTTGAGCGGTATGTAGATAGAGTTGATACATTTCCCACGAATCCTGTTTCGTGCGACGGCGGTTGAAATCAGAACCCTTGAGTAAGATGTCATGCCAGATACTCTTGTAATGGATAACATGCATTTCGTCAGTAATTGGTTTTGAATTTGTCTCATTGAGAAGCGAGCATGGGAACGCGTGGACTCTAATCGGATGTCCTTTCGTCGAAATTGTGTAATCGGCCTTCGAGGGGTCGTACGCAATCATCTCCCAATACGCCATTTGCTCTGGAGCGCCATAGGGGTAGGCACGTGTTGTCGATTGTTCTCGAAGCTCGGGGATGTTGGTGATATGAATCGTTCGTTCGTTCAACTCCTCGAGAAACGCGGCAGCGGCTTCTGATGCACGCATGAGGTAGACACCACCATTGAGTGGGTATACTTCACCGGGCTTATGGGTGAACGCAACGTCGAATGGTATCTCAAAGAAGTGCCTAAGATCTTTTCTGACAAGCATGTCCACATCAAGAAAAACAAAGTTTTCTCCGATATGCTGACGAATCGCCTCGGTCCAAAACTTGGGGCGGTTTGCGATACGTTCGATGAAATCGCCCTTGATCGAAGTCCCCGTGTCGACGAACTCGAATTGCGGAAATGCTTTTTCCAAAAGGCGCGTCCTCGGTGTCACATCATCCCAGAAGATAGTTGCCCGCGCCATCGGATTTGACTTTGAGATTGAGTACAATAAAACCAAAAGCATTCCCCCGTACTTCTTCCCATAGACAGATGTCACGAAATGGATTGGTTCCTGTTCATTTTTTTGCATGAAAACCACTATAGCACGGGATATACAAGCATCGTGTACACGCCCGTATTAACAAAAACAAAGAGGTTTGTGGCCACCCGGATCAAAAAGAAAGACCGTAGTACGCCAAAATATGACATGCTATACTCCGCGCGGACGCCCTTTGGCAGAACTGTCCTAACCAATACCACGAGCCATTTACCCCCAAGGAGACCCCCGTGAACAGCGTGTGCCTTATCATTCCACCGTCGGTGTTCCTCACCGATGAGCGAGTGTTCATGACACTCGGCATCCTCAAGGTCGCCGCGGTGCTTGAGGCCCGCGGTGTTCCAGTTGAGGTCCTCGACCTGTCCGGCATAAACAACTTCGAAGAGGCCGCCAGAGACCATGCAGCCGCAACAACTGCGACTGTCTTTGGTCTAACGGCAACGACGCCACAACTGCCGGCAACGATGGTCATAACCAAAGCCATCCGGTCTGTGCGTAAAGACGCGCGAATCATGCTCGGCGGGCCACACATCACACTGACGAACGCCGCCTACAAACGTGAACAGACGCACGGAATTCTCGGAGGACGGGCCGTGCCGGCAATGCGACAACTCGTCGAGTCATTCGACGTGCTTGTTGCAGGTGACGGAGAAGATGCCGTCTTCCTCGCACTGGCAGAAGATGCGCCGCAACTCATCGACGCCGATGATCCTGCGTCACCGCTTTTCCTCACCAATGAGCGCCTCACATCACTTCCGTTCCCCGCACGTCACCTCGTTGACGTCGGGAGTTACCACTACGCGATCGAGGGCGTTCCAGCCCTTTCCATGATCGCGCAGTTGGGATGTCCATTCGCGTGCGGTTTCTGTGGCGGAAGGGAATCCGCCATGCTTCGCCGCATTCGAATGCGGACTTCAGAGAACATCGTCGAAGAGATGGTGCACCTCTACACAACGTACGGGTGCAATGCGTTCATGATGTACGACGATGAACTCAACGTGAACAGAGGGATGCTTGACCTCATGCACCAGATCAGTGAGGCACAGGAGCGCCTCGGTGCGTCCTGGAAGCTGCGTGGGTTCATCAAGTCCCAACTCTTCACCGACGAGCAGGCATCGGCAATGCACCGAGCCGGATTCCGGTGGATTTTGACCGGGTTCGAGTCGGGCTCTCCGCGAATCCTGGAGAACATCAACAAGCGGTCAACGCGCGACGAAAACACTCGTTGCGTTGAGATTGCGCGCCGACACAATCTCAAGGTGAAGGCGCTGATGTCAATCGGACATCCCGGCGAAACGCCGGAAACGGTCGCGGACACAGAGCAATGGCTTGTCGAAGTGGCACCAGACGATTTCGATGTCAGCATCATCACGTGTTATCCCGGGACACCCTACTACGATCACGCAGTACGTCATGCGACGCTTCCCGGAGTTTGGACCTACACGTACGAGAAGAATGGTGATCAACTTCACCAAATCGAGGTCGACTACGCCACGGTCGCTGACTACTACAAAGGCGACCCCGACGGAGGATACACCGCGTACGTCTTCACTGACGCCCTGTCGGCAAACGAGCTCGTCGCCGCACGCAATGCCATCGAGCGAAATGTTCGCGCTCGTTTTGGCATCCCGTTCAGTCCGAGCGCTCCCGCGATCAGGTACGAGCACTCGATGGGGCAGTTTCCCCCATTCGTTCTGCAGCATCCGCTTCCTGGCGGAACACGGAAGGACAGTTCATCCTGAAAACTCGTCGCCACTTCGCGCGACGGAGGGCCGCCCAGCGTTGCTGGTCGGCCTTCTCTTTTTATGTACCAAGGACATCATCTTTTCAGAGAATGTCGTGTACGCTAAATCCTCCTTGCGCCCTGATACGCGACACGTAGCCAGTGATTGCGAGAATGAGGAGGAGTGGAGTGATGGGTACCAAAAAACCATTCGCAAGCGATATCGAATCGAAACTTGAGAGTGTTGCTGTTGAGATGATCGCAACGAAGATGTATACCGTCAGAAGGAATACAAGGAGAGAGAACCCGCGAATCCGTAGCCGGATACATGTCACAAGCGCTCCAACCAAAACCGCAAGGTGTAGTATGGTGAGCAGAATCTTAACAATAAAAATATTTCGTTCTTTTGGTGAGAAATCTGCAATCCCCTGCTGTCCTCTTAGAATCTCAACACCACGTTCTTTGTACGAGAATGTCGCGCCACTATCGAGCGTGTGAAGCCCGACAGGAAATGAGAACACCCTCACAAAACCTTCCCGGAACATCGGCTCACCGATAGCAAAAAGCGAGCGCGTTGTCTTCCGTATGCTCTCGGGCCTAAGATAGTTCTGCTCACCTTTTGCGATAACAGGCGCAACTGAAAAATCTTCGTACAGGAATATATTCCTGTATGTCCACGGCAGGATAACGAGAGCGACAGCGGAGCACATGATCGCAACAATCACCACACGTTTTCCTATTCTCTCCCGCTTTTCTTTTTCACGAACACCATCGACGAGAGCCCACAGGGCGAACACAATAGGCAAGAAAAGGGCGATAACATCAGTAAGCGCGCCGAGACCGAGAAGGATGCCGCAGACGAGTGCTCGCCAGACACTTTCTTCTTTGAGTGCCCGGATAAAAAAGAAGACCGCGGCCGTAAATACAACGGCATACAAGAGAGCCGAACTTCCGTGCCGTATCTGAAAGAGGAACGATGGCCACACCGCTGCAAGAAGCGCCACAATCCAAGGGATCCTACCACTTGCCACTTCTTTTGCGATCGCATAGATAAGAAGTACGAACACGATGTGGAGCAGTATCTGCGAGATTGCGAGCGCTGTTCCGCTTGACCCGATCGTTAGGTAGATGAACGCGAGGTACAAGGGCCAACCCGGAGCGTTCCGACCGAACTCGTGCAGAACAAAATCTCCATCAAGGATATGGTGTGCTGCGGCATCGTAGAGCGGAAAATCTTGATTCAATCGCAGATCATCTACCCGAGGAACCATGACGCACGTCGCAACAACGCACGCGAGAAGAAGAGCGAGGAGAAGCGCCCGATGATCTCTATACCAATGATTCGTACGGTCCATACAAATATGAGCGTGACAGATGTATATGATACACTCGACCGATATATGCAGCCAGACATATCTCGCATCGTCGATGCCCATCACGGATCGTCCTCAGGATTCAGTCGTCACTATCTGACGCTCTATTCGATTATCCTTGGTATAGAAGCGAAGAGTGTGCTTGAGGTTGGTGCCGGATTCTCGACGCAGACGATACTTGCCGCGCTCAAAGAGACCGGAGGGAAGCTCATGACATTCGATATGCGTGACCTCAAGGGCACCGGCAATCCGGAGAGTCTTCGAACAGAGTTCGCAAATGCATGGACATACGTGCAGGGAGATACTCGGAATACATTGCACACGATCGAAAAGATGACATTTGACGTGATCCTCCATGACGGATCGCATGAGTGGCGTGTCGTTCTGAAAGACCTTCGAAAAATACTCCCGCACATAAAACAGAATGGGCTTCTTCTCGTCCACGACACCGAACACCCGGCATTCCGTCTCAAATTCGCAACACGGCTCGCGCTCATCGGGTATCGACACGAAATAGTCACGCTCCCCTATGGCTACGGCCTCACGATTGTCCGTATCCTCGGCAACAAACGAAACGGCTCAGTGAGAACGACCTGGGAAAAGAACAGAAAATAGAAGCGCTGCATACGAGCGAGGTGAAAGCGGCGCGTGCTTCCACACTTCGCACGCATACATGCGTGCTTTTGCTTTCATGCCAGCACACGCACACGCGATCGATGTTCCATACACAATCTGTACGTAGCGTGCCTTACATTCTTTTTTGAGAATGTGACCAAAATCGACAAGAAACGCATCGAGGTGTGGGGCACGATTCGCCGAGCGTGCATAATCGAATTTTTTCCGTCCCTGCGTGAGTGAGCCCGGCGTATCAAGAAACACATCCCCCAGCGGTTCCTGAGAATGGAACCACTGACCCTGCGCAGCAAGACGTGCAGCAACGATGAAATCGACATTGCGTGATACATACGGCGCTTTTAGATACGCATCCTTTCGCGCAAGACGAACCTTCTCGTTATTCCCGAGATATTTGCAGAGAGTTTGTTGAAGTGAGACGTACCCGCTCGTGCGTACAGGAAACGGGACCTCCTTGTCCCCGCGCATCATCCGCGCGGGCACTGAAACAACAATGGCATCGGGGTGCGCTTCCACGAGCAAGCGAAGAAAAGCGAGCGCGTTGGGGTAGAGAGTGTCATCACTGTCCCACACAAGGACGTACTCCCCTTTTGCTTCTTTGATTCCTTGATTGCGCGCAAATGATGCGCCCTTATTCTCCGGCAATTGAACAGTCCGCAGACGTGAGTCCGTGAATCCGGCAAGGATATCCTTCGTCCCATCCGTCGAACCATCATCAACGACAATGATTTCAAAACCCATATCTGTTTGTGAAAGAACGCTCGCAAGACATGCCTGAAGCGTGTGAGATCTATTGTATGTTGCTATGACAATGCTGAGCATCATATGTTTTCCGCAGCTTCTTCTAATACGTTCATGTATTTCTCCGCCACCTTTTCAATACTGAACCCCTTTGCTGTCTTTTGTGCTTCTTGTGCAACGCTATTTCTTTTCTCTACAGACAAGTGAGCAACATGCGCGAGCGTGGTAGCAACACTTTCTGGAGTATGTTCAATGAAGAAACCGTTGATCCCCTCGCGTATATACTCGTTAACACCGGCAATCCTCGTCGAGAGAACAGGGAGACCGAATGCGATTGCTTCAAGCACAGCATTAGGTCCACCTTCATGCCGCGACGAGAGCACAAAGATGTCCGCCGCAGCATAAAAAGCATACGCATCGTCACGGTGTCCTAATAACTTTACAAAAGGAAGACCGCCCCGAAGAGAGAGTAGCCGCTCGAGATTCGATCGCTCTATCCCATCTCCCAAGATAACCAAAACGTACTCCGGATTTTCTTTGTGGAATGTAAGAAAACCTTCAATGAGAAGCGCCTGATTTTTTTGAGGTTTAAGCCGACCCACGTTAAGAACTATTTTTTTCTCTTTCGTTAAACCAAGCTCTGCTCGAAGACGCGCCACCACCTCTTCAGACCCCACCCTAAAGTGCTCAATCTCATCGACATCAACCCCGTTCAAAATCACAAGAAATTTTGACAAAGGGATACAAGCTTGTTTACTTGCAAATTCTGCAACCACTGCAGATATGGCAATAATTCGGTATGACATGTAGGAAAGTACATGATCAATCACTTTTTGAAAAAAATTCTTCTCAATATATGTGTTATGTTCCCGAGTGATGCTCGTGTAGCCAAAAAATGGCTTTAAAAGGCGGAATATTGTATTCGCCCAAAAGGCACTCGACACCACGACGTGAGGTTTCGCCCTACGTAGAGACGCGAACAATTTCCTCCACATGGCAAAGTCCAGATTGGAGGTAAAGGTCAATCGCACTACTTTCACTTCGGGTGGGAGCTGATGATAAAGGGTTTTTTTGTCAGGGTATTCAAAAAAGGTGAAGAGGGAGACATCGAACATCTCATAGTCATACACCCTCATCTGCTTCAGCAATTGTCGTTCTGTTCCGCCCACAACAAAGCTTGGAAGCGCAAATACGACCCGAATCTTTTCTTTTCTCATGAAATTGACTATATCCTTCAGAAATGATGAACACAATGGTACTCTTAGAATAATGTCTACCCACAAGAGAGAGAGTAGAGAAAACACCGTCTCAGTTGGCCTTATTGGAATCGGCCCGTGGGGAATGAAACTTGCCTCACGATTCGATGCACAGGCAAATCTGCGAGGATTCACTGCGAAAGGAAATGCGGAGAGAGTCGAGATCTTCAAAAAAGAATTCCCCTCTGTTACCCACTACTCAAGTACCGAGGCTCTTTTAGAGGATACAAGCATCCAAGCAGTTGTGATCGCGACACCAATCGAAACACACTTCGAGATGGCCCGCTTGGCGCTCAACCACGGAAAACATGTTTTTGTAGAAAAACCCGCCGCACTCGACCAGACGAGCGTACGCGAGCTCATCGGACTCGCCCAGAAGCATAACCGGGTACTCTTTACTGGCTACACATTCCTCTATCATCCCGTGTACAAGCACCTGCGAGAGTTGATAAAAGATACACCCCCGCAACGCATCATCTTCTCATGGCAGAAGCTCGGGAGCTTCCGAGAATCCGGCATCCTCAATCTCATCTGCCACGATGTGGCGCTTTTCGCTGATCTCGTGGGCGAGCTTCGGGGAAGCCACATCTTCTTTCGGGCCGATATCATCGGTAAGGACGATATTGCCCAGATAGGGTCTTCATTCGGAACTGCCGGATCAGCACTCTTCACAATCAACCGTGTGTTCCCCGGAATACCGACGAAATCCGTCGTCGTGATGACCGATTCTGAAACCTATGTATGGGAAAATGATGCCTTGTACAAAGCATCCGATGGATCGCTTCATGACATCACGGAGAAGGTCATCGCATCGCAACCGCTCGAGCAAGAATGCTCGCACTTCCTCGAACGTGTCGCCGAGGACACATACTGGTCTCGCTCTGACGGAGTTCACGATATGGAAGTTGCTCGTTTCTTTGAGGAAGTCATGCCGCCATCGGCTTAACCCGTGCTCGAGCCACCATCTCGAACAATCCGAACAATCTCCTCTGCGACGTCAATGCAGGTTCCGATCTTTCCCGAGAAAACCGTAACGATACGGTCGTTGATCTTTTGGACGATTGTCGGACGTTCATCAGTATGATCCTTGAATGGAAGAACTGAACGAATGGTGTAAAAAGATCCGATATGTTCAACGTCTCCAAGGGACGGGATGAACTCACGGATAAGACCGAGGAAGGCTTCTATGTTGCTATGAGACGGCACTGAAATAAGCCCACGGTGCAAAAAATCAGCAAGATGCGTCGGGGTGTGCATACCTTTACTGGTCTCACGGTGATGAATTGCATGTTCAACGCTACCGAGCAAATGGAGCCCCGTCGTGCCGTACGGATCAAGGCAAAAAAACGGACCGTCAATGATAACAAGGCTGATATCTTTAAATTCCTCGGGAAGCCGAACAAGAGGTTTTTCGCAGAGCTCATATTGATATACCTTCTGATGCTCGGAATTCTCACCGAAGAACTCGTTGAGGTGCCCATATGCAGCAACAATCACCGTGTCGTATGCTTGTGTGGTCTGTTCAGTTGCGGTGGTGTTGAATATCATTCTCACTCTGCTCGCATCTAAACGCTGTTTGAACTCTCTTTTCAGAGCATGAATATCAATCGCATGTTCCTTAACCTCGATTACAAGAGATATTTTTGACGGATCGAGTAGGACACATTCTGAGACTGTGTATGGAAGCTGGTGTTCGTCGAGAATCCGCAAATACTCTTCGGGACGCACCCGTGATCCTTCCGTTGGAATCGCATAGAAACGTTTTGCGTCTTTGACTATGGCCGAGGAGAAGGCTTCTTCAAAACGCGGCGTTGATTGGTTACACGATATAATCGTCTCAGAACTCCGGGGATAGTGATAGCCACGGTGAGATCGCAGTTGATTCGCCCCAGAAGCTCCGAGGAGAATATCCTCTCGAGACTCGTAGACATCGACTGCGAATCCAGCCGCATCAAGCCAGAGCGCCGCCGTAAGACCAAATATGCCGCCGCCGACGACAGCAATCCTCTTATTTGAGTTGTTTTTAGGAATGGGGCTCATAAACAACAATCGCATACCCCATCGGACACAACGGCGCGAATCGATCTGCTTGCATGCACCACGCGACCACGCGCGGGTACCATGGACGATTGCGGAAGATAATTTTTCCCGTTGTCCGCTCGGGGATAGTTATCAAAAAGAAATGTGCGAGAAATGACGCGATGCCTCCCAGAGGATACACGGCATAGTGTGATCCGGCAAAGAGTCTCTTGATCCGCCGTGGGGTGTACTGCCGGTACCCGTGCCACACATACAAAAAAAGACACCAAAATGACGGCACGACGTGCACCTCGATTCCCTCTGGAGCCCGGGATGCATGCGCAATACGAACTGCGTTTGCATCATCGGGTATATGCTCAAGAGAGGTATTCGAGATGACGAAATCAAATGTTTGTTCTGGAGAAAACCTCTCGATTCCCTTTTCTATGAACGTAGTGATAAAAAGAGGCGTGTCAAATCGTGCAAATCGTTCTTCATGAACAACATCTATGCCGGTATATTCCCCCGAGTACCCCCTTGATGTAAGAAGTGTTCGAACGTATCCACTTCCACATCCAATATCAAGAATACGAACCACTCGTTTCGGAAAAATCTTTGGCACTTCATACAGAAAAAAAGTGTCGATATATATTCGAAAGAAGGAAGATTCTCCCCTCTCTTGAGGTGGGGGATGAAAGCGTTTTTTAGGAACGCGGGCAAAAAGACCCGTCATACCACGAGCAAGGTTGTGAAAAAGGTAGCGAACCTGTTGAGGACGGGAAAGAGGTATATCACCGGAGATTTCACGCATACAAGATAGTATAGTTGTTTTCTAGGATTGCTTTTTCGGACGGGACAGAAGAACAAAAAACCTTGGCTCAAACACACGACTGTCATAGGGCACGACTTCCGACCCTGTGGGAGTGTCATAGATACCGAACCGACGACGCATCACGATCTCGCAAAGACGCACTGCACGTCGCACGAAATAATTCGTAAGCCAGCGAGAAACGAGTCGCTGGCCAAACATTTTCTCAACGATAAGATACGGAGAGAGTTCAGCGATAAGTTCGTCGTATCGATACTCGAGAACATGGAATTGATTGAGTGGGTGGATACTGAATGGGGATGTCACTTTTTTGTTCGGTGTCGAAATGATGACGAGCCCGTCCGGCGCGAGCCAGCGAGAGAGGTTCGCAAGATATGCGCGCCGCACCTCCTCTTCGAGATGTTCTATCGTTTCGAATGAGCAGATGATATCAAAGGATGCGTCGGGAAAAAGAGTATCACCCGCAGATGCTTCGATAAATTCGACACCGGCCTGCGCAAAATGTGTTTGCGCGTAGAGAATGGATTCGTGCGAAACGTCGACACCGGTATACGAAGTAGCCCCTGCGACAATGCACGTCGGGGCTCCGTACCCTGTACCACATGCAATATCAAGGACCCGCTTTCCTTTGACAAACGCGGTCGCGAAAGCGTACCGTGCTTGGTGCTCTGCTTCCGTCCGTTCGGATGATTCTCCGATAATAACTTGTTCCCCTGTCGCTTTCATGTGTCCTCTACGATATCACACGCTCGATAACGCGCTTCAGGTCTTCCGCGATCTTCTCGGGAGTCCCGCGTGACATAAAAAGTTCGTATCCACCACCACCAATCCGCTTTGCAAGACCTGAGTCGTCGCGGAGAGAAAGTACCGCACGCGCAAGGTCATTCGAATCTCCTGGAATACAGAGAAGAACGTTCTGCCCATCCTGTGCAATCTCTTCTATCGCCTCAGTACGTGCGGTAACAACAGGCTTCCGACATGCCCACGCCTCATACACTTTGTTGGGAATAACGAGATGTATTTTGTGAGTCGTCCCGGCAATACCGATCGATACATCCGCTCGATTGATATATTCACGAAGATCTTCGTACAGAACATCATCATGAAAAGATACCTCTGGATATTCCTTCTCATACATCCGCTTTATGCTTGTGCCAACAACTGAGATCTGTATCCCCTGTGCTGAAAGCATCTTCCCCGCAGCAAGTACGGTAGGAACACCATGAAGCGGAATGTTCGTTCCGTGAAAGTGGACCGTGAAAGGGTGTGGCGACGAGGAATCATTTGCATCCGGATAAAAAACCGACGGATCGGATCCGACAAGAATGCGATGACTCCGTTCTGGGTCACACCCGAATTTGTTCACAAAAAAGTCGCGGTGGGCGAATGTGTCAAAAAGATATGCGTGCGCAAGGTGACATGAGAGAAGATCGAGGAGATAGTAGTATGCCGCGTGCAGACCTACACGTGAGTATTTCTGTCGGTCATCAACAAGCGTCATGTGTAAAGAGAAAAACGGATCAAAAATAATCTTCTTTGACGATATAAGTCGCGCTAGTATGAGTGCCTGCTGTCCCGGAAACGCAACGAACATGATGTCGTACCTGCCACGAATCTGAGCGTGCTTCCGAATGAGGTCTCTGTATTTTCCTACTCCCTTTTTGTTTGTTCTGCATTCGACAACTGTGTGCCCGCTTAACTCAAATGCACGCTTGAGGATGCGGTTCCTGGGGTAGGTGGGATCATAAATCCCAAAAAAACATATCTTCATATATGCGCGTCGTTCAAAATACCAACCATCCGCTCTATGAGAGATTGGAGACGATGTTCCGATGCAATCTTTTGGACCAACACACGCAAGGATTGGAACTCTCCATCGCTACGTTGTGCCATTTGTAGAAGTGCATTTGCAAGTGTTTGGGCGTCACCTTGAGGAAATGCGACGACACCGGGCCGACCGACGCTCACTGAAAGCGTTCCCTCATTACACGTCACGACAGGAAGACCTGCCGCCATCGCTTCAAGAGGAGCCTTATCAAGCGCGCCCGTCGTGCTAGCGCTCACAAACACGTGTGCCTTATGAAGATACGGGAGAATATCCTTTTGGGGGACAGGCCCAACAAATGTTATTTTCTCTGACAAACCGAGTTCTTTCACTCGATCGTGAAGTTTCTTTTCATATGCTACCTGGTCCGGCGTTCCGGGTCCGCCGATGATAGAAAGAATGATTGAAGTTCCACGCTCCGTAACAATACGGATTGCGTCGATGAGTGTCTCATATCCTTTTACCCGAGAGATCCTACCGAATGTTACTACGCGGAGAACATCGCGCGGGAGGATTTCGGTAGAAGGAATGAATCGTTCCAGATCGATGCCGTGGCCGACAATGTGCGTTTTGTTCGATTGAATACGAAAGCTCTCTGTGGTCGATGTAAAAATATCGTGAGCAAGAATGGTGGCGAGGCGAAGTGAGGCGCTGACCGATCCGTGGGTATACCAAAGACCGATACGTTTCTTGAGTGCGCGCCACACAACACCACCTAAAACCACATAGATTGGGTTCATGTGTACAAAAACCGCGTCATAGTTTTTTCTTTCCCGCCATATATATGCATAGAACCGACGCAGGTATTTGAAGTGCGAGGGGCCCTTTTCTTTTCCGAGAGAAAGGACATGAACATTCTTTGGAAGCGCGTGCACGCCTTCATACAAACAGATGACGACTACCGACTCGCACTTTTGTGCAAACTCTTCAATCCATCGGTGAAAAAATCCGAGATTGTCATCTGCGCTATCAACTTTTTGTGTAAGGATAAGAAGTTTCATCTTCGGGAACTGACGAATTCAACCAGCGGACGCTGATAATCAAGAACGGTCTTTCCTCCATACTCTTTTTGGAACGCCTCTTTGATATTCCGTGAAAACCCTTCAAGAACATCCCTGTGTGAAGAGAGGTGTGTGATTTTTTCTGCATACGCTTCAGATTTTGCTTCCTGAGAAAGCACGTACCCTGTTTTTTCATCCATAACGAGGCCCTTGATTCCACCAACCTCTGCAGCAATAACAGGCATACCAGCAACAGCCGCTTCCATGAATACGCGGGGGAATCCTTCATAGCGGGATGGCAAGAGAAGTACATGATGCGAAGAAAAGAGTCCTACAATATCGTGACGCGACACAACACCGCGCATATCGCACACACCATCAAGACCGCGTCGGTGTACCTGTTGTTCAAACCACGCACGCTCTCTACCCTTGCCGACAATAGTAAACCGCACACCGTTCCCCGTCGCACGTTTTGTTGTATCAATGATTTCGAGCAGAAGAGGAATATTCTTCTGCAAAACGAACCTTCCCATAAACAAAATCCTGAACGGAGATTCCGAGAGATTCCTGGACAACGTCTGCAAAGCATCGAGATCCGTTGGCATCATCGGTTTGAAAAAAACTTTCTTACCATATTCTTCTTTAAGACGCTCCACGGTTTCAGGACCATCTGTCTGGATCGCATCCGCCCTCTTGAGAACATGCGGTGCAAGAAGCGTATAGAATCTATGTTTGAGTGATTCCGTTCGAATAAAGACGTTGTGTATGTCTGTACCAAAAACACCAGCAACCATGGGTATGTGAAAATGTTTTCCCACCAAGAGTCCTACCAGACCAAAAAGAAATGGGTCTTGTGTGATGATGCTCCCGGGGCGGATTTTCCTTACAACACGCCCAAGTGTTGTGGATACCCTTAAAAGACCGAGAAGTTTTGATCGGTACGGGACAGGATGCACAAAAACCCGCGGGAGAACTTCTCGCACTTCACGAAGCGGTGTCGGCGCTGAGAGTATCACGTGCACCGACGCGTAGAGTTCTGTGTACACCTGCATACGACGTGCCGTGTCACTTGTTGCGTCACCGACAGAGGCGTCGGTCGAGAGCATTACTACGGGTTGTTTTTCTAATGAGGGCATAGGGCAAGAAATTCGTGTGCGATATCTTTGTACGAGTGGATGAATGAAAGTGCGCGGACACGGAGGGCATACTCACGATAGTGGGTTTCGTCAGCAAGCGTCAGAAATGCGTTCGCTATTTCGTCTTCATTAAGAGGGTCTACCAAAAATGCCGCGTTCCCAATACGATTTGTTATACCATTTTCACGAGTTAAAATGACTGGTTTTCCAAATGAGAGAGCTTCAAGAATAAAGTTCGGTCCTATATCTCCGAGAGACACGAGAACCGCAGCATAACAATTTTTGAGTGCTTCGATAACTTCATCGTGTGGACGATTAAACCGAAGCGTGAGCGATATGCGCGGGAATTTCTCTTGTGCTTTTTTGAATGCGCGCTCTAATGTGTCCGTATTTTTCCACTTAAGATCTCGGACTATGCATACAAAATTTTTCTCTGCATCGGGAGATGGTGTTTCTACGACAGACACCGGCTCATAATTGTTCTCAATGACTGAAACCTTTGTTGAATCGACGATATATACAGGAACCCAGATATCACGCTGATATGTCGTATTAAATACGATTTTGTCCATTTGTTTCAATGCCCATCGCGTCAGTGTAAAAACCATTTTTTCTTTTTGTGTAAAATTTCGTTCTGCGCTATAAAATTCTGAAAAGAGTATTTTTTCTCCTGTCCGCTCCACATACTGCTCCCATAAAAAATCACCTCCCGTTCGAAGGATGACGTGCCCACCAAATATCTTTCTAAGAAGCGCCACCGGAAGACCGACGCTAAACGTGTCAAGTGTAATCGTTATATCCGCACGTATGAATCCCAAGATAGATTTTAAAAAATAGACAGCGTGGCGGATTCCCGTCGGAAGATGGTGCTCAATCGTGTATGTCCGCACAAAAACAGTATGCCCAAGAGATTCAAGGGCTGCTTTAAGTTGTGATGCGTAATGTCCCGTTCCCCCGGTCTTTGGGGGATAGATTCCTGTCGCAATAAGGATACGCATGCTTTTCATGGTTGCATAAGTGAGTGAAAAAGGGAAAGCCGGACGCCAACTGCGCGCCCGGCTCAATTCTCCCCAAAGATCTGCTGACCCGAGCTCACTTAGGCCGTGGTTAGGCGATGCACATCCGGAGGAGAGGTGCGAACTTCTGGTTGCCGCTCAACGCAGCGATCTCACGGGCCTCGTCGAGCGTCATGAGACCAGCATTGACTGCCGCGACAAGAACAACCGCTTCATCGGCGTCCTCGGGGAGACCCGAGAATGCCATCACGAGGTTCTTAGCCGCACGAATCCCCCCGCCCCACTCGTTGCGTTCCGGATTGCGGCTCTCCGCGCTTGACCGAAGATTGTCCTGGATGATGCGCAAAACCTTCTCCACACAGTAGTCGACCGAGGGAGAGGTTGGTGGAACGTATCCTAGGCGCATCTTGAAGGGCATCCAGAGTTCCCCCCTCTTGTCTTTGCACCAGTTGAGAAAGAACCACCCCGCAATCTTCCTTCCCCTCTCGGAATCCTCGGTGAGACCATTCGCAATGGCCACATCCAGGATCCGAGGGAGTGATCCGAGGATCTGACCCACGTGATCGAGCGTTGCGCGCACCGTTGCACCAAACCTTTCCCCCCGATCAATGTCGGGGCTTGTCTAGACAAGATAATACGTAATGGGGAAGGTTATGTCAAATAACTTTCACAAAAACTTTTTCACGCATATCGCGCGCGACAGTGTCCCATCCGTATTTTACTCGAACCATCTCGCGCGCATTTTTTACAATCTTCTTGCGGAGTACATCATTCTCCATGAGCCGCACGACGGCACTTGCAATCGATTCGGGGTTTTTTACTTCACAAAACAATCCCGTCGGCGCTACCTTCCCCAGCGGGCTTTCGGGGTCTATCAAAAAATCGGGAATGCCACCGACGCGCGTTGCGACAATTGGAATTCCGGCTGCCATTGCCTCAAGAAAACTCGAACCCATTCCTTCGGAGAGTGCTGGACGGACGAAGATGTCTGATACTTGGAGGTATGCGGGAACGAGGTCTGTGTCTACTTGGCCGCAGAACCGCACGCGTTTTTGAAGTCCTTTGGACACGACTTCCTTCCACAATCGCTCCCCAAGAGGACCCGCGCCTAAAACTAAAAATTTCACGCGCTCCGGCAATTTTGAAAGTGCTGCAATAACATCTCCAAGTGCATTCTTCTCAACAAGGCGTGATGTTGTCACGAGATATACTTCGTTCGGTTTCTTATTGAGGGCATAGATAAGTTTGTTTGTTTCTTTTGTATGCTTTGTACTTGCAAATCTTTCAAACTCAACTCCATTCGGAATAACAACCGGCTCTCCGGGGTATCCCATGTCTTTTGCAAACTGTGCGAGATATTTTGAAATTGCCTGTACGACCGTTGCTTCAGTAAAAATGCGTTTCAAGAGTCCGGAAAAAAGACGGATGCGGCGGCGTTTCGTGATGTATTCCGTCGTGTCACCATCTTGGAGTGTCAAAATATACGGAGTCATATCCCGAAAAAATTTCCGCAACAAAACCACGGGAAATCCCATATTTGTCATAAGAGACCAGTATGCATTGTAGGGTTTCCCCCGCGAAAGGGAGCACGCCTTCAAAACGGCGAGTGGCACATACAGAACCTTCACGAGATACCACGGGAAGCGGGAAAGATCTTCGAATGTAATCCCTTTTTTTGACGGGCCGATACGGTGAATCGTCACATTCCCAACCCTCTCAATACGTGGAAGGTTCGCGTCCGCGCGAAGAGCGATGAGGTCAAATTCTATCTCCTCCTTTGAGATCTGGTCCGTGATGAATCGCACGGCCATCTCCGCCCCACTCTCGTAGGGATGGTACATGAGAGAAAAGATGAGGATGCGCTTGGTTGCCATCAAGGCATCATACCATGCAGTTGTTTTGCTTCATGAAGACGCTTCTGTCACCTCAATAATCGTGAACGCGTGTGCTGGCGGAAGGCCTGTACCTGAACCGACATCTTTTCTTGTTCTCTGCGTTGTCAAAAAACCAAGAAGAGCAAGGGTACTTACAATAAGCGTTCCGGCAAGAATATACGGCAACACGCTTTCTGTATGAGACGCTGTCGGAACAACTTCTTCAACATACCCAAGCACCTTATTTTCTACTACGGCGTTTGGTTCGTATGTGGCGGCTTTTTTGCCACCGGGATAGAGAAGTTCTACGCGGTCCTCTTTTTGTGGCAAAAGTTCGGTTACTTCTTCAGGAAACTTCACTGCACTTCGAGGTGCGATCAGAGTATCATCAGGAAACGTGAATGTGTCTCGTGATTTGCTTCCTTTCTCGTACTCAATGTGTATCTGCCAGCGTGAAAGGTCGAGTTCCGTTTCCGCGCCGTTCGCGACCTCGATGTATCCGCCGTTTCCCCAATCAATGTCGCTTAAGCGGACTTCTGCTGGAACCGCCGTCACCATGAGCTTATCCTTCGCCCTTTGATTGTCTCCAGAGACATTGAGAACAACCGTATACGTGCCAGGTTTTCGATACGTGTGCGCTTCTTCTTTTCCTTTTCCCTTTCCACCATCTCCAAATGACCATGCGTAGTTCGCCGCGGAGATTCGTATGTTTTTATCGCTCACGCCATACCCCTCAAACAACGCCTGTGCCCCAACCGTCACAAGACGGTCTTCACCTGCATAGGCAAAAACGACCTGCTTATATCCACCCGTTATTGTTTTCTTGGCAGTTGTGCTCGAGGAGCTCGAGGAAGAAGTAGATGTTCCCGCAACTTCTCCCCCGGTATCCTCCGTGCTGTTAATCGCCTTTGGTGTCGGAACGCCTGTTATCCACGTCCCATCGGCCTGACGTTGAGCTGTGTGTTTTGTTGTGTTGTTTCCGCCGAGATTCTCCCAGTTCGCGCCGCCTGAGGCCGTATCGACGACAACACCATCTTTATCGAGAATCTTCAATGTCTCGCCCGTATTTCCCAAATCGCCCGTATATATCTTGTCTGCAGGAATTCCAGAAACACTTTCATCGTCTGTCCGTTCAAGTAAATAATAGCCACTAGCGGATATCGAACCAGAAAGCGCTATTGACGGACTTCCATCCTCTGCGATAAGTTTCCACCCAGTGAGTGAAACGAGATCTGCGCCATCGTTCACGATCTCAATCCATTCATCTGTTGCTGACGTTACAGTTCCCATCCAAGCAACTTCGTTTATAAAAAGGGCTGCAAATGTTTGCGTTGGTGCGAGCGCCACAAACAAAACAAAAAGAAAAAGCTTCCGTTTCATGCGAAAACTCTATCTCATGCAAGATAAAGAGGCGTTAAAGAATACTTACTTCTTTTCCCGGTCAAACAACTTTTTCAAAACGTGTTCAGGAACTTCAGGAAGTGCTTGTTTCTGTTGAGAAAGATTTGGCGCAGGGGGCACGGGGGCACTCTGGGCAGGTTTCGGTGAAGGATTCTGGACTGGCGGAGGTGGCGGTGTTTGTTTTACTTCCTGCTTCGGTGGCTGGGATTGTTGTGGTTGTTGTTGTGGTTGGACTTGAGGAGCTGGTCGTGATGAAGGAGTTTGTTGCACGGGTTCTCGCGGAACAGGGGTTATACCCTCATCCGGGGCAACAGGTTGCTGAAGGACTGCCGCCAACGCGTCGCGTAAATCTTTCAACCGCTCTTCTGACGGTCCTTTTTCTTTCTTTTGGCGCGCACGCTCTTCTTCTTTAAGGCGCGAAAGAGAAACAGCTTGCCGAACCCGATCTTCACGATTAGAGAAACCTTTTTGTTTTCCTTCTTCTTGACGGGGTTCTCTTCCCTCCGGAGGTTTTACAGGGCTTCTTTGCTCACTGCGGGGAATTCCGGACTCCTCTTTTCTCTCCGGTGGCCTGCCGCCACGTTGTTCTCCTCGAAAACTACCTCCACCTCGTTGACCACCACGATCTCCCGAAGAACTACCCTCCCGGCGAGGCGGCGGAGCAGAACGCGTCTCAGAGCGTCCGCCGCCTCCTTCTCTTTCCTCTCTACCAAACACCTTTTCGTGCCACGTAATGATATCTTCTTCAACGGGACGTCGTGCTCGGGCAAATTGCTCACGTGAACGAGCGATGGCGACATCGCGGTACGAAACAGCTGGTGACGCGATAGGTCCCAGTGTTCGCGCGGAAAAAGGAGCAGACGACATACCATCAATCATAAGTTTGAGGTATACCTGCGCAAACCCGAGATTCACGAGATCTTCTGCGGTGAAGAGCGGTGCGAATTCTTTTTCGAGATACTCGGCGTCCGTCGCACCAACACGGAATGTAATCATCGTTCCGACGTTGCCGAAGACGGCGGCACGCACTTCGTCAGACATCTGCTCGATGTACTGATGCGCCATCGTGAGATTCAATTTATATTTTCGCGCCTCCGAGAGGATGTCCGCAAAGGACTCGTTCGCAAATGATTGGAATTCATCGACGTAGAGATAAAAGTTCGGCAGTTTATTGAGTTCATCCTCACGCAAGTCGGCGCGTGACATCGCGGCAAGGTAAATCTTTGTGATGAGCATCGAGCCCAAGAGATTCGCGCTATCTTCACCCACCTGCCCTTTCGAAAGGTTAATGATGAGGATCTTGCGCTGATCCATGATCTCGCGAATGTTAAAAGACGATTTCGACTGGCCGACGATATTCCGAATGACAGGATTCGCAGTGAATTGTCCAACTTTGTTCTGGATTGCAGGAGTCGCTTCGGCTGCGAATTTATCGGTATATCGTGCAAACTCATCTTCCCAAAATGACTTCACACCAGGGTCAGTCACCGACGCGACCACAGCGGCGCGAAATTCCCTGTCAACGAGCATCCGGTTGATTCCCAAAAGCGTTGCGCCTGGGTACTCGAGAAGCGCCAGAATCGTATTGTTCAAAATATATTCCATGCGGGCTGACCACGCATCAACCCAGATTTTCTTAAATGCAGACATGAGACCCGCCGCAACAAGGTGACGTTTGTCCGGACCAATATCTTCCATCACGTTGAATGAAACCGGATTTGCAAGATCAAACGGTGCAAAATACACGACATCATTGATACGATGCTCGGGAATGTAGTCAAGAAGAAGGTCAGCGGTCTTGCCGTGCGGATCAATGAAGGCGAATCCTTCGCCGTTCTGGATATCCTGCACCGCCATGTTCTCAAGCAGAGTTGACTTACCGGTTCCGGTCTTTCCGATGACGTAGACGTGACGCGTCCGGTCCTTGGCTTTAATGCCAAATTTGACGAGTTTATTCCGGTGGTCGGTCTCGCCGATATATGTGATTCTGTTTGGATCAAAAGAACTCATGCAAAAAGAGATGTACCTTGTGAATGCTTTCTACAGTATAAAACAGCGGAGCAAAAACGAAAGGCCGCCGTTCTCGCGAACGGCGACCACCGAGAGAAACGCGAACGACCGTTCAGTCGTCCGCACGGGATGTAACCGTCGCGCTAGGATTCCACACCCTGACGCTCGTCCATCCTCCCTCTTGGACAACGACAGCGGCCGACCATCCGGCCGTCCGGACGAACCCGGTGATCTCGTAGACCTGACCGACCGTTAGGTACGGACCGAGTTCGACTCGGGCAAATCCGTTGGTCTGAAGCTGGACGCTGATCGCGCCCAGCACCCGCGACTTCGCCTCTTCATTCCAGGGAAACCACTTGCCTCCCTGGGTCTTCTCAACTTGTCCTAAGGTGACCATCGTTTCTGTTCCTCCCGTAGGTTTGTACTGCTCGCTGAAAGGGATGGTACTCTTCGAGAAACACTCTGTCTAGAAAATATTATTCATTCAAAAGCGCCCCTCTTGTATAGGTATTCCCCGCATCCCACAGAGCCCAACTCGTGAGCCCAACATCGTATGTCGCCTGTATCTCCGCACGGACCATCTCCGGCGTGTATGTCGCTCCGAGATCGAAGTCCTGAATCCATGGGCGAAGTTGTGATTCTTTGATATCCCCGTGTCCTTTCTCTGCCTGCGCTTTCAAAAAGATAATGTCAGTCGTCGTCGCGGGAGACACAACGCTTGCCGCAACAACACGCGCGCGCCGCGCGGCCTCCCTCATTGAATATTCGATAACCTCGTACGGATGCGCTGCCGGATCCGCAATACCGATAAAACCATCATTGTAGTGCGAGGGATACACCATCGGCATCACGTAATGGAAATACGGGAGCGCGCGTTCAAGCACTTGCCCGATACCAAGATCGTCCGTGTTCGTTGTTGTATACCCGAAGAGGTCAACGGAGAGTTTGGGCGCCGTATCGAATCCACGGGTTGGTTTCGAGAGGTGGTCATACAGGTATGCAAAGAAATCCTCGAGCCGCTCTTCTTTGTTTTTTCCTTCGCTCCACGTGAACGCGATATCTTTCATCGGACCATCTGATGGGTAGCGGACGTAGTCAAAGTTGAGCTCATCAAATCCGAGCACATACGATTCTTCAGAAAGTTCGATGATATAGTCCCAGAACGGTTCCGCACCGACGTCGATGAACGAGAGTCCTTTATTATCTTTCCACGTGCTCCCGTCACTTGCTTTTTTCACCGCGAGTTCGGGGTGAAGTTTGCTGTAATGAGGGTCCTGAAACACGGTGATACGTCCGATGACGTAAATATTTTTTTCATGGAGCGTTTTGATGAACTCTTTCATGTCATAGGCGCCGCACGTATCTGAAACAGCATTTGCAAGAATTTCGTTGTCAGTTGTAAATGCAATCCTTCCCGAGAAATCCTTGATATCAATAATGACAGCGTTGAGTTCCGTCTCATCAATAAGTTTGACGAGTTTTTCACGGAACGACGGCGTTCCGACAACACACTGCGTCATATAAATCGCCTTCAAGGGTTCGGGTGTCTCAAGATGGATGACATCGGGCTTCGGTGGTGGTGTTTTGAGTGTCTCGCCTCGGCCCACCAAATCACCATTCATGTACGTTGACGAAAAGAGTCGTGGTGCGGCAAAAAGAAGTACCCCGACGAGAATAAGGAGGACTATAAAAACAATGCGTCGCGGGGACAAAACTTTTTGCATAGATGTATGGGCAAGTATACCCCAGCTGCTCACTTTTTTAAAAAATAGTGCTGGGGTATACCCCGCCGGACAAGGTTTTGAATGAACGTTTTGGTGCAAGAACACACTCTGATACACTCACTTCCAGACAGCACACTATGGGAAGGGGGCGTGGTGGAAAGAAATCCAAAAAAGCGAGTGCTCGATGCGGAGCAAGAAAGAGCGGCGATTCCGCCCCTGTGCGATTTCATCGACCACTACCTCGACCTCATGAACGAGAGGGAGTTGGTTGAATTTCTTGGCCGTTTCTATGGGAACGAAGCGGTGGAAGAAGAGATCGCGGCAATGGAGGTTGGGGACAAGGTCTACAAAGAGTACGTGCCGCATCTGAGGCGCGGTCCTCGGCCGCAAAACGGACACGACACCGGGCTGAAAGTGAAAGGAGAGTAGGTGCGGACAGAAATAGAAGTGAAGGTCACTCTCCGCTCGGTCGTAACCGAGCAGATGCGCCTGCGACACGGACTCGACAGGTCCACGTCTTCAGATGCATTGCGGGAAGCGTGGCGACTCGCCACGCTTCCGCCGGAGCAGTGGCCGGATGCGCTCCCATTTCCAACAACAAACCGTCACCAGCCGAACCCCAACCCGTAGCGAAAAACTCCCACAAAGGGATTACGACCTACCTGTGTCCATTCCAGGAGGTCGTTTTCTATTGATGTGCAACGATAATCACAAATTCCCCGCGCTGTTTATCTTTTTGTGTTTCAAAATATTCCTGTACTTCTTTTGCGCTTCCCCGTACCACCTCTTCAAAGATTTTTGTGAGTTCGCGCGCAATGACAACCATACGTTCATCCGGCAATACTCCAACAAGAGAGGCAAGTGTTTTCAAAATGCGGTGTGGTGATTCGTAGAATACGACCGCGCGTTCTGTTTCTGCGATTTCTTTAAAAAGTGTTTGACGTCCCTTTTTGTGTGGTAAAAATCCGAGAAAAACAAATTCGTGTGTGGAGACCCCGGCAATCGAGAGCGCGGCAGCAAGAGCGGACGGTCCGGGAATCGCCTCAATTAAAACATCGGGAAGTTTTTCGCGTACGTGTCCAATAACAAGTGAGCCCGGATCAGATATTCCCGGTGTTCCTGCATCCGTCACCAAAGCAACCTTCTTCCCTTCTGAAAGCGCTCCGATGATCGAACCCAATTTCACTCGCTCGGTTCGCGCATTGAGAGGTGTCATCCGCGTTGTTATCTCATAGCGATCAAGGAGCCGCCCCGTCACGCGCATGTCCTCACAGAAAATAACATCCGCCTCCTTGAGAATGCGGAGTGCCCGAAGCGTTACGTCTTCGAGATTTCCAATAGGTGTCGCAACGACAGATAATTTCGCTTCCTGCATGAGAGTAGTGTACGAGTGTGTTCGTTAAAAACAAGTATGCCCGTCAAACCGAAACGCTTTACTCGAACCATAAAGAAGCGTAGAGTGACCGCGGAAAGGGGGTGCTTCCATGACGGAGCACGTAAAGGTCAACGGGGCCAATGTCGTCATCGAAGGCCCCGACGAGACGTTCTTGCTTGAATTGGGTTCATACGGTCGTTGGATGCTTCCCGGCGGAGGCGTCGAACGGGCTGAGTTACCTGTACACGCGGGGATGGACGAGACCCTCGAGGAAACAGGACTCATCGTCGCCCAGGAAGACCTGCAACTGATTGCGCTCCTCGTGCAAAAAGTCGTCCGAGGTGGGCAAACCATACCAATTTCCGGCATCGTCGCTCTTTACCGTTGCGATAAGTACGATGGGAAACTCCCCACCGAACCCAATGACGAGGTGGTGGAGTGGAAGTTCGTAACCTTCGAGAGAGCGCTCGAGTTGTACCAGCAAGGAAAGCTGCTTCGAGGATACATGCGGATGTTAGTCATCTATGACAACATTCGTCGAGGTCTTCTGAAGCCGGTCTACGAAGCTATCCTCGCCGACCAGGTACCCGTCCGCCCACAACTGTTCATCTGACATCGGTCCGCCGGCCGACACAACAGCGCGCATCCCTCGAGGAAGGGTGCGCGTCTTTCGTTTTTACGATACTGTATACAAACTATGCACGCTGTTATTCTCGCCGCAGGAAAAGGAACACGACTTGCTTCACTCACGGATGAAACCCCGAAGTCACTTATCTCAATACTTGGAAAACCGGTGCTTGAGAGGATTTTTGAGTCACTTCCTGCAACAATCACCGAGATAATTGTCGTCACAAAATATAAAGAAGAACAAATACACGCGTACTGTAAAAATCATCCTCGTGCATCAGACATTGTGTGCATCTCGCAAGGCGAAATGTCAGGAACGCTCGGTGCCTTGGTCAGTGCCGCCACGCTTGTTTCATCTCCATTCCTTGTGATAAACGGGGACGATATACACTCACAAAAAGATCTCTCGCGTCTCCTCGAACATCCACGCGCTTTTGGTGTCACACATCGAAAAAGTCACGGCTATCACGCAATTGAAAAAAACACGGATGGTTATCTTGAAAACATGCGCCCCCAAACCACTACCGAAGAAACGGCAGGCGTATTCATTGCAACAGGAGCATACATTCTTGACGTCGACTTTTTTGCACTTCCCCCAAAACAACTCAAGAATGGTGAGTATGGCATTCCTCACACACTTCTTGGTTCAAAAGAAACATATCCTGTTCGTATTATTGATATGCCTGATTGGATGCCCGTGAACACGCCCGAAGATTTGAAAGACGCGGAACGAACAATCACTTCTCAGTAACTCGTTTTAGGTGTGCTGGTATATGTACAAGGATTTCGTACGGAATTGTTCCGGACGCAACTGCTATCTTTGAGGCGCTATTCCCCGCCTTTGGATCGGCACTTATGACTTCCGCAGAATCTCCCTCTTTCACGTTGGGAATATCCGTCACATCAACCGTCGTCATGTTCATCGAAACGCGGCCGACAATTGGGCACTCGCGATCATTAACGCGTATAACACCCTTGTTTGAGAGTTGACGGCTGATTCCTTCAAAGTATCCGGCGGGGATTGTTGCTACCTTTGTTTCGCGAGTTGCGGTCCACGTGTTGTTATACCCGACCGATTCTCCGGCAGAAATTGTCCGGAGGGCAGTAATAGATGTACGAAGAGAAAGCGCGGGCTTGAGATCCTGCACTTCATTTGCAGGATCAATACCGTAAAGTCCCATACCGAGACGAAGGAGATTTGCATCGATTTCCTGAATGTATTTAGTTGCCGCCGTCAGAGCGAGATGGTACCAGCGTGTGTCAGGAATCTTTTCTTTCCATATTTTGACGATTCCATTCCATGTCTCGATTTGCTTTCGAGTGAATGTTGGATCAGTACCGTCGGCGTCGGAAAGGTGCGAACAAACGCCCTCAATACGGATTTGTGGATTTGCTGTCAAAAGATGTATTGTTTCAGAAATCTCATCGGGCATAATTCCCTGCCGATGCATTCCTGTATCGATTTTTATATGAAGCGGCGGCGTTTTTTTCTTTTGCTGTGTAAGTTCTTTAAGTTGTGAAAGTGTTGCAACGGCAAACGCAACATCTTTAAAAGAATTCTCAAGGATCGTTTTTGTCAGCGTGTGTCCGAGCACCAGAAGAGGCATTGTGATGCCCTCCGTTCTCAAAACACGCGCTTCGAAGTATGAATCAATAGCGAAAAAAGGGATGTCCTTGTTGTCCTGAAGAATCCGAGCCACAGTGAGAAGCCCGTGCCCGTAGGCGTTTGATTTGAGAACGGGCGCGACCCTCCACGACCCAGCTTTCTTTTTGAAAAGAGAGAGGTTGTGGAGAATATTGCTTCGCGAGACACAAACAGTAATGAGCGTCTGCGGCGTCGACTTTCTATCGCGAAGTTTTTGAAAAAACGATTTCATGCTGTTGTGGGCGCGGAGGGACTCGGACCCTCAAGGATTGCTCCATACGCTCCTGAAGC
>ERZ1292625.1295-Hain-H41-01um-R1-1295-length-30691-cov-6_pt1 | contig 30691 bp, 31 predicted proteins | sample MGYA00564400_ERZ1292625 | MGnify/ENA primary metagenome ERZ1292625 (study PRJEB36523, sample SAMEA6512639) | groundwater metagenome | collected 2019-01-08 | study: AquaDiva: Metagenomics assemblies of 32 groundwater samples
AAACTATCAAAGGGATTCTTAACTTTCTTAATCATATCAGATGAAACGTGAGCATAAACTTGTGTTGTGTTTAAATTACTGTGTCCAAGAAGAGATTGTATGACCCTTATATCAGTACCCTCTTCAAGCAAGTGTGTCGCAAATGAATGTCTTAAAGTGTGAGGAGTTAACTTCTTATTTATTCCAGCCTTTCCTCTAAGGTTAAATATAATTTTTTGAATATTTCTAGTTGTCAAAGGTTCCTCTTTTGAGAAAATATATTTATTTTCTCTTCCAACCAAATACTTTTGAATATCATCATTCAAATTTTTAGATAGATTAAACATTCTATCTTTGCTTCCTTTTCCTTTTCTAACCCACCCAAGATTATTCTGAAAATCAACATCTGAAACTTTTAAATTAACTACTTCAGATACTCTTAAACCAGAAGAATAAAGCATAGAAATAATTAATTTAGATTTCAAGTTATCAGCAGAATCAATCAACTTTACAACTTCCTGTTTAGTCAATACTTCTGGTAATCTTTTTTCTTTCTTGGGTACTCTCACATTTTCAAAGCTTTTCTTAAGAATTTCCTTAAAGAAAAATTTAAGTGCAGCGGCAGCTAACATAATCGTATTTTTAGATTTGCTTTCAAACAAACTACCAAGATATGCTTTAACATCGTCTTCATTTACTTCTTCAGCATTTTTACCAGAATGCAAAATAAATTTATCTACAAAGAAACTATAATTTCTCACAGTTAATGGAGAAAATCCTCTTATTTTTAATTCATTTTTTAATTTTTCAATGCTTTCCATGTCTCACCTGTTAAAAATTTAACCCGAACTTTTATTTAAACCTTTGCGTAACAAACCTTACTTTTTAACACAACAATCCTTTTAAATACATTTTACTAAAAAAATTTAATGGTTTCAGATAAAAGAACAAAGATGGCTATTATCTCAGGAGCATCTCATGCTCTTGCATACAAAGCAAGAAACATAAGAGCAACAGATGATGAAGTTATCCAACATATAAATAGAGAGATGGAAAAGATAGCTAAAAAGATAGATTCTGGAGAACTTGATTCAGACTTTGAAGAAATTTAAATACTCTTTATTCAATTACCTATAATGAATAAAAAAGCATTTTTAGGTAAGATTCTAATTCTTGTTTTTCTATTAGGTGTAACTTTTGCATTCTATCTTATATACAAAATTAACCCTAATACTGAGCTAATAAGAAATTCCCCTCAAGAAGATAGTTATGAGAATAAAATAAGCTCAGGTTCAACTTCAGAAGATACAAATACAAACAGTAAAACAAACTCATCAAACACTAACCAAACAAATTCTACAACAAATTCTAAAATTATTGAAGACACATAATAGTCTAGGATATCTTTAAAAATGCTCTTGATTGTAAAATAATGGGAAGTTGACCACACGGGAAACCTTGATGTTTAGAAGGAAGGTTGAACGTCAAGGAAACCTAGGTTTCCTTAAGATGCGAGGGTAGCAAAGTGGTCAAATGCGCAGGACTTAAGAAGTCGGTTGCTCGTTAGAGCAATTCCAGTCAGGATTTCACTTGAGAAATCCTGTGGCTTAGTGCCTTCGGAGGTTCAAATCCTCCCTCTCGCATTATTTTTATTTTTTCTTTTACTAAGCTTTAAATAGCATAAATTTGAAGAAAAAATACGATGTTGACTGGATTATTAAAAAAAGCGAGAGTATATGACTTTAGAGGAGTCTTAGTTGACGCTCAAGGAGAAATGCTTCCAGATGCAGATTTAAGATTATCCTATGATAAGTCTGACCGTCATGCTAGACCCATTATTATTTGTACAGAACCGATAGAAGATGCTTTTAGTTTGGCTAAAAGAGTTAATTTATCTCCTGACCTAATACTAAGTTCTTTTTTCTCATTATTTAGTGCGGTTGAGAGAAGAGATCAACTAAAACTGAGGCCAAAAGATTTTTTAGATTTGTCTACTTATATTTCTTGTTTAGGATTATCTCAAGTAGAATCTTATATAACTTCTTCTTTCATTAACGTGGTTTCTGCAAATAAAGCGAACACCGAATTAAGAACAGCAGGTGTAAAGAGAGAAGGCCACATATACTTTCCCAGAATAGGATTGATAAATCCAACTTTTAGTGAAAATGAAAGGCCTATAACTGATAGACCTAAAGGCTCCATGATATATATGCCTATTAGAAGGCTAATGAAACATTTTTAATTATCTTCTAGTTTCAAATTCAGGTGCAAAAACATCATGGCGATCTAATTCTTTCTGCCAAGCCATTCTAGCTTTTTGATAATTCCTAGTGATCTGTGCATAGGATCTTCCAGTCTCCATTTCATAAGCTCTTACTCTATTAACATTTCTTCTACGCGTATCCCCATGGTCGTAAGCAACGGCAGCCATATCCATTTTAGCATTTTCCCAATTATCTCTGTTCTCTCCGTAAGTTTTTCTTTTAGCCATATTCCACCTCCTTATATCTCGTATTTATTGAGTCTAAAACTGCGTAAGAAGGTGTTCGTGCATGCGTGTTATATTTTATAGAATTATTAGTAGTCATAAAAAATGTTCAAAAGCCAGTTGATTAAACTAGCTTCCTAAATCAGGAGTAAAAGCACAGCTAAAGAACTTACACATACAACTTCGTTTCTTTTAGCTTCTGCCATATTAAATTAATAAAAAATCAATTTATAAATATTTGTATTGTTGAAATAATTTCAGATTTTTAGTAATTGGAAATCTTTAAAAAGCACTAGAATGCCTCTTGAATAAGGAAATTCAAATGGATAAAAGAATTATACGATTGGGAGATGGAGAAGGATTTATTGTTAGTTTACCTATAGGTACTGGAGAAGGCATTAGCCAAGAGGCTCATAAAGAAGTAGCGAGGGCCCTACTCTCTCTTTTTACAGGTACACTAACTAGCAAACAACGATATTGTTTTAGTGCGGGGAGTTTCTTAGAATTTAATCCAGAAGCATATATACCTCTGAGTAAGGCTATGGAAATAAATGAAATGTTAGCTAATATTAGTTCCAGACCTCCTTTCTTTAGAAGTTCAAGAAAAGAACTTGAAGATAGATTAGCATCATCTATGAGTAAGATGCTTGCCAAAGAGACAACATTAGATTTAAAGAAATTTAATATTCATCCTGTAAGAGGTTCTACTCGTGATGCAATAGAACCATTATTTAATCATTTTAAGAAGTCACGTAAATCAATAGCATTACCAATTCCAAATTGGTATTTCTGGGATAATGAACACGGTGTCAGAGGAAATCATTCATTCAAATATTTTGAAGCATTGAATGAAGATCAATTAGTTTCAGGATTTAAAAAATTGGCAAAGAAAGGAGAAGTAGGTTCAGTAGTGATAAGCAACCCTATGACTCCTTTAGGATATGAAATATCTAGAGGAGCGGCAAAAGAAATAGATTGCTTAGCATTGCAAAATGGAGTGAAAGTACTAGTTGATGATGTTTTAAGAGGAACAAGAGAATTAGACAATAGAGATACTTTAGCAAGCGTCTTTACAAATCCTTATTTTGCTGAAGGATTTGGTCATAGAATTGCTCTTGATAACAATATAGGTTCTTTATCATATGTAGGAATACCTAAAAATGATCGAAAAGTTAAGATGCCTGAATTTGAACATCCTCAGTATATCCCTGCCTTCGTACCATTATTTGAACTCGTAATGGAACATGCTTCTGGCCCAGCCTTAGAAGAGTTGAGGAAAAGAAACTCTGAATTTGATGCAGGTTTTAGAGAGACTGCTCCAGATAGCATAAAATTAAAGAGATTATATCCGACATCTATAACTAGCTTAATAACTCTTCCAGATAATATCGTCTCAGATGGAGTTGATATAGAATATAGTGCCAAGAAAAAATACGGAGCAGGAATAGCGCCAATTAATATGTTCTATCCAGATAACCACTCCATACCTAAAAATATGCATAGAAATTTAAGATCTTCAGTTGGAGGAACTCCTCTAAATAGAATAAGAGAGGGAGCAAGATTAATGGGTATGGGATTGACGGAGTTTATGAAATAATTTTCATTTCTTACCAATTCTTTTCTTCAAACTATCAATAATTTTATCTTCGTGCTTTTTATATACAAAAAATATTATTCCACCAACAAGCAAAATAGCTAAAACAATATACACAACCTTTGAAGTCTTTATTCCTTCAAATATCTTGACTATCTTTTCACCAGTTCCAGTTTTATTAATTTCATTTGTCTTAATTTCAGTTAAGATAGGATCTCTTATGGATTGGATTGTTAGCTTTGCTTTCCCAGCAATTATACTATCCAATTTTATGAATAAATCATAAAATTCACTGCTAGTCAAATTAAGCTTAGCACTCTGTCCAATTCCCAAGACCAAAGTTACAGGATCACTCCTAACAGTTATCTTGACAGAATCATTCAGGACTTCATCAACAGAAACAGTATGTCTTTCAGAATTCGCATCAAATAAAGAAAATTCTATTTTATCATTCTTCTTAACTTCTTGACTATATCCAGAACTTGTCTGTTCCACATCGGCAGAATATATCTTACCAGCTAAACTACTTACCCCCACTCCACCGCCTCCTCCTCCACCGCCCCCTCCACCCCCTGAGCTAGAACTGCTCCCTCCACCACTCCCAGAGCTAGGTGCCGTAATTGTTATAGTTCTATTTGTACTATTACCTATATTACCTGAATCATCTTGGCAGTTTACATTCCAAGTATAGCTTCCAGCATTTATTGTCTTGCTAAATAGATGATTCGTAGTTTGATTTCTTACAGTGGTGTTAGTTTGATCAACAGCATTATTTAATATTAGACTGCAACTACTAATATTAAGGTTGTCAGTGAAATTATAAGAAAAGCTTATAGTTGTAGAACTTGCAGTTTCTGAATAGCTATCGGCAGGACTCACAGAAGTAATGTTAGGTGCTGTCAAATCAACACTGAAATTAATGTAAACAGAGTTATTTATATTTCCAGAAGAATCATTGCAATAATAGGTAACATTATACATACTATTTTGAGTTAAACTAGAATTTGTAGCATTGAATGTTTGGTTATTACTACTCGTCATGCTGTAATTAAATACTCCCTGATTCAAGGAATAACTGCAAGTTCCATTTTCATTCAAAGTTATATTAAATCTTCCAGCATTATAATAACTATTATTTAAAGGAGATAATATACTCAAATTAGGTTTAGTAACATCATAGACTATAGAATAGTTTGCAGAAGCAGAGCCTTGAACATTCTGACTATTAGCAAATAAGCAATTCCATTTATAACTATCTTCATGTGTAAAATTAAAGTAAAAGTTAGATGAATTACTTGTTCCAGTTATAGTCAAATTACTCGAATTTTCCAGAGAACTACTATTCCAAATATTAAATGTAACATTACTTAGAGCATTATTCGAAGTCGCATTACACTGGAACGTTCTATTAGTATTCGAGAAAGTATTATCGCTAGGAGAAGAGAGAGTTATTGTAAGTTGAGTTATATTTAATGTGAAATTATTTGATGAAGCAAAGCCAAGATTATTATTCAAATCTCTATAATAACAATTCCATTTATAAGAATCAAATCCAAGATTAGTTACATTAGCCTCAAAATTACTTAAAGCACCACTACTTGTTTGGAAAGTAGTATTAAACAAACTAGTACTATTCCACAAGTTAAATGTAACATTGCTCAAAGCAAGGTCAGTAGCATTACATCTAAATGTCTGATTTTGATTATTACTTCCAGAATTATTACTCGGGCTCTTAAGAGCAACAACAGGATTTACAGAATCTAATGAGACAACAGAACCATATACATTTATTCTAGGATAATTATTTCCAGAAGCAGATATATTCACTCCTTTATTTCTAAGAGAATTTTGAATTTGAAGAGGAGTATAAACCAACCCAGTCTGTAATTTATAAAATGCCCTTACAACAGCAAAAGCCCCAGCAACGTGAGGAGTCGCCATGCTTGTTCCTGATTGAGCAAAGTAAGTCCCATCATTTTTTGTTGAATTTATACTTGTTCCAGGTGCAAAGAAGTCAGTTAAACTATTATAATGTCCATAACTTGCAACACTATCATCCTTATCCGTAGCAGAAACAGCACTACTATTTTGAATACAAGCAGGCGCAGCAATATGAGTAGTATTTCTAGGAACACCAGAACCAGAGTTTCCCGTAGCAGAAATGACACTTATATTATATGCAGTTGCATTATTTATTGCTCTTGTCCAAGTAGTTGAGAAATCAGAATCACAATAGTCAGAGTATAATGTGCTCGTTCCTAAACTCATAGTTATCACCGAGATATTATACACATTTCTGTTCTGGACACACCAATCAATTGCCCTGGTTAAATCAAGTGAATTTCCATTACCTGCAGAATCAAGGATTTTAACGCCAACAAGATTTGCCCCAGGGCTTATTCCATTTATAGTTGAAGATGCAGCAACAATTCCAGCGACATGTGTTCCATGCCCATTATCATCATATCTTGTACAATCTTCTGCACACGCTTGATTTATGCAATATATATTACAAGTAAAATTTTTACCAACCAATGCAGTATGATTAAAATTAACTCCCGTATCTAATACACAAATAGTTTCATTTATTCCAGTCAAATTAGTATTATTTTGAATAAGAGGCCAAGTATAAGTCGCATTTACAACTGGAGCAGAGCCCTGCAGGAATGCACGAATTTCATGAGAGTAAATTATACTTTCCACATCAAAAGAATTCTTGAGATTTTCAAGCTCTTCTCTATTAACTTCAATTAATTTTAAATTTCCATATTCATCAATAAATTTATCTTCAACACTACTAAGAGAAGATATCTTCCCAGCAGAGGCAATTTTCTTCCCCCCATTAACCTCTTTAATCTTTAAAATAACTTTAACACTATCATTTTTATCTAATTCTTTATAAACTTCACCAGATACTTTATCCTTGCCTTCTTGAGCATGAACGTTAAGTGAAATTAATGCTAAAAATAAAAAAGTTGTTAATGTAAAAATAATAAGTTTATTCTTATTCATTAAACACCGCATTACATTTATTATTAACACATAAACAGCTACCCTGTCCACAATCTAAGCTATCTGGTTCACAAACAGCAGTGCAAATACTTCCAGAAGTATCTTGAGGATAAGCTTTATTTATACAAGTTTTTGGATGACAAGCTCCAAGAGGAACACAATCAGAATCACTTTGACAATAGACTTCAGTATTATTGTCATTAACATCTTCATCAACAGAAACAAAACTCTTCAATGCGAATCCTCCCACAACTAACACGATTATCAAAATGATTGCAATCACCAATTTCTTCATAATAAACCTAAATTTAGTCTATATTTAAGGTTTATTCATGTATAAAATATATAAATTAAACTAACCTATTTTTATTGTTATTCAGTACTCAAAACTAAGGATTAACTTTTAATACTCAAAATTACTATTTTTCCTAGAATGGAAAGCTCAAAGTTTTCGAGAGCATTAGCATTGTCATTATCTCTCTTTTTCCCTCCAAGTTATAGCCTAGGGCAGTCAATTCTTCCAGATAAGGATAAAACGCCAGAACCAGTAAGAAGAACATACCAACCAAAAAACAAAGAAAATCCTTACTCCTTACAGATTATTGAACCAAATTCACTAGCAAATGAGAATCCATTCACATCAAGACCAGACTTAAGACCGACAGAACCTATGAAAGTCTTTCAAAACAGATTAGGAGAAAGTCTTTCATTAGCTTATTCATATCATGGTACTGTTTCTCAAGTTCAATCACCTGGCTTTCTAACAAGAGATTTTTATGATAATCGATTTATCCCAGATATGCAGAGAGCAGTAGAGAGAGGTTTTGAGAGAACAGCCAGAGTATTTTTCACAGACCCTCTAGAAAGAAGTATAACGAGTTCTTCTTGGTTTTCAGATATAGAAAGCAAGTTAGTAAGAGGATTTTCAGGATGGGAGAATGATACCTTACCAGATCCAACAGATCCCGTAAAAGAAGGCCTTCCAGGCCAAAGAGAGGTTTACATAAAAAGAGGGCTAGATTGGGGGGCACACCTAGCCAGAAGAAATCCATTTTTATTTATGAATTTTAAAAATCAGAATGCTTCTTTTTCAACAAGACTTTCAGCAGGAAGTATAACTGACCCTGAGACCTATTCAAATCCCACTCCAATCTTATCATTTATAGCACAACTCCCATTAACACGCAATGTTCCTTTAGATTTGTCAGTAAATACTTCATACAACGCGAGTAGAACTGGAGAGAAATTCCCAGTTTCAGAATATATCGGAACGCATTTTGACCTTTTCAGAGGTAAAGCAGTAATTGGAACTTCACCAAGTTCAAAATCAGCATTTTTTTCATACGGTTTTGATTTTTAGTTAAACAACTTCAAATAATTCTCAAATATCTTGTCCTTAACTTCCCCAAGGTTCATACCTTTAATTTCAGCAATCTTCTCATAACTAACAACCACATTTACAGGTTCATTATTATCTTTCTTATCTGGATGTAAAAATGGAGAATCAGTTTCACAGAATAATTGCTCAATAGGAACAATCTTAGCATTATCTTGAAATTGCTGGCCATTTTTAACAGAAGTAGGAATAGTTAGATACCAACCATTTTTAACTATTCTTTCAACAAGTTTTCTTTTACCACAAAAACAGTGCATGATGACCTTCTTTACATTCATTTTTTCAAGAATCTCTATACATTCTTCTTCAGCTTTTCTTGAATGTATTATAATTGGTTTGTCAATATCTATACTTAGTTCAACAAAATTTCGGAATATCTCTTTCTGTCTTTCATGATTTTCGCTATCTTCTTTAAAATCGATTCCAACTTCACCAATAGCAACAATTTTATTCTTATTATTTCTAATAAAATCAATTTCTTTCTTAATTTCCTTATCACTCATCTTCAAAGCATCAATAGGATAAATTCCAAGGCACGCTTTAACCTCAACATATTTTTCAGCTAACTTCAAAGCGCCCCTATTAGTCTTAACATCAGTTCCCTGAGTCAATATAATATCAACACCTTTTTCACGAGCATTCTTAACACATTCAGTTATATCCTTACACATCTCAAGGTGGCAATGTATATCTATATAACTGGATTTCATAAATAAAAATACAAATCAGAGTTTTTAGAACTTATCCTTAACCCTTGATCTTACTAATCGGTGTAAAATCATTCCAGGCCAATTCAAACATTTCTTCCAAAGACTTAGCAAAGAATTCAGTTGAAAGCCAGACAGCTACATCATAGTTTGGATGCACAGTCTTATCATCTAAAAGCATGAACATTACTTGGTTTGAATCAACAATTCCAAATCTTCCCATAGGTTTTTTCATTCCCTTTACTTCAGCAACTTTAGCTAGTTCTTTAGCAACTTTAATATTGTCAGCATTCAAAGGAGCAGCAATTCTAATAACGACTCCTCTTCTTCTTGCTTTGTCAATAGCAGGCATTAACATCTCAAATTTTCTATTTAATCCTTCAGCGCTTGTTACAATAGTAATTGTTTTTTCAGCAGATCTTATCATCATATCTAAATGATTGTACATATTCTGTCTCCCTTTCAAGCTTCCAGACAAATCACTAGGTTCAACAAACTTTATTCCATTTGTAAACAGTCCATTAAGCTCTTCAAGAACTTCATCATTTCTTAATTTTTCAAGTCTCTTACTTTTTTCCTGTGCATCAACAACAAGATTTTTCTTAACCCTTTCAATAACTTCTTCAGGCTTCAAAGCAACAAATTTTATAGGTTTTCCAATCTTCATAACAATAAATCCTTTCTTTTCTAAACTTTCTAATATGTCATAAGTTCTTGATCTTGGAACATCAGAGATATTACTTAACTCACCAGCAGTACTTACACCACGAGAAAGAAGAGCAGTCCAAACTTTTGCTTCATAAAGATTTAAGTCAAATATCTTTCGAAGCCTGCTTAAAAATTCTTCCTTTATTATCATAGTTATAATTCAACCTCTTATGTTAACTACTCATTTGAGTATTTAAATCTTTTCCGATAGCATTCCTTTATAATTACGAAAAATAAAAGATATTTTTAGCTCTTTAATGGTAGAGACAATTGCACCATTAGGAGGATTACCGTCGGATAATTCTATTTTATTAGAGTTGGTTCTTTCAATCAAAAACTTTTTATTTTGCTTGAAATAATTTAAAACCTGTTTATCTGCAAATATTTCTAACTCAATTAATTCTCCTTTCTTCAATCCAACATTTTTTCTCTCGGCTTGTATCTTTCTTGCTAGCTCTCTTGAGTATCCTTCTGCTTCTAACTCAGGAGTCATTTTAAGATCAAGAGTAACTTTTATCTCTTTTCCTTTAACTTTCTTAATACTTACTTTCTTTACATTCAACTGTCTAGCAATTATTTCTTTTAACTCATCTCCAAGATTCTCATCTAGCTCTAAAGTCACATCGGCTAATGGCCATTTCAATCCAATTTTAGCTTTATCTCTTTCAGAAAGTCCAACTTCAATAGCTTTTAGAACAGTTTTCATTTCACCCTCCAATTCCTCATCAACTTTCTTCTTTTCAAATTTAGGCCAGCCGGATAAATGCACGCTCTCTTCTTTCACAATTTTATTTTCATTCATCTCTCTCCAAATACTCTCAGTGAGATATGGAATAATTGGAGCTAACATCTGCAATAAGCCCTCCATTATTTCATTTAATGTAGAATAAGTCTCTTCACTTCTTTCTCTAGTCATTTGTATATATGTTCTACTCAAATCAAAAACTAAAAATTCTTCAATACACTGCAAAGCATCAGGGAATCTATACAAGTTATAATATTCTGTAGATTTTTTCAATACAGAATAGAATCTAGACAATATCCACTTATCTTCAATAGCAGTTTTACCTTTTTTCTTTTCTAATTGACTTAGATAATTATTAATATTTTTTAAGATAGTAACTACTTTATTTATTTCTCTGAATTCATCTTCTTTATATGAAAAGTCCTCACCTTTTGAGAATTTTGCAAAGTAATATCTTAAATAATCTCGTCCATATTTTTCAATAACAGTTTCAGGAGAAATAAAGTTTCCAAGAGATTTAGACATTTTCTTCTTCCCAATATCTAAAACCATTCCATGTACCTGTACAGCATCAAAAGGCTTCTTTCCAAAGGCAATATAAGATAATATTAGCTGTGAATTCCACCATCCTCTAAACTGATCTTTTCCTTCTATATTCAAATCTGCGGGCCAGTATTTCTTAAAATTTTCTTTATTTTGAGGATAACCTAATGCAGCCCAGCTTGAAACTCCTGAATCAAACCACACATCTAAAACTTCAGGAACTCTCTTCAAAACTTTTCCATTCTTTCCTTTAATAGTTATTTCATCAATATCTGGCTTATGCATTCCTATTTTTTTCTTCCCAGATAATTTTCTCAACTCATCAATACTACCAACAACAATTCTTTCCCCATTTTCCAAATCACTTTCATCAACCCAGATAGGTAGAGGAGTACCCCAATATCTCTGTCTAGAGATTGGCCAGTCTCCAATTCCTTCAAGCCAGGCTTTCATTCTTAGTTTCATATAATCAGGAACCCAGTAAGTCTTATCATTCTCCTTCATCAATTCTTTCTGTATTTGGCTTATCTTCAAAAACCATTGTGGTTGTGCAACCATAAGAAGAGGAGATTTATCTCTCCAGCACAAAGGATATTCATGTTCGTAATTTTTTATATAAACTAATTTTCCACTTTCTTCTAAATCTTTTATTATCTGTTCATTAGCTTCTTTAGCTTTCATGCCCTGATATTTTCCAGCTTCAGAGGTCATTTTACCTTCTATATTTACAGGACAGATAATATCTAATCCATTTTCCTTTCCAACTTCATAGTCTTCTTTTCCATGTCCAGGAGCACAATGTACAAGTCCAGTTCCATCCTCAGTTGTTACATATCTACTAGATAAAACAACTTTGTAAGCATTCTTTGTTTTAACAGCAAGATGAGCAGATAAAGGATTTTCATACTTCCAATCTTTCATCTTCTTTCCAAGCATTTCACTTTTAACTGTAAATCCAAAACCTATTTCACCCATAAGCTTTGAAACTAAATCCTTAGCAATAATCCACTTCTCTCCATTACTTGTCTCAATCTCCTGATAATTTACATCAGGGTTAACCATAACTCCAGTATTCCCTGGCAAAGTCCAAGGAGTAGTAGTCCAAATTATCAAATGAGTATTTTTTTTATCTTTCAAAGGGAATTTAACATAAACTGACTTATCAGTTTTCTTTCCATATTCTATTTCATTATAAGCAACAGCAGTGGCGCATCTAGTGCATATATGCACAGGATATTTTCCTAAGTAAAGCAACTTCTTTTCATGTGCCTGCTTGAAAGCATACCATATAGCTTCGATATATTCATCATTCAAAGTTATATATGGATTTTTGAAATCCATCCAGACTCCGAGATTTTCAAACTGCTTATTCATAATATCAATATGTTTCGTAGCGTAGTTCTTACACTTTTCAATAAATTCTTTTACGCCATGCTTTTCAATGTCTTGCTTTCCAGTTGATCCTATTTCTTTCTCAACTTGGAACTCGATAGGAATTCCATGAGTATCATATCCAGGCCTATCAAAAACATCATATCCTTGCTGTCTTTTGCTTCTCATAGCAATATCTTTTAGAATCTTATTAAGAGCAGTACCCATATGTATGCTTCCAGTAGCATATGGCGGTCCATCCATGAAATAGAATTTCTTACCCTTAGCATTCATTTTCTTACATTTTTCATATACTCTATTCTTTTCCCAAAAAGCCCTTATTAGTGCTTCATTATCATTGACATTTTTTTCTTCCATTTTATTATATATTATATTATCTCTTCCTCAATTTACCTTTTATAGTTTACCTTTCACCATTTTACTCTTTCCCCAACTCCTAAGTTACTTTTACCATTTTCAAAATGCTTCCTAATAGAACCATAACTACACCTATAAGTTCTTCCAGTTTGTGTAGAGCCTAATGAACCAGTTTTACCATCATAATATAGTCCATTCATGCCATTACATAAACCAAATTTTAATTCTAGTAATCTATTAGGTTCAAAAGTATCATAAACTTCTATTACCCTTATCATTTGAGCCATCCTTGCCAATACCAAAAGTCATCAGAGAAAGCATCAGCAAGTTCTTTTTTCTTTCTAGGATGTACTCCATTATTCATATAATGTGAAGCAGAAACATTAACAGCAGTCTTTACACTCATTCTCTCATTGCTTATCATGTATCTATTTAAAGGATTTCTTGCTCTTGTACGATTAACAAGAGTATCTGCATATCTACGTAATTCTTCAGGTTTTACCCCTTTTCTTCCTCCGAAATAATCTCTTAAGAGATTATCAAATCCTTCGAAAGTATACTCATTACGAGAATCATGTACAGGTTGTTTTAGTTTTAAATTTGTATTTGTCATAGAATGAATGATGTTCAGCAAGCCAAAGACTGGTCTGCCGATTTATATAATAATAGCTATAATAGAATCAATGCAGATGCTTGCTTGTATTTTCATAGCCATAATAAAATCACAATCTAGTAGTTTTTAAATTCTTCTATGATTAAAGTTTATAGAAAATACTTTAAACATCACAATCTAACTCATATTATGAAATTCTATTTATCATCATTCAAGATAGGAAAAGAATCTGAGAAACTTAAAACTATGATTCCAAAAGGAAAGAAGATAGGTTTTATCCCAAATTCAATAGATTTTGCTGATTCAAAAAGTAGAAAAGAAAGCAATGAAAGAAACATGAAAGACTTAACTGATTTAGGTATAAAAGTAGAAATGCTAGACCTTAAAGATTATTTTAATAAGAAAGATAAATTAAAGAAGAAAATAGATGAACTTGGAGGAGTTTGGGTAAGGGGTGGAAATACATTTGTTTTACGTCAAGCAATGAAATTAAGTGGATTTGATGAAATAATAAAAAATCTTGATAGAGATGATTTCCTTTATGGAGGATACAGTGCAGGAATATGTATTTTAGCTCCAAGTCTAAAAGGACTTAATCGTGTAGATAATTCAAATCTCCATCCATATAAAGAGTTAAAAGAAACAATCTGGGAAGGTTTAGGTTTACTAGACTATCTAATTTTACCTCATTACAAATCGGACCATCCAGAATCTCCAGATATTGATAAAGAAGTAGAATTTTGTAAGAAGAATAAAATTCCTTTCAAAACATTAACAGATGGAGAAGTCATAATAATTGAATAATTTCACCACTCAATTTTTCTTCCAGCCAATAACTTTCTTACAGGAGCAATATCGCTCTTTCCCGTTAAATCTAGTACGCTTTTCTTTGAAGGAATAACAAGAAATTCATTCAAATCTTTGTCAATTATATACTGTACCGCACTAGGAAGTTCATACTCCTTTCTTTCAGGATGTGGCTTTATCTTTGAACAAGCTTCAAATATTCTACTCGTAAATCTAAAACAATTCATACTTACCAAAAGATTAGGATTAGTTGCAAGCATATCTGCACTAGGTTTCTCAACAATTTTTTTTAAATTCATTCTCTCATCAACATCCATAACTGCAAATCTTTCAATTCTTTCTCTGGGAATATTTCCATTTCTAGCCAAAGAATTTTTATCATATCCAACTGTGTAGCATCTTCCACTTTCAGCATTTCTCAGATTTCTTAAATCTTCAACATCATATACATTATCGCAATTTACAAGACAAAATTCATCATTTCCAGCAAAACTTCTGGCACTATAAACTGCATTTGCAGTTCCTTTAGGCTCTGCCTGATATGCAAAAGCTACAGTCACACCTTTTTCAGCAAGATTTTTTTTCTTACTTTCATAATATTCTCTTATTTCTTCACAATGAGTACCAACAACTAAACATATCTCTCTAAATCCTGCTTCTATTAAATTGTCAATTCCATAATCCAAAAATGGTCGATCTCCAAGAGGAATCAGCGCTTTCAATCCTTTTCCAGCAAGCTGTGCAGTCTTAGCATCAATTCCAACAGCTTCTCCTTGTTGCATTCTCTTTCCCAGTCCAGCAGCTAGAATCACAGCCTTAGTTATTCCACTATTTTTCATTTTCTTGTCCATTTTTTATCAAAACTTTTAATATAAGAAACGATCGAGATTATCGCAATAAAAAGCGAGGAATATCCTTCAACATTTTTTCCAGTGAGAAAGAACCAAACACCAGCCAACACACCAACAATAAAAAGCACATTAAACCATATTCGCCCATCAATAAGTTCATCTCTAGCCATGTATGCAACAAGCAATCCAACAGGAATTGCAAGTAAAAGCACAATCAGTTCAATCATCATAAATATCCTACCTTTTACACCTTAATAAATATTATTTATCTCCCATTCTTTTCAATATCTTGATAGTTCCTTTATTTGCGTCAACTTCAATCAAATCACCTGTTCTAAGTAATTTAGTTGCTATTTTAGTTCCAACAATGCATGGAATCTTCATTTCCCTACTTACAATAGCAGCATGACACACAATTCCACCTTCATCTGTCACAATAGCAGAGACTTTATTCAGAAAAGGAACATAACCTGGATGAGTCATTTCACTAACAAGTATTTCTCCTTTTCTTAGCAAGTCTAAATCAGATTTAGAAGAAATTAATCTAGCATATCCTTTAATTAATCCTTTGTAAGCAACATTACCTTTAATCTCTTCACTTTTGTTAGCTTCTGGTTCAACTAAGACGAGGTTATTTTCTTTCAATTCATTATCAAGTTCATTAATAGGATAGACTTTGCCATTAATTAAAGCCCATCCTTTTAATCTTTCTTTTATACTCAATAGCTTCTTATCACTAAATTTTCTATTTTCAAGAGAAAAGACCTCTTCAGGCGTTACAACTTCAACAAGATTAGCATAATCTGGAAATTTAGCTTTAAAGAAATCAAGAAATAAGTTATTACCTTCTTCAGAGTATTTTTCATGCTTTTTTCTTATTTCCAGAGACTTTTCTCTAATTTCCAAAGGGACTGTTTCTATATCTGCAAGAAGAAATAAGGTAGCCATTGAATGCCACCAATTCAACCAAGTTTCATAAAATAATCTTAAATCCTTAATATTATTCAACTTTTTCTTTTTTTGCACATATTGAAATAATATTTCCCAGTGCTTCATGTAATCTTTTATAATCTCATCAATAAATCCCTTTTTCTTTAATCTTCTAAGTATCTCTTCTAAATCTTTTTTTACTTCATCAAGGTCAAAATAAACAACAGTTTTGTCTTTTCCCTTATTCAAAAAGACAATATTTTCATAAGTATTAGAGAAACGGTTATCTTCAAAGTTACTTTTATTCCAAACACAGAAATAAAAAAGGCCTCTTTCTCTAGACATAAACTTAGTCAATGTTATTCTTTTCATTTTATTCCATCAATCTCTTCAGCGACATCAAAATCTTCTTCAGTTAGATTCTTCTCAGAATGTGTTGTAAGAGACAATTTGACAATATTATATTTAATTAATATATCGGGATGATGGTCGTTCTTTTCAGCAATATCTGCAACTTTATCAACATAATCAATAGCTTCTCTGAAATCTTCAAATTCAATTTCTTTTGTGATAATATCTCCTTCCAAAGACCAATCTTTAATACATTTCATCCTTGCTTGAATTCTAGCCAGATTCATCATGCATTTTACTGTAAAAGAAGATAATTAAGCTTTTCTAAACCAAGTTTTAAATACACATTCATCTTTTATCATTCATGATAAAAGCAGTGATTGATGGTGGTCCTGGTACTGGAAAAACCAGCATCATAAAAGAATTAAAAAAGAGAGGATATAATGTAGCTCCCGAAGCTGCGAGGATTGTCTTCCATAGAAAAAAATATAGAGACAATCCAAGCATGTCAAAAGCCAGATTAAAAGAAATACAAAAAGCTATCTGGAATCTATCTATTCAAGAATATCGTTCAGCATTAAAGACGAGAAAAAATCACATTCTATTTTTCGATAGAGGAGTTTTCTCAGGGTTAAGTTATATCATTCTAGGAAAGATGCAAATACCAAAGACAATGTTAGAACAAGCCAATTTAGTTCTTTACGATTATGTTTTCATACCAAGCCCTCTTCCAAAAAGACTTTACATTAATGATACTATCCGGAGAGAATCATACGATAAATCTACACAAATCCATAAGAAGATAATTCAGTCATATAAGAAATTTGGATACAAACCAATAGTTGTTCCATTTGGAACAGTAAAGCAAAGAACAGATTTTATTATGAAAAGAATAAGAAGAGATCTTAAGATTTAAACCAAGCTTCAACTTCATCAGCTAATTTTTCTTCAGTAGAATAATCATATATTAATCTACCATTGAATTCAACTTGTGGAACTGGCTTCTTACCATTTCTAGTAACTGCATTATCCGCTTCTTCACTTTCTGAGTAAACATCAATTTCTCTGAATTTTATCTTCCTATCTTTCAATATACTTATCAATCTATAACAATAAGGACACCCTTCTTTAACATAAACAAGAACTTCTTTTCCCATCAGAATCTAAGTAAATGGCGAGATTTAAAGTTATGTAAGGCTCAGTTAGATAATATCTATAATGTATCTAATTAGTAGTAACAAAAGAAAGATTTATATACTGATATTAGGGATTTTATGATATGGATACAAGTGCTTTTCTAAAATCCTTAGAAGAATTAGGACCAATAGATTGGACTAAATTAAATCTACCAGATGATTTTGGTAAGAATAAACCTGGCCCAGAATTTGAATACTTAAGTTTAGACTTACAACCCAAAGATATACTTGCAAAAGAGCACAAATCTTGGAAAGATCAATTTTTCTCACCGAGTAATTCAGATTATGATTCAAGAGTAATTTCTGGACATGATAATAATACTCAATTAAAAGTAGCTTTGAGACAATTTAGCTTATTTAATCAACCAAAAACTCAAGCACCAACTTTCCTAGCAAATTATCGAAAAGAAGGTTCTCCAGATCTTGATTTAAGCAATTATAGATTTGATGTCGATCACGGAACAGGACCTAGTAAAAGGATGAATATGGAAGCAGTTTCTAGATGGTATGATGCACCTTATACTTTTGTATTATCTTATCAATGGGATCCTCTCGCTACAGTATCTTTCAAAGCTGAAGAAGGAGGCATATTAATCTCTCAGATTCAAGGAGTTAAGGGAATGGAAAGTAGACTTAGGCCTCTTAAATGGGCTATGGGTTTAGTAGGTTTAACTTCTAAATGGGCTGAAGAAAATGGAATAGAAGAGGTGAGATTATTACCTGCAGCGAGAAATACCTCTCCAGCAGTCAAAAAATCAGGTTTTATGAATTATGATGTTCCAGCAAAGAGAGAAGGATTCAAATATGATCAAAAAAGAGAAGTTTATGTAAAGAGAACAGGCAAATAAATTATTTACAGACTAATCAATTTAACTTTCTCGCTTCCAGTTACAGAACCAAAGCTTGTAGCAGCACAATAAGAAATATTCAATTCATCACATGCTCTTATTGTTGGACCAGTTGCTGGACCATCAATAACCACTGCAAAAATCTGATTTCTTGAACCTAATATTGTTCTTGTAACTTCTTTATTAGAAACTTTCCTTATAGCATCACCATTAGAATCTAATATCACTGCATCTTTACTTGATTTGATTGATGCATAAACTTTCTTTATCAATTCTTTAGCATCTCCAGTAAATATTTGTTCTACAGATTTAGATTCCATTTCTTTACTTTTATTATTTTTTAAATCATATGGATCATTTCCATTTGTAACGCTTCTAGCCAAAATATTGACAAACTGATCTGCTGGTACTTTCTTTCTTAAACAAAGAAGTATTTCTTTACCAGTCAATTCTTCAACTTCTTTTCCATCAGGAGCAACAGCAACATAAAATATTTTAGCATGATTCATTACATTTCCAGCAATCAACTTTCCACCTCTATCTCCATCAATGAACAAAGTTAATTCTTTTTTCTCACCAAGTATAGCAATTTCTTTTGGAAGTTTAGTTCCATTCATTCCAATTACATTATTTACTCTATTCTTTAACATATTTACAACATCTGCTCTTCCTTCAACAACAATAATTTCATTACCGGTTAAGTCTCCAGCAGGTAATTTCTCTTCTCCATATTCCTGCATTCTAGCAGCTCTAGCTTCTTCAGTTACTGTCTTAGACATCTCACCAAATCCAGCAGAACCAGAATCCATCCCCTCCAATAATTTTTTAGCTCTATCAACAATAAAATCTCTCTTACTTGCTCTTACATCATCAATTTTAGTAACTTCTATCTTAGCTTCAGTAGGACCAATTCTTTCAATTGTTTCTAAAGCAGCAGCAATTATAGTAGTTTCAGATTTATCAAGAGCACTAGGTAAGAATATTTCTCCAACACTCTTTCCACCATCAACAATATCAAGATTAACTTCAATTCTACCTATTTTACCTTCTTTCTGTAATTCCCTCATTTCTAAGTCGCTTCCTAAAAGTCCTTCAGTCTGACCAAATATAGCTCCAATAACGTCAGGCTTTTCTAATGGACCTTCGGCTCTAAATGAAGCAGTTATCATATACTTTATCGATACTGGACTTACTTTTGCCATTTTATATTCCTAAGCTGTTTTTCAGCTTTATTTTATAGAAAGAAATTCCTTATCGCGTACCTACAGTGCCCATCACGAGCGTGAGTATGAAATCGAAATAATCTTGTGAATATTCCCTTCTACAAGAAATAAACTAATTTTAGCTATTTAAACCTTTTCATATCTTCGTAATGTCTAGGAGGAACTTGCACATCCCATAACTCTGGAAATGCTCTTATTTGATTTTGAAGGTTAGTTATAGCTTGAAACTCTAAAGGAGAAGCATTTCTGGAAGCAGTAGTTAATAATAATCCTGCTTTTAAGAATGAAACATTATGTGAATTTGAATAAGTTTGGCTAACTTTAAATTCCCCAGATTTAATACGCCTAACATCATTTCCACAAGCATCATAATCATCTAATCCATACAAAACTTGAGGTCTCAATGTACCTTTTCTTACTCCTTCCACAGCATTTTCAGTGGAAAGATAGCTAGCACCTTTCGAATATCTTTCAGCATGTCTCCCAGCATGTGAAACCATCAAATGTTTAAAATCTTCAGAAGTCATGTAACCAAATCGGTTATTTTCAAAAACTTCTCTACCTACGAATATTTTAGTTTTAAGACCCTTACCTCTCAGTTCAAGAGCTTCAGGAGTTTTAACATCAAACTTTCCTCCACGTAGACTTTCAAATGTTTCACCAATCATTTTAGCTTCTTCTTTTTTAACACCTGCAAGAGTGAGAAATTGATAATATTGCCTAATGATTCCAGAGCCATCATGATCATAAATTACTCCATCAGAATAAGGAATGGTGTTTGTAGCCAAAAGATTGTCAAGAAATTTCTGCCTAACACTTGCATTTGTCTTAGCTTCTTCAAAACTAGGAGCAACAGAAGAAACCAGATTTGTAGAAGGAATAGAAACAGAGTTATTTTTAGCAGGTATAGAAAGTATATGATTTATATGATATCGTTCTACGGGAGAAATGTCCGAATTAGTATTATCAGGTTTTTTATTCATACTACCATAAATAAGCAAACCTCCTGCTATGCCTGTAATTGTTCCCATTATAGCTGCAAATAGTTTCTTATCCATATTACTCATAATAATAGAGAAAAATACAGCTTCTTAAGCCTTTGCATTTAAAATACAATAAAAGTGATTCGATTAGGATAACTGATTAGCTATATAAATCTTACCCCTTATTTTTTATCGACGGAAATATTTATATATGTCATAAACCCTCCAGAAAAAAGATAGCATGGCAAGAAAAGAGGTGAAGTTAAAAGAGGAAGCCGTCAAGGACAACTTGAACGAAGCAACTGAAGAAGAAGACTTCAGTGAAGATATCTTTGATGGTTTAGAAGCACTGGCTTAATTAATCAAGCCAAATTATTCTTTTTTGCCTCTTAGAGGCATTTATTTTTTCATCAGTATAATTTATATATAGTCATTTCAAACCTTTTTTATGGAAAGCTTTAGTAGAGAAGAAATAGATAGCTGGAGAGATGAATTTCAGAGAAGAAATTATGGGTGTAGAAGAATTTGTTTAGATAGAACACAGGAAGTCATCTATTTTGAATTACCTCAAGAGCTATTTCAAGTGGGTGGAATTCATATTCCTAATGGCTTATTCAGAATGACTGGAAGAAAAGAAGATGGTTATGTTGTAGGAGTTAGTAAAGAAGTGCCCTTAAGTATACAATCAAAATTTGCTGCCAGCGAGCATGCCGAGTTTATGCTTTTCGGATTGGAAGACCAGGATAGAACTTTAAAATCAGAAGAAAGAATGATTCGCATTATGGAAGATGAAGGAGTTTTAAGAAGATTATATAGAGATAGCAAGTTAAAACTCTACAATCATATGTTAGAACACGCAAGAGATAATCTGGAGAAATGGCAATTTACACCAGAAGATTACAAAGGTTTTGAAAGAGCAAGAGATTTTCTTCAAAGAGTAAAATAAATAACTAAATAGTTTTTTTGATAGCGTAATAATCCTGAATCTTTCCAAGCTTTTCATACAATTTCATTAAGATATTTTTAACTTCGCTTTTTTCTTCTGCAGTTAAATCAAGTTCAAGCAATTTTTCATAAGCTTCCATTGCATGTTTTCTCTTATCTTTAGCCATTAATTCTTTAGCAACTAATTTATAAATTTCTTTTCTTTTCTCTTTTATTCTTGTTTTTTGCAGTCCATCACCACAAGCCAGAGCTTTGTTGTAAGAAGCATCAGCCTCGTCGTAATTTCCACCTAAAGCATAAAGCTCCATTGATTTTACAAAGTCAGCCATCTTTCCAGAGAAAGTGGTATTTATTTCAGCAGCATTTCTCATCATCTTTCCAGCTTCAAGATGCATCTTCCTGTTTTCATATATCGAAGCAAGTGTAAGAAGAACAAATTTTCGCGTATCAAAATCAAGTTGTTGTTTCAAATATCTCTGAAGAACATCCATTCTAACATAATCGCCAGCACCAGCAATTTTATCTTCGATCTCTTTTCTAGTAGTTCCCTCTTTTTTAAAATCCATAGCCATGTTATAGCATTAAGATTTGAGTTTATAAGTATTATTGTGTCAAGGGAATATATTTCCAGATTTACTTAAAAAATACCACAAGAAAAGAATTAATCATCTCCAGAGTAGAAATAGATAGTTCTCTTAAGTTATATAAAAAAGTTATTGAATTCATTTTGAATTGGGTTTTATTTTTTAGAAAATATCACTTCTTACTTAAAGTACTTTTGCCTTAACTTCAATACATACGCCTGCAGCTACAGTAGCTCCAGCGTCTCTTATTGCGAATCTAGCCATGTGAGGATTAGCAGCTTGTGTTTCTAATACAAGGTTTCCAATCGGTTTGATTCTAACTCTAGCAACATCTCCATTTTTCAAAAAGTCTGGATTCTTAGCAGTTGTTCCATCAGGGCTTGTCTTTTCAATCAATTCAATGAATTGGCAAGGAACCTGAGCTGTGTGAACGTGGAATACTGGTGTATATCCTTTAGCAATAACTGTAGGGTGTGAAATAACTGCAACTTGTGCAACGAATTCTTCAGCAATAGTAGCAGGTTTAGAAGCGTCACAAACAACATCTCCTCTAGCTACGTCTTTCTTTCCAACGCCTCTAATATTGATTCCAACGTTATCTCCAGCTTCGCCCATTTGCATTTGTTCATGGTGCATTTCAATAGTTCTAACTTCTCCAGGAACTCCTTTTCCAGATCTTCCAGGAAGGATTATAACTTTTTGACCAATCTTCATAACTCCAGTTTCAATCTTTCCTACTGGAACTGTTCCAATACCAGTTATTTCATAAACGTCTTGTAACGGCATTCTTAATGGAAGTTGAGTCGGCTTTTCAGGATCCTTGAATAAGTCTAATTGTTCCATAATAGTTGGACCCTTGTACCATGGCATGTTAGTAGATTTCTTTACAACGTTATCTCCCTTGAATCCAGAAATAGCGAGGAAAGTCATAGTATCTGGTTTGTATCCAGCTTGCTTCAAAACAGCAGATACATCTGCCTTAGCCTTATTGAAAGCATCTTCTTTGTATTCAACAGCATCCATCTTATTTATAGCTACTGCAATGTCGCCTACTCCCATTGTTCTCAATAACCATACATGTTCTTTAGTCTGAGGTTGTACTCCATCTTTAGCAGAAATAGTCAAGAAAGCAGCGTCAGCTTGTGAAGCTCCAGTAATCATGTTCTTAACGAAGTCTTTGTGACCAGGTGCGTCAATTATTGTAACTTCTCTCTTAGGAGTCATTAACTTCTGATAAGCAAGATCAATTGTAACTCCTCTTTCTCTTTCCTCTTTGAATCTATCCATAACGAAAGCGAATTCAAAACCAGCTTTACCGTGTTTCTGAGCTTCAGCTTTAAGCTTTTCAAGTTCAGTTTCAGGTAAGTTTCCAGAATCGTAAACTAATCTTCCGATAGTTGTAGATTTTCCGTGGTCTACGTGACCTACGAAAACAACGTTAATGATTGGTTTTTGCTTTGCCATTGTTAATATTTTAGTAAACATCTCTAATTTTTTGGGTATTTAAATCTTTTTGTTTTCTTTGAAATAAATATTTAGAAATCAGTCTGGTAAGGTTTTTATACTATCTTTTTGGCGAATTTAAATGAGATTACAACCGTTTTTTCCAAATGCAGAAGTTATAAGCTATCAAGGAAGATTTCCTATTCAACTGGAAGTTCCTAGAAATTCAACTTTAACTTCTGGAGAAGTCCAGAGAATCTTAAAACTAAGTTCTTGGGATTTAGATCCAAATAATAATGTAGAAAACTTTGAAGGAGGAAGATCAGTATTAATAAGAAGAGATAATCATTCAGACTCTGAGCTTACAGGTCTCCAGATAAGTGGGATGGGATATAAACCAATAGGATATCATAAACATATTTCAACTATAGGTGATGAACCTTTTATCCCTCCATCTAATGCAAATTTTATTTCTCTAGTTCCAGGCACTTTAATGTCGACAGAGATATTCGCAAATGGACAATTAGTAAGGACGCGCCCAGACTATCGTCCTCTTGGAGCATACCTAACAGAAGAATTAAAGACAAAATTAGCCAATACAAACACAATGTCTGCACTGGGTTTTTCTAACTTTACAGTCCCAAGAGTTGAAGCATACGGAAGATATTTAGGTGATGATTTAAAAAATTCAGAAGGACAATTTGGTTTTGCAGTCTTCTCAGCTCCCGATCCAAAAGAAGAAAGAGCAGGTTTCGCTTTTCCAAAAATATTACTATCTAAAGACTATCGAGGCAGATTGATAAGTGAATTGTTAATGGATTTCGCTAAACTTTCAAAAACTTTTGTTGTTCCACTTAGCATAGGACTAAGAGAACTTCATGATAAAGGATTCTCTCATCAGCAAATGCATATGAGTAATTTCTATTTAATGCAAGGAAAACCATTTATAACTGACTGGGCAACGTTAAATAAATTAAGCGATAACCGAGAAGACAACATAACGAACAGAGTTTTTGATGTAAAAAGGGTGCCTGATGATTTAACTGCAAAACTTTTCCCATCTGCTTTTCCAAGCTTAAGTGAAAATACAGATGGTATCGATTTAGTTGTTAAACAATACGCTATGCAAGCTTACGCAGGAGAAGGATTCAAGTTTAATCCAATAATGGTCGGACAAAGAGCAATATCTGCAAAAGGAAGAAAAAATATATCGGATATTGATGGCATGGTTCAATGGATGAAAGACTTAGGTTTAGAGGGTTTCTCTCAATTTTACACAAAAGGCAGTAGTCTATTAGCGACGCATCTTTTAGATGAGGCATTATCTAATGTTGCCTCTCCAGAATCTAAAAATAGTAAATCTAAAACTGGTAGAAACGAATTATGTCCTTGTGGTTCAGGAAAGAAATACAAGAGATGCTGTGGAAATTAATAAATTTCTACAAACCCTTAAAAACACAATTTATCTTATAAGAAAATGAATACAATAGAGGTGAAGAATTTAGTAAAGACTTTTGGAAAAGTCCATGCAGTAAATAATATATCTTTTTCAATTCAGGAAGGAAAAATAACTGGTTTTCTTGGACCAAATGGAGCTGGAAAAACAACAACAATTCAAATGCTTCTTGATTTAGTTACTCCAACATCTGGAAGCATAAAGATATTCGGGAAGGAAATGCATGAGAACAGAGAGGAAATTTTAGGAAAGATAAATTTCTGTTCTCCTTATGTCTCTCTTCCAGGAAATTTAAAAGTTTGGGAAAACCTTTACACATTCGCTAGATTATACGGTGTAAAAAATATAAAGAAGAAAGTTGACGAATTAGCAATTTTCTTTGGAATAAAAAAGATGATGAATAAAATGACTTCTTCGCTTTCAACAGGCCAATTAACAAGATTAAATTTAGCTAAAGCTCTATTAAATGATCCAAAGCTTCTCCTCCTTGACGAACCAACTTCTTCTTTAGATCCAGACATAGCAGACAGAACAAGAAAGCTTCTTAAAAAAATACAAAAAGAAAGAAAGGTAACAATCCTCTATACTTCTCATAACATGGATGAAGTAGAAGAATTATGTGATAGAGTTATTTTCCTTCAAAAAGGAAAAATTGTAGATGATGATTCTCCTCATAAATTAAAAAAGAAATATGGATTCAATGATTTAAATGAAGTTTTCCTTAAGATAGCAAGAAAAGATGGAGGCAATTCATGGGAATAAAATTTCATAGAGTAAATGCCTTATTGATAAGACATCTATATCTCTACAAGAGAAGTGTTCCAAGAATAATGGATATTATGTTCTGGCCGGTTATGACTCTCGTTTTATGGGGATTCATAAGCCGTTACCTTGAACATTCAAACTTATCAGGGGTAAACATAATAACTGTTCTTTTAGGAGCAGTAATACTTTGGGAAGTCCTCTCAGAAAGCCAGCACTCTCTTTCTGTTGCATTCTTAGAGGAAGTCTGGGAGAAAAATCTTATAAACATTTTCGTAACTCCATTGAAATTAAGTGAGTTTGTACTTTCAACAGCATTGTTAGGATTTGTCAGAGTATTTTTAGTTACGATTATGCTTTCAACAATCGCTTTCTTCTCATACACATTTAATATATTTGATTTAGGATTTTACATAATTCCATTTGCAATAAATCTTCTTATATTCGGCTGGATCTTAGGTTTATTCATTGTCGCAATAATTCTAAGATTTGGAACTTCAGCACAAATTCTTGCATTTGGAATAATGTTTCTTATACAGCCTTTCACAGCAGTATTCTATCCAGTTTCTATCCTTCCAACCTTCGCAAGATACATCTCTCTCGCATTGCCTTCAACTCATGTCTTTGAAGGTATGAGAGAAGTAATAGCAACAGGATTATTTTCAATGAACTCTTTCTTAATAGGACTAGGACTAAATATCATATACCTTATTCTTGCATTATGGTTCTTCTATGGAATGTTTGCTTACATAAAGAATCAAGGTAAATTGATGAAATTGGATTAATCCAATTTCAAGTAATAACATAAAAGCTTTTAAGGGATTAAAAATTGAGACTATGCATGATTAATCCAGTAGAACCAATATGGATGAGTGATCTTTTTAAACTAATTAAGAGAGATTTAGGACCAGATGCAAAAATAGGAGCAACAGAATTCTATATATCTCGTAAGGAAGATAGTTTAGCAACCTTTGACGATTTACGATTAAAAGTAAAATTATCTAAAAGCGATTTAAAAAAATTAACATCAAGTGCACGTTTTTTTGCAGAGGGTTTATCTGCAGGAGAATTTGACAGGTATCTATCTCAAAGTGCATACGCTACATTACATCCTGCAAATAGTACTAAAGTCGTTGCAGAAGATACTCCAAGTCTTCCATCTCCAGTTTATTCTCCTCCTGCTTCACCACCTCAAGAACAACCAAGACCTACAGCTCCACCTTCACCTTTAGAAACAGGACTAACAACACCAGCAATTCCAGAAGCAAAAGCAGAGCCAGATTATTCTCCGCCAGATAAAACTCTTAGAAACTTTAGCTTATTAGGTCTGGCAGAAAACCTAAGAAGTTCAGAATCTTCAAAAGAAAAACGTACAGCAGATTTATTAGGAAAATTAAGTGCAAAACTTTTCGTATCTAATCTTTCAGATATAACTGCTAAGAAAATAGGAGTAGATGATTTAGAGGATGCTGATTTTGATACTGTTGAAAGACATTTATTAGCAGATTATCTAGATGACAAAGAAGCAACTATAAGGCCAACTCTAAGAGTGCATCCTAATAATTTAACTCATAGAATAACTGATGCAACTATAAAAAGCGATGTAGAAGGTTTTGTACGAAGACACCGAGTTGATACTATTGAAGAACTAGCATCAAAATCTTATGCTGATTTATTACAACAAGGTCTATCTACAGAAGGGGCCATGGCTTTAAGTGGAGTATTAGAAAAACATTATAGGACTGAACTTGGAAGTGTTAAATTCGATAGATTAAAGAGAATTGTAAAATCTATCTCTCCACCTGTTACACCTCAACCAACAGCTCCTGTTCCACCACTAGTTAGAGCATCAGATACTAAAACAGTTTCAGCAAGACCTTTATTTGCATCACCTCTACCTACACCAAGACAAGAACAAACATCTGAGCCAGAAGCAGATGCTCCTTTAGTTGCGAATCCTAATTATGATAAACCTGTTCAACCAAAAACAATACAGAAACCAGTTGATAAATCAGGTTTACCTTCTTATCTTCTTTCAATGTCTGCAGCAGATGCAACAGGTTATATGCATGATAATGGCGAAAAAGCATCTATTCAATCAGCACTATCTAAACTAAGATTTCCAGATCTAGGAAAAGTAATAAGGATGTCTAATGATATGTTAAGAGATGCAGGAGCAACACAGGTAGCTATAAATTCTTTTAGATCTGTCCTAGAGACAAATTATCTCAATGTTAAAAAAATACAAAGGCAACAAGATGAAATTTATAGAAACTCACCTTCTGAAGATAGAGACGGAGAATCTGAATTAGAAGAATTAGTCGTAGAACAAAGCACATTACAACCATCTCCAAAACCTTATCAACCAGGGCAACCTCAAAAAGAATTAAGGGGATATTCAGTTGTAAAAGTGGAGGATGATGCTACAGACAAAAAAGTTTTAGTGGATGGCAGAGAAGTAAAAATAATCGGAAGGGCAAACCACGAACAGGTATATCAGACATTTTTATTACATTCTGAAGGTAAAAGTATAAGTGAGATTAAGGAAAGATTATTTTGGAGTAATCCAAACAATGTTAAAAATTGGTTAATAAGAGGAGGAGTATTCCCACAAAACCCAGAGAAAACTTATTTAGATGAAAGAGCAAGTGCTTATGTTCTTGGTAAAGTTTTTGCAGAGGTTAGTGCTGCTAATGCAAAAGTACATGGAGATGGTTCCCGTCATCGAGCTCCTCCTTTAAATCCCTTATCAAGCATGCCTTCATTAGGAGCATTATCTTATAAACCAAAAGGTAAAAAATAAAATGTCTGACTTTAGTCTTTTATCTAAATTACCAAGAAGCGAGAGAGATTTTATAGCTTCAACTGCCGAAGATATAACAAGAAAAGCAGGAGCTTCATCAAGAGAAGATAAATTACTTGCTCTAGCCTCATATTTTAAAGATCAACGTGTAGGATGTGGAGAAGCCATTCTAGCACAAAAATTAGCTAGACTTCCAAGCGAGATACGAGCCCAGAGAGATTGTAGTGAAGAAGCTCTAAGAAATTTATCATATCTAGAACATTTTGAAATTCCAGCTTTACTCCTAACAACTTCTAACTTTAAAGGTACAGGTCAAGCCCATGATACAGTATTTCTTCCAGATTCAAGACAGATATTAGATTGGGGAGAAATTATAGGAGTAAGAAGAAATGGAAAAGATTTATTATCTGAAAAAGGAAAAATTATATCTAGAGATTTTACATTTTTAATGCCTTCTTCTATATCTTCAGAGATAGGAAGATTTACACAAGAAAATTTATTATCTGCATTTTCTGGCTCACCTCACCTAATAGATAGAGTAGAATATCATTCAGGAAATATAGAATCTTCAGTTAGTTATAATTCCAGTAAAAAAAGATTATCTATAAATCATTCAGTAAATGATCTTGCAATAAATATACCTTTCTTCCACGAAACTGAAATAGGTATCGCAAGCAGAAAAAAACTGACTTCAAGAACAGCAGGTCTAGCACCTTCAAGACAAGGTAATTTATGTTCAAAGATACCAATTACATATGAAGTAAACGGAGCAAGTTCACAAGGCAATTTTGTAGAACAATTAAGGCCCGAGGAGAGAGAAGCTTTTGTTCTCGGTATGGCTTATAAAATAATGTCTAAGAATGGGAGAAAAGTTTTAGTGTCCGATGCAGAGTCGGGAGAGTTTTTAGATTATTTAAGAGCGCTTTCAAGTAGAGAGTCAGATTCTTTGGTTGCAAGACAAGCACAGACACATTTAGATTTTTATGAAACTCTAGAGAGAGCTTATGGAAAGAGAAAAGCAGATATTTATTTGAAAGCAATGCAGTTTAAACTCGCTTTTAGAGAGGAACATAAAGATCCATTAAAGGCCTTGCTAGATTATTCAGGATTAAAATCTCTGAAGGGTTTAGGCGAGAGATTTGTATATGATAATTTAGGTGTATTGAACACTTTTTACTTCAGAGGGAGAAAGTTTACTCCGGAAAAACTACTAGCAGAAAAGTTCTTTGTGAGACATACAGTTTTCAGTCCAAATTAATAATTTATCTTTTCCCAGCTAAAACAGGGTCTGGAGTTCTGGCACGATCTCCAGATCTATCCTCATCAATATAAAATGGAAAGCTTCCAGTTGTATCAAAATTACCGTGATAAATTACCTCATCACCTAAACTTATTTCTCCTTCTATTTTTAATTTATCTCTTACAACATCGTTATAAATCCAAGTACCCAATACTGCTCTTTGTAATTCATTAGATGTAGCATCTCCAAATCTAAGAAAGACTTTTCCAGGATTGCCATAAAAGAATCCGACAGATCTATTTCCATAAAATTCAGCCCTTTGATTTGGACTGTCTGTGAATGTTTGTCCATCACAACTTAATTCTCCTCCCAGACTAATTTCAGTTGAGAAAGAATAATCTATAGTTATTCTTGATAATTCTCCTAGTGATTCTCTACTACGAGGATAATCATAAAGTTTAATTTCACCTTCTTTATTACCCATATCCACAAAGAGAACAGTAGATTTTTCTCTTCTATCTGGAGAGATATCATATTTAGGTCTTTTACGCAATGATAACCTCTCTATTCCTGAACCAGTCAATATAAGTTTATGAGTATTATTATGAAATATCTTATGTTCTATATCTACTCGTCCTTGAGACAACATATCATCAAAAGCTTTTTTAGAAAGTCTATAATGTTCATCATCTTCTCGCTGCTGATTTTTTAGAGGATTTAATTTTCTTTCAGCGT
>ERZ1292625.1296-Hain-H41-01um-R1-1296-length-30677-cov-38_pt1 | contig 30677 bp, 32 predicted proteins | sample MGYA00564400_ERZ1292625 | MGnify/ENA primary metagenome ERZ1292625 (study PRJEB36523, sample SAMEA6512639) | groundwater metagenome | collected 2019-01-08 | study: AquaDiva: Metagenomics assemblies of 32 groundwater samples
GAAGGCAAATTCATCGACGTAGCGGCCAAGATGCTTGGCGCTGGCGTGGTGATAGGTGCCATGCAAGCCGCGCTTCAAGACCGCCCAAACGCTTTCAATGCCATTGGTCGTCACGCCGTCGCGGACGTATTCGCCAGCGCCATGGTCGATACGCTCATGCTTGTAGAAAACACCGTCGAGGCCAACGTAGCCGCCATGCTCGTCAGTGTGGAGCGTCGAGCCGGTCTGGACGTTTTCATGAATGACGGATTGCAGGTTTTTGGCTTCGGTGCTGGCGACCGGCCTTGCCTTTGTCCGCCCGCCACGCTCGCGCATACCAATCACCGGGATTTTGCCGACTGCGCCGCGACCGGCGCGAAGCTTCTTGTCAGAGTGCTTGTTCTTTTCCTTGCCGCCAATATAGGTTTCGTCGATTTCCACAATGCCCTTCAACACCGTCAGGTCATTGCCGCAAGCCTCACGGATGCGGTGCAGGACGAACCAAGCCGATTTTTGAGTGACGCCGATCTCCTTGCCAAGCTGGAGGCTGGAGACGCCCTTGCGGGCCGTCATAAGCAGATACATCGCATAAATCCACTTGTGCAGCGGAATGTGCGACCGCTCGAATATCGTACCCGTGCGCACCGTAAAATCGGCCTTGCAGGCGTTGCAGCGGAAAAAGCCGCCCTTGCGCGGGGTGATCCTCTTGGCCTCTTGGCAGGCCGGGCAAACGACCCCGTTGGGCCAACGCCGGGCTTCAAGATAGGTCCGGGCGGCTGCCTCGTCCGGGAAAAGCTCGAAAACCTGATAGGCTGAAATGGTCGAACGACTCATAAAACGCTCCCCGATTTGGTAGTAGATAACTACCCTTTTTCGGTGAGGGAGTCAAGTATATAATTCCCAAATATTTCAAGCCGTGGAGTGCGTTGCTAAAAGCGTGGGAAGCCCTGCAATCATTGGGGTATGGCGTATATCCCGCGACTATCGAAAGCATCGGCTCATGCCGAGGTCGCGCAGCGGTATCGTGAAAAAGCCAAGCGCACTGCAGCCCGATATCCGCAATCAAAGCCCCGCACTCACGCCGCCATACGCATCGGCGAATTGACCCGCACCTTTGACGATCTTTGGGGACAGATGTTCATCCCCGAATCCGACATGGGATGGCAGGCCGTGCGCGTCATGGCGCACCACATCGGCCGGCTAAAAGACGGGCCGCGCCGCATGTCGTCATGGATCCAGGCCTGCGCCGGCTGGCTACCGATGGGCGAGCGCGAGCGGCTGATAAGCGAGGTTGAGGAATGCCCGCTCAAATGGACGGCCGACAAGCTGGCGTGGAAGTTCAAAATCACGGATGCGCAGCGCACCAGGCTCAAGCTTACCACGATCGGCGCCATCGACATTTCGAAGGCCGAGCGCATCAAGCGCCGGCGCATCCGCAATGCCGAGGCCAGACGGGCCGCGCGTCGAGCTCAGGGAGCCAAGCCGCGATGTGAATATGAGGCAAATTCACTCAATCGCCGGAAGCCATGGCAAGCCGCAGGAATGAGCCGCGCAGCATGGTATCGCGCAGGCAAGCCCACCGCCTGAGACAGGTGCGAACACAGCATATCTATCTATATTGCTGTACACGGACCTGTCTCACGAACAAGCGCGCCGCACCCAGCCGAATAGACCAACAGGCAGTAGAGTAAAATAGTGGGCGGAAGAGCCTTATGCTGCAACGCATCAATTAACTGAGGCACAGTGTAGAATGCGAGCAATATCAGCCTGATATGACATGGACCGAATGAGCATTCGGCGCTGCGCATGTGTAATATCAATATGTTACGTACATTGAGCACCAGACAAGCTATCTGGATAGCGGCGTAATATGCCCCATTCGGCTTGAAAAGACCGGGGTGGGGGTGGGCGTACCCCACGGTAATCGCTCACGTAATGGTTCACAGCTTCCCCCCTTTATTCGCGGCCCTTCCTGAAACTCTCTGGGTATTGGTTCCTACATCTTGGGCTGGACTGATTTTCGGGCGGGTACGTTGGTTCCGGGGTGATAACGCTGTTATTTATTTGGGCATGGCGAAGCTGATTGTTCCGGTGATGCCGGAGTTTAACGACTTGCCGGATGGCGTTCAGGCGCTTCGGGACCCTCGTTGGCGGGCGTTTGTGTGGGCGTATACGTTCAATGGCGGGGATGGGGCGAAGGCGGCGCGGGCGGCCGGGTTTTCGGATGCGTCGGAGGGGGCGAAGGTTCGGGCGCATGTGCTGCTGCAACGGCAGGATATTCTGGATGCGTTGCGGGAGATGGGGGCGCGGTATCTTTTCAGCCTGGCGCCGAAGGCGTTGTTCCGGCTGGGGCAGCTTTTGGACCGGCCGGACCATCGGCATCATGCGAAGGCGATCGATATGACGCTTTCGCGGACGGGCTTTGTCGAGCGGACGGGCGTGGATGTGAACCTGAGCGGCGAGGTCCGGCATGTCGACCACACGACGGCCGCGGTCGAGGACCTGCGGCGGATGCGGGCGATGGGGGTTCCGCAGGCGCAGCTCGAGAAGGTGTTCGGGTTTTCGGGCCTGAGCCGGTACGAGAAGCTTCTGGCGGCCGAGGATGCCAAGCTGATCGAGGCAACGGCGGTCGAGCATGACCGATGAACCTGCCGAGGCGGGACCGGATGCGAACGACGTGCGCCGGCACGCCAAAAAAATGTACACGGAGATGCAGTACCGGCAGCGGTATCGCCGCATCGACTTCTACCGGCCGAACGAAAAGCAGCTCGAATTCCACAATCTGATCGCGACCGAGGCCATGCTGCGGGCCGGCAACCAGCTCGGCAAAACCATGGCGGTCGGGGCCCAGGTCACCATGGACGCGCTGGCGCTCTACCCGGACTGGTACGAGGGCAGGCGATTTGTCAGGCCGCCGCCGATCGAGCGGCCGTTCGAATTCCTGGCCTGGGCGGCGTGCACCACGTCGGCCGCCACCCGCGACGGGGCGCAGACGAAGCTCCTGGGCGATATCCGCGACGCCGGCGGGCTCGGGACGGGGCTGGTGCCGCTCGACAACATCGTCGGCCGCCCGACCATGGCCCGCGGCATCGCCGATTTCGTCGATACGGTGTCGTTGCGGCGCGAGACAGGCGGCCGCGGCCTTATCCGGTTCAAGACCTACGAGATGGACCGCAAGGCGTTCCAGGGTGAGCCGGTCGACGAGATATGGCTGGACGAGGACGTCAGCCGGGACGACCAGACCGTGCACGGCGAGTGCCTGGCGCGCCTGACCACGACCAAGGGGCGGATCCTGATTTCCATGACGCCCGTTCTCGGCCTGAGCCCGCTGCGCAAGCGCTTCAAGACGCGGATGGGGAACGACACCGCCGAGGTGCTCATGACCATCCACGACTGCGCGGAGTCGAAGGGCGGCCACATCCCGGACGCGGAAATCCCCAAGATCATCGCCCGCTACAACGACAACGAGCGCGACACCCGCGCCTACGGCGCCGACATGCAGGGCGAGGGTGCCGTGTTCACGATCCCGGTCGAGCGGATCAAGCACAGCCGCGATCCGGCGTCGTTCCCGGCCTATTGGCCGTGGCTGTGGGGGGTCGATTTCAGCCACGGCGGCCTGTCGGAATCGGCGCACCCGTTCGCCGCGGTGCTCGGCGCGTGGGACCGCGACAACGACGTCGTGTACATCGTGCAGGCGCTGCGAATGCGCAAAATGCTGGCGATCAACCACGTCGAGGCGATGCGTAAACATCCGTGCTTCCTCGCGCCCGCGGCCTGGCCGCACGACGGCGGCACCCATACCGCCGCCGGGATCACGCTGGCGCAGAGCTACCGCAAGCTCGGCGTCAACATGCTGCCGAAACATGCCACATTCGCCGACGGTGGATTTTCCTTCGAGGCCGGCATTACCGAAATGGAAACCCGCTTCGCCTCCGGCCGGCTCAAGATCGCGGCGCAGCTCGGCGAGTATTTCGACGAATATATCGGCTATCACCGCGAGGACGGCCTTGTTCACAAGGTCGACGACGACCTGATGAGCGCGACCCGGCAGTTGCTGATGGGCCTGCGCAACGCCCGCACGCTGGGCGAGATGTCGGAACGTTTCGTCGCCCGCAAACAGCCGGCAAGGGTGGCCGAAGGCGTCGATTTCGACGTATTCGCGCCGTCCTGAGTGCGTTGCTACCGAGGTTTTGGCCGCGCACGCTCGCGGCATGGCAAACCCCTACTCACCGGCATCCCTCGATCTAGGGCTCGGCGACGGCAATGCCTTGTCGCAGCAGGTCGATCCCGCCGAGGAACAGCGCCGCAAAAAGCTCATGAAGCTGGGCGGCCCGCAGATGGAAACCGTGTCGAATCCGATGTGGCTTGCCGCCATGAGCCTGCTGGGTACGTCCGGTGGTCAATGAACCGGACATCCTGGCGGCCAAGGAAGCGCAGGCCTTGCGCGACCTGTGGCAGGGCCGCGTGCTCGCTCATACGCGGGGGCAACCGCTCGGCGCCGTCGTGATTTCCGTGCTCGCGCACAGCTACGACGAGGCGATGCCCGTCATGCTCGCCGTGGTGTTTCCGGGCTTTGCCGGCCTCAAGCCGCCCGGCCTCATCAGCGCCGGCAAGATCGAGAAAAACGGCATTGTCGTCGCCGATATCGTCAAGCGCGACGGCATGATCGTCAAGGACGCGGCGCTATTCAAAAACGAATTGCAGATGCGCGATGCGTTTCGCCGCCTCGCCGACGAGATGAAGCTCAACGACGCCGACCGTATCGAACTGTTCCGCGCCGTGCAGCGATGGGTGGTTGCCGATCGGCGGCTCGATCCGTCGATGGACCCGTCCGACCCGGAGGCCAAGCGCCTTGTCCACTGAACTCGCCACCATCGGCAAGAACGATCTGGCCGTGCCGCGCATCCCGTCGCAGGCCGAGCAGGAAACGGTACGCGATATCTTGCAAGAGTTTAGCCAGATGAACGTCTGGCGAAATAATTTCGCGGCGCAGTGGGAAGAATGCGCGGCGCTGATCGCGCCGAATTCGCGCAACACATTTTTCTACGGCTCGTATAACTGGCCGGGACAAAAGAAAACGCAGCAGCAGGTCGACGCCACCGGCATGATGGCGCTGCATCGCTTCGCCGCGATCTGCGACTCGATGCTGACGCCGCGCAACATGGAATGGCACCAGCTTCGCGCCGACAACGATTACGTGATGAAGGACCGGCTGACGCGGCTGTACTTCGAGCAGGCAACGCGCGTCCTGTTCAAGTATCGCTACAATCCGATGTCGGGCTTCATCGGGCAGAACCAGAACAACTGGCAAAGCCTCGGCGCCTTCGGCAACGCCGGAATGTTCATCGACAGGTTCGACGGCCGGCAATACGGCAACATGCGCGGCGCGCGCTACAAGGCGTTGCCGCTCGGCGAGATGTTCCTGCGCGAAAATCATCAGGGGCTCAACGACGGCTTCATTCGCTGGTTTCGGTTGACCGCGTACCAGGCCGTGCAGAAATGGGGCCTCGAACGATTGCCGGCAAATCTTCGGCCCGCGCTCGAAGCCAACAGCCAGTGGGGCTACGACTTTCTGCATTGCGTGCGCCCGCGCAAGGATTACGATTCCGAACGCTACGACGCCAAGGGGATGCCGTTCGGCTCGTACTACGTTTCGATCCAGGGCCAATGCCTGATGGCGCCGGAAGGCGGCTACCGATCGCTGCCGCTCGCGGTGTCGCGCTACGATCAGGCGCCGAACGAAATCTACGGGCGCGGCCCGGCGATGATGGTGCTGCCGGCGCTCAAGACGCTCAACGCGCAAAAGACCACCTTCCTCAAGCAGGGCCACCGCGCCGCCGATCCCGTCCTGCTGACCGGCGATGACGGCATTGTCGGATTTTCCATGCGTCCCGGCGCGCTCAATCCCGGCGGCGTCAATGCGGACGGCCGGGCGATGGTGCATGTGCTGCCCACCGGCGACATCAACACCAACGAAAAAATGATGGACATGGAGCGCGACCTGATCCGCGATGCGTTCCTTGAAAGCCTGTTCCGGCTGATCCTCGACGAAAAAGTGCTGACCGCGACGCAGGTCACCGAGATCGTCAACCAAAAGGGCATCCTGATCGGCCCGACGCTCGGGCGACAGACCGAATATCTCGGGCTGATGATCGACCGCGAACTCGACGTTCTCGGCGAGCAAGGGCTGCTGCCGCCGATGCCGCCGCGGTTGCAGGAAGCGCGCGGCGAATATCGCGTCGTCTATACCTCGCCGTTGGCGCGCACCCAGCGCGCCGGCGAAGCGGCCGGCTTCATGCGCGCGGTCGAGACGGCGAAGGAAATCGCCAATATCACGCAAGACCCGGCCTATCTCGACCCGTTCGATTTCGACGTGGCGCTTCCGGCAATCGCTGAAATTCAGGGCGTGCCGGAAAGCTGGATGGCCGATCAGAACAAGATCGAAGGCAAGCGTAAAAACCGTGCCAAGGCGATGCAGGCGCAGCAGCAAATTCAGGTGATGCCGGCGCAGGCGGCGATGATGAAGGCGCAGGCCGTGCAGGCCAAGGCCGGCATGGGACAACCGGCGGCCGGCGTCGTCCAATGAGCGAAGCCGATGAGGCGGCGAAGCACTTTATCGAGGAACGCAAGCGCGACTACGCGCTGTGCTTCGGCACGCCGGCGGGCCAGCGTGTGCTCGTCGACCTCACGAAGTTCTGCCGCGGCGCGGAAAGCTTCGTCGTGCCGGGCGACCGCGACCGGACCTACGTTCTCGCCGGCCGCCTCGAAACGTGGCTGCGCATCGAACAGCATCTCAACCTGACGCCCGACGAGCTATTCCAGCTTTACGCCGGCCGTCCCAGCACAGGAGCAAAGACCGATGACCGAACCAACCCCGACGCCGACACCTGAGCCGACACCAACTCCTGCGCCCGCGCCCGCAAAGCCGTGGTACGACGGCAAGGCCGACGCCGAGACGGTCGGATTCTGGCAGAACAAGGCGTGGAAGGCTGACGACCCGGTGACCATCGCGCTTGAAGCGACGAAAGCCGCGCGCGAGGCGCAGAAATTTGTCGGCGTGCCGCCGGACCAACTGATCCGCCTCCCCAAGGACGCAAAGGACGAAGCCGGATGGAATGACGTATGGAGCCGGCTGGGCGCGCCGAAGGAAGCCAAGGAATACGACTTTTCCTCTGTAAAACGTGCGGACGGTACACCGATCGACGAGACCCTGGCCGAGACGATCCGGCAGGCGTCGTTTGCCTCGCACGCGCGGAAGGAAACTGCGGCGGCCATTGCCGCCGCGCTCGTGAAGCATCTGGACGGCCAGCAGGCCAGCCAGACGGCGGAGCTCACGTCCAAGCTTAACGCCGAGAAGGCCGATCTGGCGAAAAGCTGGGGCACCAAGGCCGACGAGAACAAGCTGACCGCGATGCAGGGCGCCCGCCGCCTTGGCGTCTCGCCCGAGGAAGTCGCCGCGCTCGAAAAGGTCGCAGGCTATTCCAAGGTCATGGAGATGTTCCGCAAGATCGGCGCCGGCACCAGCGAAGATACGTTCGTCGAAGGCAATATGGACGCGCCCAAGACGGCGGGCTCGGCGCAGGCGAGGCTCAACGAACTGATGGCCGATCCGGCTTGGGGCAAGCGGCTGACCGGCGGCGACGCCGCGGCGCGGCGCGAATTCGAGGCCCTGACCGAGCAGGTCGTCGGCGTCAGCGCGAACGCGGCGTAAGGGAGGCAGCCATGTCAGACACCGCAATCGTCGAAACGCCGGCCGCTCACAAGTCCCCGCGCCGCAAAAAGGCCCGCCGCAAATACACCCGCCGCGCCGCGGCCGCACCGAAAGCCCCGGCCGAATTCCTGGGGCTGACGTCCGTCGATTGTCCGTTGCAGTGCAGCCAGAAACGCTGCGCCATCAGCGGATGCGGCTACTGCGGCCATCCCCGCAAGGGCGGCTTGCAGGCGCACGAACTCGGCGACCCGGCCGCGCTCGACCGCCTCAACCGGGCCAAAGGCGTCCTCGCGCATCAGATCGTCGACAAGCGCCGGGCCTGAGCCGGGCCGCGGTCCACAAGTGAGTGCGTTGCTTCCAAGCGGCGCACGAGTATGGTCCAAACCGTTCGCGACATTCCGGCCCCCGATAAGGATACGGCCGCTTCGCGATAGTGACGGCCCCCGTTTCACGGACACGGCCGAAGGTCTGACGGCCCCCTGCAAAGGGACACGCCACCATTCTTTCGATCTCAAACCGAGAACGGGATAGCCATGTCCGAGAACCTCATCAAGCTCTACGTCACCCAATTCTCGACGGTGCTGAATCTCAAATTGCAGCAGCGCCAGTCGAAACTCCGCGGCCGCGTCATGGAGGGCTTCCACGTCGGCAAGCAGGCATCGCCGGTCCAGTACATCGGCAACATCGCCATGCAGGCCCCCGCCGGCCGCTTCGCGCCGCTCAATCGGCAGGACGTCGACTTCACGCGCCGGTGGGTGTTTCCCATCGACAAGGAAGCGACGCAGCTCATCGACAGCTTCGACAAGCTGAAAATCCTGCAAGACCCGACCTCGCAGTATTCCGACGTGGCCGCCGCCGCCGTCGCCCGCGAATGGGACGACCGGATCATCAGTTCCGCGTTCGGCGACGCCTCGATCGGCACCGATGCCGGCGGGCTTTCGACCGAAACGTGGGCCTCATTTTCGAGCGCCTGGGTTGTCGCATCGACCTTCGGCTCGACCGCCGCGTCCGGCCTGACCGTCGCCAAGATGATCGAGGCCAAGCGGGTGTTCCGCAAGGCGCAGGTCGAAGTCGACATGGAGCCGATGACCTGGGTCACCAACTCCCAGGGCGAAAGCGATCTGCTCAATCAGGTGCAGGTCGTCTCGACCGAATTCTCCGGTGCCGACCGCCCGACCTTGCAGGACGGCAAGGTTACGCGCTTCATGGGCTTCGACATCGTGTATTCGGAGCGCCTGTCGAGCGCGTCGAACGTGCGGTCGAACATCGCCATGGTGAAGTCGGGGCTCTACCTCGGCATCTGGAAAGACACGCAGAACGACATCTCGCAGCGCAAAGACCTGTCGAGCCTGCCGTACCAGCTCTACACCGGCATGTCCTGCGGCGCGACGCGCCTTGAGCCAGGCCGGACCCTGCAAGTTCTCTGCGCCGATACCTCGGCTGCGGCCGACGTGACCCCATAAGGAGGCAACCATGGCCGTTGACCACGTAAAATCCACTCCGATCACCAATCTCGACGCCACGCCCATCGTCGCCGTGACGACCGGCGAGGGCGGCGCCGGTCCGCTGCGTAACCTCACCGGGTACGCCACGGCCGTCGCGTCATCGAGTGCTGACGCGACCTATCAACTGGTGCGCCTGCCTTCCAATGCGAAGGTCAAGCGCGTCATGTTCGAGAGCGCCGCGCAGACCGCCGGCAAGTTCGACATCGGCGTCTACTACGCGACCGACGGCGGCGGCGGTCATCCGACCGCGCTTCTCGCCGCCGATGCCATCGATCAGGACTTCTTCGCCAGCGTCATCGATTGCGCCTCGGCGGTCGTCATCACCGACATCACGAACGAAAGTGGCACCAACACCATCGACAAGCGCAATCAGCCGCTGTGGCAGGCGCTTGGCCTGGCGGCCGATCCGCTGTGCAAGTTCGATATCGTCGCGACGGTCAAGACCACCGCGGTCACGACCGGAACCGGCGTGTTCGGGGTGTCCGTCGATTACGTCGAATAAGGTGCTTGAATGGCACGTCGCTCAATCGCGGTCACGCTCGGCCAGTCGTTAGGCGATGGCCGTTTCAATACGAGGGCGGGACATAGCGTCCCGACTTCGGTTGACACGGCCGATGCCGTCGCGGCTTTGGCCGTTGTGACCGCGGCGGTTGCGACGGCGCAGGCAAGCATTGCCACGGCCAAGACGGCGACGGCGACAGCGGTTACCGACACCACGACCGCCGACACCGATACTGGCACTGCCAAAACGGATGCCTTGGCCGTCCAGACCGCCAATGTCGCGGTCACGCCGGTCGAGAATGCCATCGCGGTCTTGGAGGCCGACGGCGCGACGCCGACGCAGGCCCATGTCAACGATCTGCGGGCCGTATGGGATACGCTGAGCGCGGCCTGTACGGCGCACAACGCCGCCGCCAATACGGTCGCGAATAGCGCCACCACGGCCAAGGCGTCCACCGCGACGGCAAAGACCTCGGCGGCGACGGCTGACACGGATACCGGAACCGCCAAGACCGACGTCGACGCCCTCGATACGACCGCCACATCGGACGAACTGACGGCGGTTGCCGGGGATAATGCCAGCGATGTCGTCGTGGATTTCAGCACATCGGCCGTCACGACCAAGAACGGGTTGCGCGCGGCCTTGCGTGCAGTCGAGCAAATCGTCGACGGATCGAGCGATCTGTCCTAATACGGGAACCGGGCCATGGCCGACCACTATGTAAGCCTCAATCGCGGTGTCGAGGGGTTCAAATACTCCGACTTCACCACCGGCACGTCCTCGACGGCGACCGACAAGATCGAGTTGCGCGTGCTCGACGGCGCCGGCCTGACCAAGGTCGACGTCATCAAGGCGCTGGAAGCATTCGAGCGGTTCTTCGAGAACGCCCAGCAGGTCAAGACCGCCGAATTCGACGTGAGCGGTTGAACCGATGGCCCTCTGGAACAAGACCGACAGGGTTGTCTATTCGAACCAGGCGGCGGGAACGATTGGCCCGTTCACGCTGCGCGGCGGCTCGTACTGGATCGAGACGGCATCGACCGGCGCCGGCACCATCGACCTGAAAAAGCTCGGGCCCGACGAATCGACCTATACGGCGCGCATCACCCAGATCGCGGCGACCGCCGGCCAGCAGACGATTTCGCTTCCACCGGGCACTTACGAATGGGTTGTGGTCGGGTTCACGGCAAATTATCTCGAAATCACCCGGATTCCGACCGCCGTTGAGTAGCGCCGGAGTGCGTTGCTGCTAGCTGCCGCCTCTGTCCTTCTGTCCATGATGGAAGGAAGGGCAACGGCACATGCCTGACATCACCAAATTCAATTGCTTCTCGCGCGATCTCGCGACCAAAAAGCACGACCTGTCGGCGGATGTGTTCAAGCTGATGCTCACGCCGGTTCTGCCGGTCGCAGCCAACTCGGTCTATTCCGACGTGTCGGCGGGCGAGCTCGCCACCGGTTTCGGCTATACGGCCGGCGGCCAGATAGCGGTGAACAGCGGCATCATTCTCACCGGCGCCGTGACCAAGTGGAATTTGCAAAATCCGCTATGGACATTCACCGGCGCCGCCGGAACGTTCCGCTACGCCATTCTCTACAACGCCACGCAGACGTCGCCGCTCTATCCGCTGATCGGCTGGTACGATTACGGCTCGGTCATCACGCCGGGTAGCGGCGACACGTTCACCGAAACGTTCAACGCGGCTGGCGTCCTGACGGTCACGTAAATGACAGACTATGTTCTCGCGGCCAATACCGGCACGGTGACAATCGGCTCTTATCCGATCATCATGGCGTTCAAGCGGTGGGCCGACACGCACGGCTATCGCCAGAAGTTTGTCTTGCAGGATTTGCGCTCGGCGGAATTCGTTTTCACGGTGAACATCGCCGTCAAGGTTCCCGCCATCAACCGCGACCAGTCATACTTGTTGCTGGCCGATAACGTCTACCTGTTCCTGCTGGCCGATAATTCGAGCCGGCTTAAACTCGGGCGCTGACATGCCATATCTCGATAGCCGCGACATTGCGAACCGGGCGCTGCAACACGTCGGCGGATCGCACATCGGCGACGTGAACGAGGACAGCAAGAACAACACCGAGACGGCGTTCTCTTACGACAAGGTGCGCCGCGCCGAGCTGCGCCGCAATGTCTGGCGTTTCGCCATTCGCAAGGCCGTGCTGCGCGCCGTCGATCTCGACACGATGATCCTGGCGCCGCAGCTTTACGACGCCGACGCAACGTATTTGCCGGGCGCCATCGTCAGCGACGCAAACGGACTGCTGTGGAGTTCGGTCTGGCCGGACAACCGGAACAACACGCCCGGCGTGACCGATGCGTGGGAGCAGTATTTCGGCCCGCTGACGCTGACGCCGTGGAACGCGTCGACCGGCTATTACGCCGGCGAATTAGTGTACAAGGCATCGTCGCCGGCCGGGTCTTTCAAGGTGTTCATGTCGCTGTTGAACGGCAACACCGATACGCCGGACGTGGCGGACGCCTACAGTTCGACCACGATCTACCACCGCAATGCGGTCGTGAGCAGCGGCGGGTCGCGATGGCGCAGCCGGATAGAGGTCAATCTCGGCATCACGCCTGCCGATGGCCCGCTCGATTACGACAATACATCCGTCTATTCGACCGGCCAAACCGTTACCGGACAGGACAACTTCATCTACACGTCGGCCATCGACGACAATGCCGGCAACGATCCGGTTGTCGACGACGGCACGCACTGGACGCCGACGAATGTTGCAAACGCATGGTCGCGCTCGCCGGAGCCGGACGTCAGCGCAAGCTCATGGCGCAACATCGCGGCCGAGATCAAAAATCTGATTTTCGCCTATCCGATTGGCTCAGGACCGTCGTCTCAGTCGGCGACGAAAAACGTGTTCCGGCTGCCGGCCGGTTTTCTGCGCGAAGCGCCGCAATCGCCTAAATCAGGGTCGAGTTCGTTTGTCGGCGCGCCGTCGAATTCGATCTATGCTGATTGGGAGTATGCCGGCGATTTCATCGTCACGGACGAAGGCGGGCCGCTCATCTATCGCTTTGTCGCTGACATAACCGACGTGTCGGAAATGGACGACATGTACTGCGAGGGGCTGGCCGCGCGCATCGCGGCGGCGATCTGCGAGCCCATTACGCAGTCCGGCGCCAAGCTGCAAACCATCGCTTCGATCTACAAGTATTTCATGTCGGAAGCGCGCACAGTCAACGCGATAGAGCAGGGACCAGTCGAACCTCCGCTCGACGACTACATATCGTGCCGGAGCTGACGTGGACGCAAATTACCTGCAAACGTCTTTTCTCGGCGGCGAATGGAGCAAGACCGCCCAGGCGCGCATTGATCGCCCTGACTACAAGACGGCGATGAACGTCTGTTTCAATGGACTGCCGATCGATACTGGCGCGTGGACGCGCCGGCCGGGGACGCAATTCGGCAACCACACCCGCAACGGCTTGCCGGGGCGCGGCATCACATGGTCGTTTCAGGAAAATGCTCCGTACACGATGGAATTCACGGACGGATTTATCCGTTTCCATAATGGCGTGCAGCTCTCGACGACAAACGACAGGCTGACCGTCGAGAGCATTTCGAGCGCGAACCCTGCCGTGGTCGGCATCTCAATCGCACATGGCTGGAACACGGACGATCAAGTGTTCTTTTCGCTGATCGAGTCGCACGATCCGCGGCTGTTGCGGCGTCAATTTTCCATCCGCGTCATCGACACCACGCACTTTTCGCTGTTTGACGCACTGACCGGCGACGCGATCAATGGTGCAGAACTGTTGCCTCTCATTTCGGCGCGCGTGTCGCGGATCGCTGAAATATCCTCGCCGTACAGCGACACATACTGGCCCGATGTGCGATCTGTGCAGGCGCAAACGAAAAGCGTCTTGCTGCACGGCGCCGTCGCGCCGCGCATTTTGACCGCCATCCCCCCGGCGGGCACAGAGGACGCGACGTTCTCTCTTGCCGAGTCGCAGTTTTTTGACGGGCCGTATCTCGATCCCGTTGTCGGCGCGACGATCACGCCGGCGTCGGTCAGTGGCATCGTCGGCTGCTCAATCGTATCGTCAACGTGGTCAGGAACGACGCCGTACAACAATGGCGATTTTGTCATCTATTCCGGCAACGCCTATCAGTCGCTCATCAATACGAACCTCAACAATACTCCGTCGACATCGGCATTCGCATGGGCGCCGGTCAGCCAAGACCTTGTGATTGGGCCGAACGGACTGCAAGGGACCGATATCGGGCGCCATGTGCGGCTGTTCTCCGAACCGCTCGCGTGGGACGTGGCGACGACTTATGCGGCTGGCAACAGCGTGAAGTACCAAAATGGCTACTGGACGTCGGTCGTGTCGTCGAACACGGGCAACCAGCCCGGCCTCGATATTACGAAGTGGGCGATCAACGCGAACGCGGCGAATTGGACATGGGGCAAGATCGTGTCTCTGACCGGCGCGGCGGCGACGCTTGTGCCGAAGTCTGGCGCCTATTTCGCAAACCGTCTGTTGTTTCCTGAGCGGGCGTTCGATGGTGTCGTCAATAAAGCATATCAGGACGGCACGTATTTTGTCGGCTCCGGCGGCAATGCGACGGATTTTACGCTCGGATCGAGTTACGCTGCCGGTCAAGCTGTGTCCTATGTGGTCGTGACGGCGCCGAACGACCGCGGCTACGTGCGATGGAAAACACAGGGCACCGGCACTATTACGTTCAAGCTCCGTGGTAAGGCGACGCCACCGGCCAGTCCGACCGATGGCACATTGCTCGGAACGTCGGTCAATCCTCCATCGACAACGCCGGGCCAGGTGACGCAAATCTTCTCGAACGATGCCGCGACCGCATGGAAATATCTGTGGGTCGAGACGGTCATCAATCGCCAGGAAGAAATAGCGGAGTTCGGCATTACCGGAATTCACTTTTCGCAAATGCAGGTCTACACCGCGACCGCATTTTCCGGGACCGGCATATCGATACAGATTTTGGGTCCGCCGCTGCAATATACGAGCGCGATCACGACATGGCGGCTCGGATTGTTTTCGAGTTCATCGGCATATCCGACTTGCGGGACGTACCATGAAGGACGGTTGTGGCTGTCCGGCGTCGTCAGCAACCGCGTCGATGCGTCCGCGCATGTCGATATCTATGGGCAGCGGGCGCCGTCGCTGTTCTACTTCACCCCGACCTTGCAGGACGGCACGGTGTCGGATGCCTGCGCTATCGATTACACGCTTGACGGTCCTGACGTGAATTCCGTGTTCTGGATGCAGCCGGATCAGCAGGGCATTATCGTCGGGACGCAGGCCGGCGAATGGCTGGTGCAGGCGTCGAACCTGAATAGCCGCCTCACGCCGACCGACATGCAAGCGCATCGCGCAACGAATATCGGGTGCGCCAATATCGAGCCGCGCCGCACCGAGCACACGCTCGTCTTTGTGCAAAAATATCAGCGCTCGCTCATGGAGTATTTCCCGGACATCTATTCAGGAAAGTTTGCGGCGCCGAACCTTGCCGTGCAGGCGCAGCACATTACCGCTCGCGTGCTGATGGAGCTTGCCTATCAGCAGCAGTTGACGCCGGTCATCTGGTGCCGGTGTGAGGACGGATCGTTGGTCGGGGCGTCGTACAAGCGCGAGAGTTTGATGCAGTCGCAGGGCCCGGCATTCGTCGGCTGGCATCGGCATTCGCTCGGGTCCGGCCGAACGATTGAAAGCGTCTGTGCTGGACCGGCGCCGGAAACCGCCGGCATGTCTGCCGGGTTGCTCGACACATTGGCGGTGGTGACCAACGATCCGGCAACCGGCGTTCGCCATATGGAATTTTTGCGCCAGATTTTTGCCGAAGGGGATGACCAAAGCGACGCATGGTTCCTTGACAATGCGGTGCGCCCTGTCGTCACGCAGAGCGTCACGGCCAACGGGCGCGCGACATGCGAATTGTCGGGCCTGTGGCACTTGAACGGAAAAACAGTTACGGCGTTTCTCGGCGGCCTCGATTGCGGCGAATTTTTTGTGGCGAACGGAAAGATCAACGTCGAGTATGGCTTGGCGCGACAACCGCTATTCACGCTCGCGCTTGCAGAATCGTTTTCAGGGACGATGCCGGCGCTTGTCGGCTTCACCTATGACTCTGACGGGCAATTGCTGAGACCTGCAAACCAGCAGGAAAGCGGAGCGCGGACGGGTCCGGCCATCGGCAAGAAACGCCGGACGCAAGATGTCATTGCATTGCTCGTTAACGCCAATGCGATCTCGTTTGGCACAGTGTTCAACAAAATGAACGCCGCGAAACTGACGACCGAAGGCGGTACGAAAATTGCGGAAAATGCACTGTTCACCGATACGTACCGCGAAAGCCTGACCAACGATTACAACTACGACAGCATGATTTGCTGGCGCAGCAGCCGTCCATATCCGGCGACCGTCGCCGCGTTGGGCGGAATGTTGCAAACGCAGGACGCTTAAGCCATGGCATTTGGCGCGGGAACCATCAACAGTTTTGGCGGGGCGGTCGGAGATATTTTCGGCGGACAGGCGACCGCGGCCGGGCTGCGGCTCAAAGCCTATGGCGATATGATGGCGGCGAAGAATTACGATCTCGCGGCCGGGCTTGCCAAGCAGAATGCCGATTACACCGCGACATCTACAGAGATCAAAGAGGTCCAGGCGGAACGGCAACTGTATCTTGGATTGGGCACGACGCAGACGGATATCGCCGGGTCGGGGTTTTCAATGAGCGGCAGCGGGCTCGACATCCTGCGGAGCGGTGCGGCGCAAGGCGCGTTGACAAAGCAGGTTGTCGGTGCGCAAGGCCAGATCACCGAGGCTGGCTATATCGAACAGTCAGTTGCCTATACCAACATGGCCGAAGCGGCCCGTTATGCCGCGCGGGTTGAACAGGAAATGGCCGACGACGCGGAAAGCAATAGTTGGATCACTGCCGGATTTAAGGTCGCCGCCGGGCTCACGTCGCTGTTTACGATCTAGGAAACGAAATGCCCACGATCCGCCAATACGAAGCGCCAGCACTCGGATTGCAGCCGAGCTCGACCGGCATTGATGCGACCGCGAAGGCGGCCCAGCAGGTCGAGAAATCGTACAATCAGGCGGCGGCGGCGACAACCGAAGTCGGCAACCAATTTGCGCGCAACATCAGCAGCGCCATCAAGGATGTTGGCGAGGTAGCGGTCAAGTACATGGAGCATCGTGAAATTAGTCACGGGTCCGCCGCCTATGCGCAACTCAACGACACGCTCACGCAACAGTGGAACGAGACGGCCAAGGGTGCCGATCCCAACGATCCGACCATTGCGCAGAAGTTCCGCGAGGAAACGCTGGAACCGGCACTGGAAAATTACCAAAAAGGTTTCTTGACCGAGGGCGGCCAGAAGTTTGCCGAATCGCGGACCTACGCGCTTCGCAACCATATGTTCGAAAAGACCGCCGCCGATATGTCGCTGTTGGCGAAGGACGCCGTATCGGTCAACGTCAAGCAGACAGCGAACAGTCTTTCAAATACGGCGATGACCGATCCATCGGCGGTTCCGTACTTGCTCGAAAGTGCGGACGCGATGGTCGGCAATATGGTCAACAGTTCGCCGAACATCAAAGGCGCTGATGCCGCGCGCGCGCATACGGGCCTGACGCAGACGATGAAAGAGAACATCGTCAAGTCGGGCGCTATCGGCGCAATTCAGAGAGCGGCCGACCCGGAAGCGGAAGCGATAAAGTGGGGCGCGAAGTATCCCGAATATATCAACGGCGCGGAATTGAAAACGCTCGCCGCGAATGCGCGGGCGCAAATTCATGCCCGCCGCGCCGACGATACGTATGCCCGCGTACTGGAGGAAAAGAAACAGCAGATCATTTCCGACAGCCGGGAGACTGGTTACCTGCAACGGCTCTACAGCGACAACCCGAAAGAGCAGGCGCAGGTATCGGTGAAGGCCATCGTCAACGATCCGAACCTGACGCGCACCGCGAAGGAACGAATGATCGGCGTCGTCAATCGCGAGTTCAAGCCGGAGACGGCGGCGCAGGAATCGAACCGCAACGCCATGGACTTGCTGGAACGTGTCCGGCGGCCGGATGGCGATCCTGACCGTATCAACGATCTTACGCCGCTTTATAAGGCACGCATTGACGGCAAGGTGAACCGCACAGATTTCGAAATGCTGCGAAAGGAATTTACCGACGTGCGGACACCGGAGGGCGAGCGCCTTTCGGTGCGGAAAAATGAATTCATGAAAGCCGTCGCGCCGTCAATCGATAAGTCAAACCCGCTGATGGGCACGCTCGACAAAGACGGCAAGCTCAACACCTATCGTCTGATGGTCGATCTCGACCACAAGATTGACGAATACCGCAAGGCCGGCAAAAATCCATATGACCTGCTCGACCCGTCGAAGCCTGACTATATGGGTGCCCCCGCGGCGTTGCAGCCATATCAAAAGCCGCTTCAACAATCGATCCGCGATCAGGCGGAACGGTTGCGCGGCGGCGGAATGAATTTGACCGGCCCCGGCAAAACCGTCACCGGCATCGAAGTGCTGCCTATGGACGCCTCAAAAATCGTGCCGCGAAAACCGGGAGAAAGTCCGGCCGCCTATCTTAAGCGCACTGGCGGCACCTGATGGAAGATCAGATCGCAAATCTGCGAACCGCCGGGTTCAGCGACGATGAGATCGGCGCATGGACAGTGCAAAAGCGCGGAGAGCTGACGGCGGCCGGGTTCAAGGACAACGAGATCGATGCTTATTTCGTTGGTGGTGTCACGGTGTCGGACGATGTTCCCGACGCCATGATCCGCCGCGTCGATGCCGGTGAAGAAGCGCGCAAGCGCGAGGGTGGCCTGATGCAGACCATCCCGCAATTCACACATCTGATGGGGACCACGGAAGGCCGCACCCGTCTTTGGGATGCGGTCAAGAAATATCCCGCGCAATTCGTCGAGGGCATGGCTGACATGTTCAAGTTGCCCGGCGAAGTTGAGAAAGGCAACATCGACATCAATTCGCCGGAGGGGCTGGATCAGGCAATCGGTCTAGGGATGCTTGTGGCTGGCAGCCGGTTGAACAAGTTGAGCGTCACCGGCAAGACATCCGGCCTTTCCGTGGCACTTGGCGAACCTGTGTCGCGCATCTCACGCGGCCCCATGGGAGAGATCACCGATATACCGATCGGCACCACGCCGACCAGCGTAGACTTCGTGGCCGCCGCTCGCGCCGTTGGCGGTGATGCGAAAATGGCGACACAGGAAAAGCTGCTCAAATTATATGACGAGCGCGGCGCCCACCCTGCCGAGATAGCGCACGACGCCGCTAACGATCCCGTGATTGCTCAGCGCATTCTATCGAGCGATGCGATGGATGTGCCGAATGGCTATGCTGCGCCACGCCGGCCGCAAGAACCGCCGCCTCCACCGAAGCCGCCAAAGGCTCCCGAGCCGCCGGAGCCTGGATCGTTTGAGGCCGCACAAAAGGCCGTTCTCGACAAGGTGAGCGTCGGCGACCGCGACACCCGCTCAATGTCGTGGTCAAAGCTTTATGCCGAGGCCATAGACGACCTCCACCCGATCAAGGGAGTGAGCGAGGACGCCTATCAAATTGCGCGTTTGACGCGCGGTCAATTTGGCAAGGCCGAGCATTTCCTTGAACAAGGCACGTTCGATTTCAACACCTACAAGACAACCGGCAAGCCGTTGAAGGAAGTTCTCGCCCCGGTGCGCGACGATCTTGAAGGTCTGCGGGCCTATATGACCGCCAAGCGCGCCATTGAAATCGAGGGAAGCGGTCGCAAGTCGGGTATCGACACTGCCGCAGCGCAACAGGTGGTTGAGGCCGGCGAGGGGAAATACGCCAAGGCCGCGCAGGATGCCGTCACCTACCAGAACAGCGTCATCAAATACCTCAAGGATTCCGGTGTGCTGTCCGACAAGGCATTCGACGCCATGGTCGAGGCTGGCAAAAACTATGTGCCGTTCTACCGCGTGTTCGGTGCTGATGAGGGCGGCCCCGGTGCCGGCAAGAGTTTCGGCCCCGGCAACCCGCTCAAAAAATTGAAAGGATCGGAGCGCGGCATTGTCGATCCGCTCGAAAGCATCATCAAGAACACCTATGCCTATATCTCGATTGCCGAACGCAATGCAGCCGGCGTGAAAATCATCGAGACGTTGCAGGAACAGGGCTTCAAGACCGAAACGAAAGCGCCGAAATATACCGGCGCCGAGGCCGATCTGGTCGATTACCTCAAGCAGAACGGCGTGCACGACGCGGAGAACCTGGTCGATTTTGTCAAGGCGACAGCGGGCGACGATGGCACGGCCATCAGCGCGTGGAAGGATGGCAAGCGCGTCTCGGTCGAGGTCAACGACCCCGATTTGGTGCAGGCGTTCCGCGGCCTCGACCAACAAAGCGCCGGAATGCTGACCAGAATATTCGCGGTGCCGGCGCGAACACTGCGGGCCGGCGCGGTGCTGACGCCGGACTTCATGGCGCGCAACCTGCTGCGCGACTTCATGACGGCCTTCGTCAACTCGAAAGGCATCTTCTCGCCGATCGACAGTTTCAAGGGGCTCAAAAGCGCGATTGCCAAGGACGACACCTATTCGAACTGGGTCAAGTCTGGCGGGGCAAACGCAACCATGGTCGCGCTCGACCGCCGTTACATGCAGGAGAGCCTGACAAAACTGACGGCCGATACCGGCTTGGGCACCCGTGCATGGAACGTGGTCACAAACCCGCTGGCGGGGCTGCGCATGACGTCGGAGCTGATCGAGAACGCCACCCGCCTGGGCGAGTTCAAAAAGGCGCTGGGCGGGGCTACGGACAAGGCCGCGATGCAATCGGCCGCCTATGCCAGCCGGGAGGTCACGCTGGACTTCGCCCGCATCGGCGCCCGGATGCGCGGCTACAATATGGTGACCGCCTTCGCAAACGCACAAATTCAGGGCATGGACCGGATCGGCCGCGCCTTCAAGGACCGGCCGGTCAACAGCATGGTCAAGATCGCGGCCGGCATTACGCTGCCATCGGTGCTGCTGTGGTGGTCCAACCACGGCGATCCGCGCTACGAGGAATTGCCGAACTGGCAAAAAGACCTGTTCTGGATCGTTTTGACCGACGATTGGCAGCCGATTTCGGCCGTGGACGCCCAGAACAAGCCGGAGCATCTGCTGCGCCGCGGCCGCGGCGGCTGGGAGGTCAACAACGGCCACATCTGGCGCATCCCCAAGCCGTTCGAGCTCGGCGTTGTGTTTGGCTCGGGCGTCGAGCGCGCCCTATCGGCCACGGTCGGCGCCGACAAAGAAGCGTTTGAAGGCTTCTCCAAATCGGTCATGTCGATGGTGGCGCCAAACATCGTACCGACCGCCGTTCAGCCGGTGTTCGAACAGTGGGCCAATCGCTCGAGTTTTACCGACCGGACCCTCATTCCGGCCGATGTCGAGAAGCAATTGCCGGAGTACCAATACACCCCCTACACCACCGAACTTGCCAAGACCCTGGGAAGGCTATTCAGCGCGTTTCCGGGCATGAGAGAGGCAGCGGTCGAGCCTGGCGCCGTTGCAGGTCCGGCGGCCCGCTCTTTGACCACGCCAATCCTGATTGAGAACTACATCCGGTCATGGACCGGCGGCCTTGGCATGTACGCCCTACAGGCGGCCGACGCTGGCCTCCGCAAGGCCGGTATGCTGCCGGATCCGGTAACCCCGACGCCGACCTTGGCCGACATCCCGTTCGTACGGGCCTTCGCCGTCCGCTACCCGTCCGCCACCACGCAATCGATCCAGGACTTCTACGACGATTACAGCCGTGATAAGCGGTATTTTGATAGCTGGATGGCAAAAGCAAAGGAAGGCGATGCCGAGGCCATGGAGAAGATGCAGGCCGCCGGTGGCCCGCGCATGTTCCTGCGGCTTGACGCCATCAAGGAGGTTCTATCCCAGCACTCGAAGCTGATCCGCGACATCTACAAGAACCCTGAAATGCCGGCCGACGAGAAGCGCCAGTTTATCGATAGCCTGTATTACAGCATGATTGAGATCGGAAAGAGCGGCAAAGAGGCGCTTAGGTCCATTCCCAAATAGCCCTGAGTGCGTTGCTGCACATAGGGCAATGCGGTCCCCTGCACCGGCAAAAGCAGGTGACCGCCGCCCATGCCCAATAAGCGCGTCCGCGACCTGACCGCAGCCTCCGCGCTGAATGGCACCGAGCTATTTTACGCCGACGACGGGGTTGACGCCCTTGGCGTAAAGGTCACCGCGAGCCAGGTCAAAACCTACGCATCCTCAAATACCGACTACACTTTCGCCAGCGCCGCGGCGTTGCAGGCCGCCGCCGTCGCCGCGGCGATCCAGCGCATCCGCCTGCAAACCTATGACGGCACGCACCGGCTCGGCGAGCAAAACCGCGTGCGCGTTACGTCCCAGCCGGCCTACGGCGGACTGCGCTCGACCGATCGGTATCTCCCGAACGGCAGCACCGACGCCACCAACGGCGGCTGGTGGGGCTTGGATCATGTCGCGGCCAGTCCGCAGATGTTCGGCGCGGCCGGCGACGGCGTAACCGATGACATCATAGCTTTTCAGGCGTGCGTCAATTGGGCCAAGACCAACGGCTACACCGTATGGCTGCCGTTCGGCGACTATCGCTGCACCGACGAAATCGATTGTCATTCATCGAGCGGCGTGTCGTGGTCGATGGTCGGCCAAGACCCATACAAAACGCAGATCGTCGCCGACTTCACCGGATGCAGCAAAATCCTGCTGAAATTCCGCAACGCCAATCGCGACAAACTGCGCGGCAACGTCACACTGCATAATTTCCGCCTCGTCTGTTCGGCCGCCGTTCTGCAAAGCGCAACGCCCGTCCTGCTCGACATGGATGGGGCGGCGCAGCTCACCATTGGCGTCCTGCGGTTCTCTCGCACGAATAACACGGCGCTGCGCTTCAACTCGCTCAACAATGCGCGCATCGCCGACATTTATGGTTTCGGCGGCGGTCGCGCGTGGCTGAAAAAACGGGTTGGTGCCATTGCAGGCGGCACGACGAATGCGGACGGCACAAAAGCGATGGTCGTTACCATCACGTCCGGCACGCAGACAATCAATTCGCCTGGCTCAATATTCGACGCCAACGACGTCGGCGAGCGGGTATTCATCAACGACAACGTGACCGGCGGCATTTGGGTGACAATTGCCACGCAGGCCGGCACGTCCGCGACGTTTAGTGAAGCAGCGCCAACGACCGATAAGTCTGGCTCGATTTCGTTCGGGCACGCAAAGATGTCGGGAACAACCGGCTCGAACGTATTTAATGCCGTGAACTGTGCGCCGTTCATAGCGGATGACGACGGCTGCTACATCGAAATCCAAGGCCTCGGCGTCAACGATGTCGATCCGCTCTATGGATACATCGAATATATTTCTACATCGCAGATCAAACTGTGGCGCATTGCGCCTGGCGGTACGCCAACTGCTGTCAATGCGGAGCGTAACTCGCCCGCTGGCGGCGCGCGCTTCGGCCTGCGGGTAGTGGAATTCTCATCCGAGGAAATGCGGATCGCGGAAACGCTTGCATCGTGGGACCTTGGTGGCCGCGATGTCCAGATCGGAATGCTCAGCGTCGAGAGCCCTTGGGGCGTTATTCTTGGCGTCGAGCGGTGCCCGCAAATCTATATCGATAGCGGCAAGTTGCACGCCGACGATCCGCTAGGCGATACGCCAGCGTCCGGCAAATATCACGGCCAGACGCAATCGCATATGTGGCTATCTGCTGGATCGCAGGGTGCCGTACTCAAGCAACAGCTCGTCAACAATCAGACCGGCGACGGCGGCAAAGTAGTAGCCTCGCGTCTCGGCGGGCAATTCGTGTTCGATTACGGCTCTTTCAATATGTCCATAAACGACGTGCTCGCGCGCTATGCGAAGCCGTCGACCGGCAGCCTGCAAACCGGCACGCTTGAATTCGGCCATCGCTATATGGGGTCTGATACCGGCGAGGATGATCTTCTCGACGCGGTGTTTGCCGGTGACACCGACGCCATCAAGACATTCGGATCGTCGATCGAGGGACGCGGCGGCGCGGACAAGAGTTGGAATTCGACAAGCCCGCTTCGCATTTGGTCGACGGCGACGACGACGCGGCTACAACTGCGGCACAACACCGACACGACGAAATATTGGGAAGTTCTGATCGACTCGTCCGGTAATTGGGGATGGGTCTATGCCGGAAATGATCGGCTTTATCTGCAAAGCACGGCGGCGGGCAACGTTTCGTTGATTGCGGCCGGCTCGGCGGCGGACGTCGGCATTACGCTGGTGCCAAAGGGTTCTTCAACTGTAGGCATGTCGTCGAAACGGGTCATCAACGTGGCCGACCCGACAGGTGCGCAAGACGCAGCGACCCGAAATTTCATCGAACTACGCAATGGCAAGTTGGCCGTGGCGTGTGCGACGACCGCGAATATCACACTGTCTGGCGAACAGACACTTGACGGCATTCTGACATCCGCCTCTCGCGTTCTGGTCAAGAACCAAACCGCTCCTGCGGAGAACGGCATCTATGTATCCGCCGCTGGCGCGTGGGCGCGCGCATCGGACATGGATTCGTGGCTTAAGGTGTCGTCCGCCTTTGTATTTGTTGAGCAGGGCACCACGCTTGCGGATACCGGATGGCTTTGCACATCGAATAGCGGCGGCACGCTCGGCACGACGGCAATTACGTGGGTGACGTTCTCTGCCTACGGCTCTTACGTTCCGCTTGTCGGCGGCGTGAACCTGACTGGCGGTGTGACCTGCACGTCGCTCGACCAAGGGACCAAATCGTCCGGCACATTCACGCCAGCGATGTTCACCGGCCAAGTGCAGCATTGCGTCAACGGCGGTGCATTCACGCTGGCGCCACCGACCGGGCACGGCACGATGAATCTCGACATCACCAACAATGCGTCGGCTGGTGCAATCACAACGTCGGGATTTACGGTTGTCGATGGCGATCCGTTTGACACGACGAATACGCACGCATTCCGCTGCTACATCACGGTAGGAAATTTGGGGTCGCACCTTTCCGTCAAGCGCGTGGTGTAGCGCGATGACGTTTCCCGTTACGACCCATCGCAATCTTTACCGCAACATGGCCGCGACCTTCGACGGCACCAACGACTACATGGCGCGCGGGGCCGACCTGACCGGCATTGCCGATGGAAAGACGGCGACATATTCGTTCTGGGTCAAGTTCAACGGCGGGGATGGCGCCAATCAGGCCCTCATCGGAAGCAATTCAACAGTTGCAAATTGGCGCAATGGCATTTTTCGTCGCACAACAAATCTGCTTGGTGTCTCAGGTCGCAACGCCGCAGGCACCAGCATTCTCAATTTATCGTCGAGCGTCACCGTCTATGCGGATGGGCTGTGGCATCATGTCCTGGTATCGTATGATCTGGCGGCAAGCGTGGCCTATGTCTACCTCGACGACGCTGACGTGACGACGATCACTACGCTGACCAACGACACAATAGATTTTACGACAGGCAATTTGTTCATCGGAGCCGACAACACCGCAGCGGCAAAGCTCAACGCTGATCTGTCCGCATTTTGGTTCGATCACACCTACCTCAATATTGCGCAGGTCGGTAACCGTCGAAAGTTTATCGACGGCGGCCGAATGCCTGTCTATCTCGGAGCGAACGGCGAGCGACCTCTAGGATCATCGCCGCTGCTTTACCAAAAAGTATCGCTCGGTGGCGCGGCCTCAGACTTCGCGACCAATCAAGGCACCGGCGGAAACTTTACGATTACCGGGGCGCTCGCTCTTGCGACGGGGCCGGCAGGATGATTGCACGAATGAAAGATATCAGCCGTCGCCACCAAGGCTGCGGACCGTACAGCCGATCGATCTCTCGTAAGTATGGATCGTTCGGATCGTCGGCTCGATTGCAGCACCAGCCGTACCCGTCGCGGTCGGATTCAAAGCGCGGACACTCACAAGCCACGCTACGGCCAAGCCGGACATAGCCGGCGGGGATACCACGTACAGGTTTAGTCATGGAAAGATTCTACCGCACCTTCGGCAGGCAGGCAACGGCACAAGGAAAGGCTTTGAAATCAAATGGCTCAATATAGCTTTGAATCCGTGAAGGACGGCTACACGCGCCTGTTTGCGGAAATGAGCGTGGTCAAAGTGGCGTCCGCCAACGCCCAAGCTCGGACAATCATCGCAAACAAGGCGCGCTACAAAGGAATTGAGCAAGCCACGAGCGTTCCGTGGTTCGTCATCGGCTGCCTCCACATGCGGGAAAGCAACGGCGATTTCTCCACTTATTTGGGAAACGGCCAAAAGCTCAATCGCGTGACCACGATTGTCCCGAAAGGCCGGGGGCCGTGGGCCACGTTCGAAGAGGGCGCTTACGACGCGCTGGTCACAGTCGAGGGATTGAACACCATCAAGGACTGGGGCCCGGAGCGTTGCGCCTATGCGATGGAGAAGTTCAATGGCTTCGGCTATCGCGCTCCGTCGCGCAACATTCCCTCGCCCTATTTGTGGGGCGGGACGAGCGTTCAGAAGGCGGGCAAATTTGTGAGCGATGGCGTGTATGATGCGAGCGTCATGGATCCGCAGCTTGGCGGGATGGCCGTGCTCAAGCAACTCATGGCGCTGGACAGCGAAGCTCGCTTCAAGGCGCCGGCCGCCGCGCTGCCTCCTATCGTGCCCGCGCCTGCTGCGGAAGAACCTGCGCCGATTTCGCCACGTGCCGTCGACATGACGAGCGAAGTCAAGCCGATGGCGAAGTCCAAGACCATCTGGGGCGGCGTCATGACCTACCTCGGCGGGCTCGGCTCAACGCTCGTCGGCCTCTTCCAATACATCGCAACGCCGTGGGGCTTTGCAACATTTGCGCTCATCGTGATTGTTCTGTCGCTCGGCTTCTATCTCGTCATCAAGGGACGCATCGACGTGAACAAGCTCGTGCAGCACTTGAGCGCGGACGAGTGAGGCCACGATGCTAACGGTCATCAATTGGTACATCGAGTCCACGTTTGCGCAAATCAGCACAGGCGTACTCGTGGTGGCTGGACTGCTCGCGGCGGGGTGGTTCTTTCCGCCGTTCCGCAAGTGGCTTTGGGGCCTCGCGGGAATTGTTGCTGCGCTCCTTGCGGCGTACACCAAGGGTGCTCGCGATGCGAAGCGTGAAACTAAACGGGAGTGGAACGATGCAATCGAGCATGACGTGGAAGCAGGCCGCGAGGCTCGGAATCATGCTGAGCGGGTTGTTCGCTCTGGCGGCGTGCGCGGCGACGAGTGGGACCGGGACAAAGGTGGCATGTAGCGGATGGAAGCCAATCACGTTTTCATCTTCGAAAGACACCGCTGAAACCGTCACGCAAGCCAAGGTGCATAATCAGACAGGAAAAAACTTAGGTTGCTGGTGAGCGTTGAACACACAGCGGGCGCCCACAACTGTCGCGCAGAAGTGGACGCCCTAGCCACTCACGACCAAGGGGGTCGATCATGGCGTACGATGATACTGACATAACCAAAGGTGTCGCGCGATGGCTGGCTGGGAGCAGCGCATGCCGGAGGTAAAATGGGAATGGCGCGTTGGCCCACACACGTTGATCGCCATCGCGCAGTTGGTCGCCATAATCGTCGCAATTTTCGGCGGCTTTCTAAAAATGCAGTCCGATATCAGCAGCAACAATAGGACAGTCGAAAAACTTGAGACTGTCGTGTCATCAATCCGCGAAGCTCAGTCTACGGCAGCCGAGAGAGTCACGCGGGTTGAAACAAAAGTTGATCTACTTTTGCCGGCTCTACAGAGAATTGAAAGCAGACAGCTAAGGCCGGACTCTCACCCATGAGCCGCTGGCCTGCTGTTACCGTGGCGTCAATCGTTGCGATTTGCGCGATGCCCGCCATTCCAGTTCAAGCGCATGACTGGTATCCGCCCTACTGCTGTTCAGGCGGCGACTGCGCGCCGATCGACAGCACCCGCGTTCAAACCGTGCCGGAAGGCTTCGTAATCGACGGGCACTTCAACGTGCCGCGCTCGGAAGTCAGAGACAGCATGGACGGCCGGTATCACGGCTGCTTTCCGAAGCCCGACAAGTTGCAGTGCTTCTTCGCGCCGCCGCCCGGATCGTAGCACGCAGCGGTAGTGGAAAAATGCGGCGGGGCTAATCCTCTAGGGCTCGCTTGATGTGGATCAGGGTGCAGTTATCGCCATCGGCGAAACCTCGGTTTTCGTCGATAGTTCGTTGCATCGCCGTCCGCAGCCGTTCGATCTCATCGGCGGCTTTTTCGTAGAGCGTCTTGGCGCTCGGGCTGATCGATGGGCGGCTGCCGCGAAGGCGCTCAATCAAAGTTGGGTCGGACATGATCGGGGTAATCCTACTGATCGGAGCCGGGCCACCCGGAAGGGCTGTGCACCGGCTCGGAATTGGCGGGGCGAACCGCTACGTCCGATGACGCAGAACCCGTGTTTTCGGTTGCCCCTGAATGGCCCTCTGATCCTCGGGCCGTGGAATGGGCTTCAAACTTTCCGCGCTCGACGCCGCGCAGGAATGCCTTGCGCTTGATCTCTTCCAGTTCCTCTCTCGTGAGGATCACAACATTCGATGAGATCATGGGCCTAATCCTTGTGACGGCGCGCGAGGATGGATTTCCACTGGCGAAGCGTGCGGCCAACCGGCGCATCCTCGCCTTCTTCCTCCACGAACTTGCCAGTTTCGCGCTGATTGCCGTTGCGCTCTTTGACCAACGTGGTCAGCAATTCGCCCGTCTCAGTGCTGTGGATATATCGGAACGGACCATCCGATAAAACGTCAAGTTTCTGCATGGCCTTCTCCCATTCAACAAAACTAATATAGCACACTTGCATTCGTTCGTCAAGTCTGCTAACACTTACCGGCAATGAGTGGAAAACCCGACTACCGCAATTACATCAACCCCGGTCCGAAAGGGTCGCGGTTCACCGCAAACTGGCAGGCCGAGTTCCTACCGGATGGCGAAATGTACACCGAGAACAAGACCGGCGGAGTCATAGAGGCATTAATCGGATCGGTTCGCCCTGGTTCCGTGGTCCGGGTGCGGCGGCTGTTCTGCCTGGCGCCGTGGAAGGGATCGCCACGAAAGCGCCGCGAAGCGGTCGCCAATCGTGTCCAGCGCGTCCTCGACCGCAAGGGAGCGATCTTGGAGGCCGAGACGGGCCGCACCACGCGCGAGCGCGGCGGCTGCGCCAAGATGCTCATGGGCGCCTATGAGGACATTGCTACCGCCGGCCGTGCGATCGCCAAGGGTAGGACCGGCCGCCCGCCGAAATACGAGTTCACCGACGCCGAATGGGAAATCATCGGCGGCATCTGGACCAGCCGCAAATACGCCAACGACAAGGCGCGGCTGGCGGCAGTCGAAAAACGGCTCGGCCGGGTGCCGGGCCGGACACTGCTACGAAACAAACTCGGATCGCCCCACAAAGGGCGCGAGTAGAGACAGGAGCATGAAGATCATGGATACGAGCGAGAAGCGCAAGCAAGTCTCTGACCAGTGCCGCGCCGTGGCTCATATGGCGACAGCCATCAGCCAAATTTAGGGAATTATATACATGACTCCCGTGCCTCATTTTGCAGCCGCAAACAGCGGGGAATCGGTGCCTGAGACATGAGCAACCCGGCGCTCAATATCAGCGACGTATTCGGCCTTCTGTTCGATCAGGATGGCGCCGAAGCCCTCGCGGAGGCAGGCCATGCCCGTGGTGCCGCTGCCCGCAAACAGGTCCAACACGACGCCGCCCGCCGGGGTGATGAGGCGGCAGAGGTAGGCGATCAGGTCAACGGGCTTGACTGTCGGGTGTTTGGAGCCGAGTCGGTCAACCTTGTCAGCCTTGGCCGTATAGAAGAAACGGGCTGCAGAGCCAGAGTCGCCGCGCGCCTCATGCGCCAGCGGCGGGGCCATGTCGCCAAAAGCGTGCTTGGTCGGGCGTGCGCGCCCCGTGGGCTTCAAGTCGCCCTGTTGCCCGGCACTCTTGGGGAAAGCCGCGATTACCGCACCGCTGCCATCCGTAATGATATTGGCGGGCCATCGGCCTGCTGGCGAACCGCCGCGCGGTCCCGGCATCGCCGCAAAGTTGGTAGCCCCCTTGTCCGTGTAGCGGCGCGCGGCGCTTTGCTCGCCCTCCCTGCCGTCAGTACGGGCTTCGTCTGGCTCACCTATGCGGCAACGGTCGATATTGAATGCGCCGGTTCCGTACTTTTCCTCGTTGACGTCGATGGTCCCGATCATCGGCTTGCGGGCTACTGCGATAGGTTCGTGGGCCGGTTTCAGGGAAGCGCGGGATTTCGGGAATCCCGTCGCGTAAATCCACTGGATTTGATCGCGTATCTCGAAGCCCGCATCTTCGATCCCGCACGCCAGCCGGTGATATGTTCGCGTGCTGCCAAAGGCGAGCATGTGGCCGCCGGGTTTGAGAACGCGGAGACATTCGCCAGCCCACGCCTCGCACCATTCTTGAAACAGGTGGCCCGCGCGGTACTCCGGCGCGCGGGCGGACATGCGCCCGAAGGTGTTTTTTCTGCCAACGTCAGCTTCATTGAGCGAGCGCCGAAAGCCGTCCGACCCGTCCCATTCGTTGCCCATGAACTCAAGCCCGTAGGGCGGATCAGTCACGACCGCGTCGACGGATTCGGCGGCGAGCGTCGGCAGGATCGTCAGGCAATCACCGTGGAGGATTCGCACGTTTCGCCCTCCGTTGCCTCTTCTTCGCGGGCTTGCTCTTGGCCTTCGGCTTGTACCGAAGCACCACGTCAGCAATCGCGTCTAAGACCTTTGGGGTTTTCATGCGATCAGCGCCTTATAGGTCAGCCGTTTACCGGCAACGCCATCGACGAAGCTATTGAGGCGGTCCAGCGTATGTCGCGCCACGTTGCCGTCATTCAGCCGGAAGGCAAATTCATCGACGTAGCGGCCAAGATGCTTGGCG
>ERZ1292625.1297-Hain-H41-01um-R1-1297-length-30662-cov-9_pt1 | contig 30662 bp, 29 predicted proteins | sample MGYA00564400_ERZ1292625 | MGnify/ENA primary metagenome ERZ1292625 (study PRJEB36523, sample SAMEA6512639) | groundwater metagenome | collected 2019-01-08 | study: AquaDiva: Metagenomics assemblies of 32 groundwater samples
CCGTCGATTCAAATCGAATTTAAGGCGGGGTCCATTTCATTGAACTCGTTTTTCGCAAGGCCTATATATTTAAAATTTTTAGCTCAGCGATATAACCAAAATAAAGAACGTTTTAAGAGAAAAATTGATTTTCTGAACTTGGAAAGAGATTTAAGAGGTCGCTTTGATGGCTGGGGTCTTGCTGAGATATTTTTGGAAGATAAAGATGGCGATGATTAAATAGAAAAATGCTGTAAGCAGGCCTGAGTCTCCGCCGAAATAGGCATCTAAGGGACCTTTTTTTAGGAAAGTAGGATAAATGCCTTGGATCCATAAGTTGTGAGCGCCATGCAGATGATTCCGGTGAGTACAAAATTTTTAAATAGAGCGGCCCTGCAAAAAAGCTCAAACATAACGTTTGGCACGCAGGCTTGCACTAGTTAAGAAGGGCAAGCCTGCGTGCCAAACCGAACTCGTTTTTCGCAGGGCCGCTCTATTTAAAAATTTTAGCTCAACGATAAAAGAAATTGCAGAGAAGTTATTTTAAGAGAAAATTTGGCTTTTAATGTTGGAAATTAATTAAGCGTAAAATCACAAAAAAAATGATTCTAAAAAGAAAAGCTCCTACACAGTTTCGCTTTTTGAGTGGAAGCAGGGTTTTAAAGTTTTAGACCTTGCGAAAAACGAGTTCGGCTTGGCCTTTGCGTTTGCTTCCCCTTGCAAACGCAAAGGCCAAACGTCATGTCTGAGCTTTTTCGCAAGGTCTAAAACTTTAAAACCCTGCTTCCACTCAAAACACGCAAGTTTATTTCTTCTTCTTTTTCGAAATTACTTTTTTTTGCGGTTTTTTAGGCATAGTTGCTTTCTTAACTTTAGAAACAGTTTTGCTCTTAGTGGCCGCTTTTGCAGGAGGAGCCTTTACCAGAGTTAAATTTCTTTTCTTTGGAGCTGGCTCTAATGCTGTTAGAATTTGCTCTTGCAACAACATCATTTTTTTATCTGCCTCAGGACTTAACTCATGATCATATCCAAGCAAGTGAAGAACGCCGTGGACGATCATGCGGGTGATTTCATTTTCGTAGGTTAATTTATTATCCGTTGCTTGTTTTTTTAGAACTTGAGGACACATGACCAACTCACCAATTGCATCGGGGTCATCAGTCTCGAAACTCAATACATCCGTGGGGTAATCTTTGCTTCGATATTGCCAGTTGATGCGTTTTGCATCCTTTTCGTCTAAAAAGACCACCGACAATTCTTTCTTATTTTGCTCTTCACTAATTAATTTCTTTTTGAAGAGTTCATTTGACAATAAACCAATCCAATTTTGTAGGAAATCTTCAGGACATTCTTCAGTAGAATCATTGACAATAAGAATCGTCATTTTAATGCCTTTGCGTTTGATGTATGACCTAGTGCTATATCACCCAAGCCGCCCCCGGCGCTTCGCGGATAATCCACTCGCTGATGATAAATTCCTAATAAAATCCGAATAAATGCGTCTTCAACTTTTGAAATATCCTTTAATGTCAATTGACACTCATCCAACTGCCCATCAACGAATTTTCTTTGAATGATGTTTTTTACAATGTTTTGCAGACGCGCTGGAGTGGGCTCATCCAAGGACCTTGCTGCAGCTTCGATACTATCCGCAAGCATGCAAAGCGCCGCTTCACGAAATTGTGGTTTCGGCCCAGGATAGCGAAACTCATCTTCTGAAAAATCAGCATCTGTTTCAGTTTTTTGATCTAAAGCTTTGTTATAAAAAAATGAAATTAAAGTTGTACCATGATGCTGAACAATTCCATCGATAATGGGTTTACCCAACTTGTGTTGCATTCCCATCTCGACTCCGTCTTTCACATGAGCCACGAGTAAGGTCCGACTCATGAACGGCGAAATATGATCATGTGGGTTTGCTCCGGGTTTTTGGTTCTCGATAAAGTAATTTGAATGCTCCATTTTCCCAATATCGTGATAATAGCTCATCACTTTCCCCAATAAAGCATTTGCGCCGATTTCTTCAGCGGCAGCTTCCACCATGCTTCCAACCATCATTGAATGATGATATGTTCCCGGAGATTTTACTAACATGTCTTTCAAAAGTGGATGATTTAAATTACTTAACTCTAATAATTTAACGTCTGTTGTGTAGTTAAATACCGTTTCCAAGAATGGAATCGCGATCATCGTAAACATAGAACTGAAAATGCCCCCCAAAAATCCTGCCGGAATAGCCAACCACATTTCTTTTGATGAGGTCTCTTGCTCCATCGAGCGAACAGCGAATAAAAATGCAATCATCAAGGCTGTGATCACGCCGGTGCGCAGACCCGCTCTGTAAATATCATTTCTTTTCTTGCAATTATACACCCCTCGCGCGGCAGCGATGCCGCCAACCAAAGAAACAATCGCAAAAGAATAACTGAAATCTTCCATGATTCCCAAAGCCAAGGCTAAAAAGGAAGTGAAAAGCCAAACTATTTCGCCGGAAGGAATTAACAATCCCACCATCATTGGTCCCGCGGCGACGGGCGCCGCATATAAAAATACGGAATGGGTCAACGAATTTCCGTAGCGACTGATGAAAGCGGCATCCGCCAAAAACATATAAAATTTGGTTAAGAAAATCACGCCTAGAATAATTAATTTCATGACAAAAAGATCTTTAAATTCCAACTTAAACACGCTGGAAGAAAATCTTTTTAAATAAGAAAACTGCACCAAGATAACCATCGACAATAAAAAAGCCAATGAGATTACAATGACATCTTTTCTGCGATCGGACTGTAAACTTTCGATGTGTTTTAATATAGCCATTTGAAATGGCTGTACGATTGTTCCTTTGCTGACAATATTCTGATTTCTTTTGATGGTGATACTTACAGGAATAACTGATTCACGTGCTTTTTGCCTTCGGCTGGCCGTTTCTTGTTTATTCAAAGTTAAATTGGGAACAACAAGGCTTCGAGCCAGATACAATAAATTCGAACGATCCGTTTCATTCAATTTTTCTAGGCTGGTTCTTTCTAGCAAAACAAAATTTTCTGGAACCTGCATATCAACGATATCTTTTTTATTTAATAAATATTCTCGCCCCGAATTGCTTTTATGAACCACCCGCGCCGAAACTTCATTTTGTCCTTGAGGTACAAAACGATCAGGGGACTCGGCTATTTTATTCTCGTACCAAAGATCAAGATTTCGCACTAAGGCGTTTTCAATGCGAGGGTGAAAGCGATTATCAATTAGCCATTCGAAAAGGTAATCGTCAACTGGTGCATCGATGTCCTTTTCAAACTGGCTCTTGTGATTAAAAAATTCTTTAATCTGCTTTTCGCGTTTGGCCCCCCGAACGGGCCACTGGAAATCCCGTGCTAAATTTCTCATCGAGCGAAAAGCGCGATAAACATGGCTGGATGTGCGCTCAAACACGCCGGTGTCATAATCATATACAATAGGAATTGTATTTTCCGAGCGTAGGCGTTTTTCTTCGGTAGTTACCTCATCCGTCATTTCAAAGCTAAAAGGGGACACTACATCGGCGACCGCCATTTCGCTGACTCGAATATTATTGGGGACAACCATTTGGAAAAAAATCAAGTAGGATAAAACAAGGCAGAAAATAAAAATCAACAATACTCGACGCGCCGAAAACCTTTCTTCAAGAAAAGCAATCCAACGCCCGAAAAAGGTCTTCTCTAAACCAAGATGCTCTGCCCAGTCTAAAAATTTTAGACTGGGATCTTCATAGTTCACTCGCGAATGGGGAGTGTGTTTTTTGGAATCATCATTGCGCTGTTGCATATCACATCCGTCAGAATGAAATTATTCTATACTCAATTGGAATTTTAGTCGAAACCTGCGATGAACCGTGTTAGGAATCAGGACCTTCAATTCAATTGTCGAGGTCACATGCTGCAAAAACCCAAAAGAATAAATGAATTTCATGGACTTATTGAACTTGTTCAAGCCCTACGGGGACCGGGCGGCTGCCCTTGGGATAAAGAGCAAACTCCTCGGACTTTAGCCCCATATGCCATTGAAGAAGTTTATGAAATGGTGGATGCCCTAGAAAAGGGTGACGATGAATCGCTCAAGGAGGAGCTTGGCGATGTTTTATTTCAAGTCGCCTTGCATGCCCAAATGGCAGAAGAAAGAGCGGCTTTTAAATTTGAAGATGTCTTTCAAACACTTATTGAAAAGATGATCCGCCGCCACCCTCACGTTTTTTCTGAAACTAAAGTTAAAAACTCGGAAGAAGTTTGGTTGAATTGGGAAAAAATTAAAGCTCAAGAAAAAAACAAAGAGAAATCATCATCCCTTTTTTCATCGATCCCATCGCAGTTACCTTCATTGCAAAGAGCTTATAAAATTGGAATCAAAACTGAAAAACTCAAATTTGATTGGCCTAATCTCGAGGGAGTTTTTGAAAAATTCCAAGAAGAACTTTCCGAGCTCAATGCCGAGATTCCCGAAGCTCACTATAAACAGAAACAAGTCCTTAATAGCGAGCAGCTGAATCGACTTGAGCACGAGATGGGGGATGTTTTATTTTCTTTGGTTCAAATTGCCAGACATTTGGATCTCGAACCGGAACAGTGTTTGCGAAAAACCTGTATTCGCTTCGAATCTCGTTTCGAGAAAATGATGGACATAACAAAGCAGGAGAGTTTGGACTGGTCACAACTGTCGAACTCTCAAAAAGAGTCTCTTTGGGAAAAAGCCAAGAATCTCGTATCCAAAGCAACAAGCTAATTTTTTTGTCGAACTTTTTTTCATTATTTTCTTCAATCAGAGCAAAGTGTTCCTGTAATTGTTGAACTTTTTTTCAACAAAATAAAATCCACAATGTCCTCTTTTTTTTACAATTGAATAGTTTCATAGACTTATCCCGCCTCAAAATGAAATGTTTTTAATAAAAATGAATTACTTCAGGGGCCTACGTCACCACAACTTTAGTCCAGCAAAAGCTCTAAACTAGATGAAAGGCCGGGAGGCTCGTGTGAAGACTTACCTTCAAAAAAATATACAAATCAAGGGAATGATAACTTATATTGTTTTACTTATATTGGCGGGCCTATTGAGCTCCTGCCAAAAATCCAACGATTCATTTTCATTGCTTTCGGAACAATCAACTTTTAAACAAAGCACTGCCATCGTTCCCCGCAAAATCGACATCCTTTGGGTTATCGACAATTCTGGGTCCATGAATTCTTCGCAAGCAAATATTGCCTCTAACTTCAGATCCTTCATTCAAAAGTTCCAACAAAAAAATTATGACTTTCAAATTGGTGTTACCAGTTCAGATGCTTATTTAGCTTATCACTATAATGATAACAACCGATCGAAGCTTCGAGATGGTGCTAAAATTAGTTCTAGCGTAACAACAAGCTCTGGCTTTCGAATAATTGATAAAAATACTCCAAGCATAGAAAGTACTTTTTTAACCAATATTACTCAAGGCACCTTAGGCAACGGCGATGAAAGAGTTTTCATGAGTATGCAACACACTCTGCAGAATCCCTTGAACGCGGCCTTCAAACGTCAAGGTTCTTACTTGGCGGTTATTATTGTCAGCGATGAAGAAGACTTTTCCCATGCAGACTATCAAAATGGAATTTCCAGTTACTATTTTACTGAAAATGCCAGTGATCCAAAAATGTACAGCGTGCAAAGTTATGTAGATTTCCTTAATACATTCACAAATAGCACGGCTTTAATTCGAAACTATTCAGTTAGCTCGATCTATACCAACAATGCGGCTTGCCGTACACAATTGGCATCGACAGCAAAAGTTTCTCTACGCAATCCTCAGCTTTCTGATTTAACAGGTGGGGTAAAAGCCTCATTGTGCGGTAACTTTGCTGATTCTCTGCAATTGATTTCAGACACAGTACTCGATCTGGCATCGGTTTTTCAACTTGATCGTGAACCAATTCCCGAAAGTATTGTCGTTAGCGTAAATAATTCCATCGTGCCACAACATGCCATCAACGGATGGACTTACGAAGCTGCAGCCAACACTGTTTCATTTCATGGATCGGCCGTTCCACCAGCCGATGCCAATATTTCAATCACCTTTGATCCAGTCACAGTCAAACAATAGAGTTAACAACGAAGAAAAATGGGGAGTCATGAAATCCGAAGCTTTCAAAAAACAAGAATCCTTGTGGTACGTCCTGCGGGGCGAAAATAAATTTGGTCCATTTGAATATGGCGCCATGTTGGCGATGATTCAGAAAGGTGAATTGTTTGATTACAATTACATCTGGGCTCTCGGAATGGAGAATTGGGTCATGCTTGGGGATGTCGAAGCTTTTTCGAAAGATCGTCTGGCTTTGCTGATTCAAACCAAAGACCCTATTAGCCATGCGTTCCTTCAACGAGCGGCTGACCGGGCTGACGTGAAAATCCCGATATTCGCTCATAATGATCAGCACTTTTTTGATGGCGATTGTATCTCGATTAGTGAAAACGGGGCTTTAGTCCTGTTCAATAATCCCTTGTTATTACCAGGACAAAACATCTATATGCATTTTAAATCGACAGAATTCATTGAAAACAGTTTTAATGTTGTCGCACAAATTGTCCGAAAGAACTTCAGCAGACAAAGATTGAATGTGAAGTCTGGCCTTAATTACGCCATTCGTTTTGTTCACGTTCAGGATTTTGGACAAAAGGAAATTCAATCTTTGATCAAGAATTATCATGAATACAGAAAGGAAGCTCTATGATGGCATTTATTAATTTTATGAATTCTTCCGGCCTCGTCGGATGGATCATCCTGCTGACTGGAGTTGCCGGATTGGTGCTGATCGCCGAGAGAGGAAAAACTCTTTATTTTGATTATGGTATTAATGTAAACGAGTTTATGAATCGTATTCAAACTCTTGTTCTTGGTAAAAAATTAGATGAGGCTTTGGTTCTTTGTTCTCAAATGGACAAAAAACCATTGGCTAAAGCCTTTAAAACAATCTTGGAAAAAGCGGACCGTGATGACGAAACAATTTTTCAAAGTCATGACATCGCTATGGCCGAGATTATGCCCCTTTACACGCGACGTTTACATTATCTTTCCATGTTGGCGAACGTTGCAACCCTACTGGGTCTGCTCGGTACAATTCACGGTTTGATTCTTTCGTTCGAAGCTGTGGCTCAGGCAGATCCTGCGGCAAAACAACATTTATTAGCTACAGGCATTTCAGTTTCGATGTACACAACTGCTTTAGGCCTTGCTGTCGCTATTCCTGCTATGGTTTTTTTCTCATTTTTAACGGCACGACAAAATCAGTTGATTGAACAGGCCACGGAAAAATGTTCAAAGTTAACTGAGATTTTAACAAGCTCGCATATGCCACAGTTAACCAGAAGCACGGTTTTTCCTGACACTCCTGTTGGACACAACCCTGCTGGAGCAACGCCACCAAGTCCAAAATCGAAGGCTTCGTAGGACAGAGATAAAGACACGAATTCGAAAAGCATCAGGAGATATTTGTGGGTGTTAAAAAAATTAAACTTGAACATAACACTGAGATCGAACTCGATCTTGCTCCATTGCTAGCCGTGATGGTTAAGTTAGTTCCAGTTTTACTTTTATCATCCGCATTCGTACAAATGATGATTATTGAAACCGAACTTCCTCAGGTTGTACAAGAGGCTATCCAACGGCAAGACGAAAATAAAAATGAAAAATCGTCGATCACGTTGGAAGTCAGCAATAAAAATGGCCTAAAGATTATTATCAAAGAAAAAGGAATAAATAAAATCGACACAGTCCCAATGACCGCGGGAAAATTTGATTGGGTCTCGATTCACGGCAAATTAAAAGTTGTAAAAAAAGCTTATCCAGAAATTTTCAAAGTGGATCTTAAGCCAGAAGAAGACGTGGCTTACGAAGATCTAGTTAAACTCATGGATGAAGCTCGTCGCAGTCGCGATCAACAGAAGTTTCCAGTTTATGATACTCAGTCAGGGAAAAATGTTGAAACTGAATATATGTTTCCAGAAATTGTTTTCGCTAACACATTCGAGGGTTGAATATGTCACGTCGTAATCGTTATCAACCGCCACGTAAAAGAGCTTCGACTTTTACATTGAATATAACTTCAATGACGGACATGTTTACTTTATTGTTAGTCTTCCTATTGCAATCCTACAACACAGCCGAAGTGCAAATCGATCTTGAACCGGGCATGCGGTTGCCTTCATCTAACACATCATTGAATCCTAATGATGGCGTTAAAGTGAGCGTCAGTACTGAATCGTTAAAAATTGATAAAAAAGAATTAGGTAAAATTATAAATAATCAGATCGACGGCAAGGATTTAGATTCTCATGATTCGAGTTTTATTCTTCCGCTTTTTGCTGAACTTGATAAAATTATGAAATCAGATAAGGATAAAAAAATCGTCAAAGAGGGTCGCATCTTGCTGCAGGCGGATGCACGGCTACCTTATTCAACATTACGAAAAATTATGTACACCGCTTCGATGGCTGGCTTCCCTCAATTGAAAATGGTGACTACGGTTGGAAATTAAGGAAAGTATAAATGAAGTTGATTTTATCAGCATTGATCTTCATCTTTAGCCTCAATTCACTCGCAAAAACCGACGAGCGTGGTCTTTTGCCCGAAATTAAATCCAATACCAACAATGAATCACAAAACGAAAAAAATACGATCAATTCTGAAATTCTAATTACAAAAACAGAAACTAAGGCCATTGAATCTTTACAAAGCATTTTGAAAAGGAAAAAGGGCTCTGCAGAGGAACCCGATTTATGGTACCGTTTAGCAGAGCTTTATCAGCGACGTTCAAAAACTGGTCGCTTTTTCGACCTCTACTTCAATGAAAAAACAAAACAATTAAGCTCAGTTCCTCTTTCTGTTGGAAAAAGTTCAGAATGGACAAAAAAAGCCATCGCTATTTATTTTAAAATTGAAACTCAATTTAAAAAATACCGAGACATGGACTCGGTCTATTTTAATAATGCCTTTGCTCATCAACAAATTGGGCAGCTAAAAATCGCCGAAGCTCTTTATATTAAATTAATCGAGACTCAATCGAAATCAACACTAATGCCGGATGCAATTTTGGCATTGAGTGAGCTTCTTTACGATCAAGGTCGCTTTTCTACTGCCCTCAATTATTTTGAAAAATTAGAAAATTATAAAGAAAGCCGAGTTTATTCTTATGGACTCTATAAAATGGCCTGGGCCCATTACAATTTAAGAAATTCGCAAAAGGCAATCAAAAAACTTGAAGATGTCCTTAAGCTAAATCCACCACTGCAACTAGGAGAAACCTTTACAAAAGGTCATTACCTGCGCAAAGAGGCACTTCGCGATATGACCATTTTTATCGGAGACACGGCTAGCGCCTCTGAACTTTATTCTTATTTTAACAAAATCACTGAAGGCGAAGAGCTTGGCAATTCGATGATTGATCTTGCAAAGCTGTATGAATCTCATAGCCGTCACAAAGACATGAACATCTTTTTAACTGAATTTATTTCTAAACGCGAAGATAATCCCGCCGTGGTTAAAGCCCACCTTATGTTAGTTGATGCCAATGAAGCTCTTAAATCTCGCGACGAAGTTGTTCGGCATCTGCAAACTGCGAGTGATTTATGTAAGGCCGGATCCTCGTGGCGTTTGAAACAAAGTAATGAAACTGCACTTAACGAATCTTGCACCAAAGAATTTCGTCAAACCAGTTTAGAAATTGCCGCAAAGTGGTGGGAAATTTGGTTAAAAAACAAATTACACGTGGCGTTTTCTGAACTTACTGAAAAAGCATTTCGTGTGATCCTAGATAACGAGGACATCGAGAAACCAGATTTAAAAACACGTTACGCTCTTGCTGAATTGCTTTTTCAACTCAATAAATTTGAAGAGGCCAGTGATCAATATAAAATCGTTGGGGATAAATCCACCGATCCTGTACTTAGCCATGATGCAACTTATGGCGCCCTTTATGCGAAAGAAAAAAGTTACGACAAAGAAAAAAATTCTTTAAAAGAAGCACAAAGAAAAAGTCTTGCGCTTAATTACATAAAAAAATTCCCTAAGGGGCAATCCGTTTTACCGGTTAGCTTTAAAGTAGGTTTGATTTTTTATGAAGAAAAAAACTACAAAGAAGCTTTGCAATGGCTAACGCCAATAGCTGAAAACAAAACCAATAAAGATTTAATGGTAAAATCCGAGGACATCATTCTTGATATTTCGAACATCAAAAAAGATTATGTCGGCTTGAAAAATTTAACTCAAAATTTTTTAAAGAAAAATCCCGATGAAAAAAGAAAGAAAAATTTAATCAAAATCAATGAAGAGGCTCACTATTCAGAAATTCAAGATTTTTCAAAAACAGCTTCACAACTTGAAGCCTCTGAAAAACTAATTGAGTTCTTTAAATCGCATCCTGAATCTAATTTGTCTCAAACAGCCCAATGGCAAGCACTTAGTCTTTTATATGCCCAAGGTCGAACGATAAAGGCTTCCGAACTTGTTTTGGATTATGTTGATAAGTATCCTAAGGATGAAAAAAATCTCGAAGCTTTGAAAGAAGCCGCTAAAGCTTTTGCAGAATCGGGTCGTCTTCTGCGCGCAGCTGCCTTATTATCTTCGCTGGCTGAAAAAGATCCAAAAAATCGAACTCAGTATCTTGAGTCATCGGCTGATTTTTATTCGCTTGAAAACAAACCTGTTGAATCCAGAAAAATATTTAATTCTTTACTGACTCAAGCAGACAAAAAAGATCGGGCCCGCATTTTTAGTAAAATATTAAATACCTTCAATGGCAAAACAGAAGAGCCAGAATATCAAAAAGTCGAGGCGACAATTTTAAGTCAAAATATTGAACCTTATTCAACACAGATCCTAACAAAAAAGGCGAATCAGTTTTTAAAGCAGAAAAAATTTAAAGATGCTTTCGAGTTAGCCAGAAAAATTTTATCTCGCGATTCAAAATCAGAAGAGCGAGCTTCTGCCCGCCTTGTCCAAGCGGAAGTTTTAGAGCAAGAACTGATGTCCCAAAGTGTAAAATCCAGCAAAGAAGATCGTTTAGCATTAGTTTTATCAATGAAAACGGAAAAGCTGGATAAAGCCCAAACGGCTTACTTGTCGGCTACAAAGATGAACTCAGAGGCCAAAATTCAGCTTTTAGCTTATCAAGGTATTGATCGTTGTTACCAGAACTACATTGCGAGCTTGAAAAGCATTTTGCCTCCATCTACACTTTCTATTGAAGAACAAAAGGCTTTACTGGATGAATTGGCAAAAATTGTTGGCCCTATTGAAGAAAAAAGAAATGATAACTTAAGACAAATTCAGGCTATCGCTAAAAACGCGCTATCGAAAGAAAATCAAGTCATTTGGTCAGAGCTAGCCATTGAAAACACCGCCCGTCCGACGATAAAATATCCTGAAACGCAATCTCTGCAAAGCTTTTTACCTCGGGATTTTATAAGCGCAAAAGAAAATTGGAAAAAAATCGACTTTAAAACAAAAAGTATTTGTGATCTGAAAAGGTGGAAAAATAGCGAAAAAGAAAATAACACTCCACAAATTGCGGAATCCTGTTATGCAGTACAGGATTTTAAATCCCTTGAAAAATTAGCTTTAGAAATGACTACCAATAAGGAACAACGAATTTATGGATTGTATTTGTTAAGTTATACCTCTGAAGCCCAAGGTTTAGATTTAAAAGCTTATTGGCTAATTGAAAAATTTCTGAACGAGCAACCCTTATATACTCCGGCTATCTATCAAAAAGCACGACTGAATTACAAACTCGATGGTCTAGGTTCATCCTTACCTCTTTTTTCTCAGGTCCTCAATTCGTCAATGACTTCGACAGAAATCGAAACATTCCGAGGAATAAAGGCCTATACCGAGAATAATTATGAATCTGTCATTCAGATCTTTGCTGGGTTTCCGAAAGATCAATTGTATAATATGAATGTAGGACTTTTGTTGAGTGAAGCTTATGCTCAAAAAGGAGATCTTGCTAAGTCATTGAAAGTTGTTGCAGATTTTTTAAGTCGCAAGGGAGCAGATGACCTATTGGGCTTTATCCATCAGGCCCACCTCCTTGAGATGTACAAAAATTCTTCAATCGAGGCCCTGGATAGCTATCAAAAGGCATTTAAGCTGGCTAAAGAGGAAGACATGAGATTTTGGATCGGGAAAAAGATTGAGTATCTAAAAACCTTAAATAAAAAGGTCGGACTCAACGCAAACTCGGAGGTGAAACAATGAAAATATTGATGTCATTATCTTTAATATTATTTTTGTCATTCTCAGCCTCTGCGCAGACAAAGAAGAAAACCGTACGAAAAGTGCAAGAAGTTAACTTTGGTGAAATGAGCTTAAAAGGGACTATCAGAAATCCTGACGGTGCTTTTCTAGTTCAGAAAAAAGGACTAAAATTTTTACCCCTCTACGATGTGCAAAAAGACATGGATGCGCGCATTCGCGAGGCCAGTTTTTATGTTAGGTAACCGCTAGTAAGGAAGTTTAAATGCTCACGTTGCTGGTTCAACAGACCACTCAAGATGGCACGAAAAAGGCCTGGAAATTAAGTCCAGGCAAGATCATTTATACATTTGGCACATCAAGACTTTCTGACATGATTTCTGTTGATCTTGATTTGCAACCTTATGAAGGCGTTTTTGAATTTCGCAATAACAAATGGTATTATATTGATTTTAATAAAGAGAATTTTGAAAAAAATCGAGCACCCACTACAGTTTTAGACAAAGAATGTAAAATTAAATTCAAGAACTCATATTTAATAGTGACTCCAGTTCTAAAAAATGTCGACGTTTTCGAAAGTATTGAACAGCGCAAACCAAGTCTTTCTACCAATTCAAAACCTCATCATATTTATCTCGTTCGTTTCCGCGGTGCAGTTGTTGAAACAAAAACCTTGAAGCCGACGAAAAAATTTCGTCCCAACTCTACTGTACAAAAAATCGTCGTTGATCCTATTCCCTCTCAGGAATGGGTAAGAAAAAATTATGGTGAGTATGAAATTAGCCAACGCCTAATCCAGATTGAAGACACGTCACCATTTGCAAAATTTAAGCTCTCACAAGTGACTGATAAAGACAGTGCAAAAAATATGGGTATTGTGGGTGCCTGCTGCTTGTTATTTGCACTCGTTGCCTTGCTCAGCCCAAAACCGCCGCGTGATGAAGTTGTAAATTTACCTCAAAGCGCGACTAAACTTATTGTCCGCACTGATTTTAAAAAAACCAAACAAGAGAAACAAAAATCACAAGCTGAAAAATCAGTGGCACAGAAAGCCGCTGCTCCCGCGACAACACCAAGCACTACACCTGCTGGTGGAAAAGTCGCTGGTCTCTTAAAAAGTTTAAATTCTGGACGACTCAGCAATTTGTTGTCAAAAATTTCTGCTCAAGCTCAAAAATCTAAAAACGCAATTATTTCAAAGGGTGTTGTCGCCGGAACAGGCCCCAGCGGACGAGCTCTTGCTTCAATTGGACCAATTGATAAAACAGGCAAAGATTGGAACTCCGATGCAAAGGGCACTGGAGTAACAATTTCCACCTCTGGTCTTGGCGGTGGCAAATCGATGAATGGCGTAGGACAATTGGCTGGTGGAAAAATTGGCCAAGCTGGTGTTGGACTGATTGAAGACGAATCCGAAATCGTTGGAGGGCTCGATCGAGATGTCATTGCTAGCTATATTAAAACTCAACTTGGACAAATCTTATATTGTTATGAGAGACAACTCAGCGCCAACAAAGATTTATTTGGAAAAATCGCTGTGCGCTTTACAATCGGCTCATCTGGTCAAGTCGAAGCTCAGAATATTGGTGATTCAACGCTGAAGAACGCAACCGTCGAAGGATGTATTTTGAACAAGGTTGCTCAATGGAAATTCCCAGCTCCACAAGGGGGAACAAAGGTGAATGTCACCTATCCATTCTTGTTTAAAAGTACAAACTAAGACGGAGGCAACCACATGAGACTCTTACAACTGATGATCCTTTTAACCGCACTCGGTGTTGCGTATACATTGCCCAGCTATGGCCAAGATAAATCTGCAAAAAAGGCGGACCAGCCGGATAAAAAAGTCGAAAGCGGCGAATCCGACAAACTTGATATCCAAAAGCTGGAACAAAAATATTGGTCAGCTAAAGATGACGATTTTTCCGTTATTCAAAATCGCGCTTTTGCCAAAGAAAAAAGATGGTTTTTCTCGCTTAATTACGGAACACCCTACAATGATCCAAATTCAGCGGGAAGTATGTTGGGTCTAAATCTTGGCTATTTCTTTAATGAGCGTTGGGGTGTAGAGCTTAATTACAATCAAGCTAGTTATAAAAATAATGAAACAATTGAAGAATACAAACAATCTTTTGGAGTTATGCCTGACCACAATCGATACGTGAGTGCAACTACGATTATGGCTTATTGGGTGCCTATTTATGCAAAAATGAGTTTACTTGATAAAAAAATTATCTATTTTGACATGGGATTGGGTCTAGGATTAGGCAGCACCACCTTTGTGCAACAAAAATGTAGTGCCTCTTTAGCTTGCAATACGTCCTTTTTTCAAAGCGTCGATATTTCAAAAAATGCACCTCATTATTCACTCAATGTTTTCCAACAATTTTTCGTCTCGAACCAATGGGCGGTTCGTATCGACTTTATAAATCGCTGGACCACAGAAGAACGATTGCGTTTCACCACTGGGGCAAGCTTAGGAAATAAATCAATCAACGACACCGCACTTCAGATCGGTATCACCTATTGGAAATAGGTTGGAGCAATATGAAATCACTTATTCTGACGGCAGTAACAGTTTTAATCTTGGTGATCTCGTCAATAATGGCTGAAGCCCAAGTTTTAAAAACTGTTAATTCGGGCCGAAAACCTGCGCCAAATTTAAAAATTAAATCAAGTCGTGTCCCCACTTTTGAAATGCACAAAGCTAATAAAATTCCACACCTCGACATTGGCGAAGAAATCACCCTCGAGTCCCAAGTCAGCGAACTGGCACTGCCCGCCCTTCCACAAGTAAAATCGATACAAATCGTTCGCAAAGAATCACCAAAAGTGAGCGAGCTTGATAAAAAGAAAAAACCCTTCGCTGCTGCAGCGCCAGCAAAATCTTTCGCAAACAATAAAACGCTGGGACAGATTCCCGAGATTAAGGCCCTTAAAGAAATCGTCGAGCCTGTAACCAAAGAGACCAATCCAGACACGAAAGAAATGACGACATTTAAATCCCAAGAATATAAGATTCTTGAAGGACAAATTTATTATGAGTTTTTAAAAAATTACGAAATGGCTTTAGCTCACTTTGCAGAACTTTTATCTGATAAAGAGTATGGCCATGAAGCTGCTTTTCACTATGCGCAAGCGGCGGCTGAAGTTGGTCTTCCCACCGAAATGCGCACCAGTCTTTTAAAAGTAGCTAAAGAGTCCAAAAATCGTGAATTGCAAAATGAAGCGATTGGGGTATTGATAAAAAATATTGAAAAATTGCAAGTGTCAGACGTCAAAGAAATTGAAAATTATGCGCAAAAATTTGAAATTGATACAAATAGCTACGATGCCTATCAATTTTACCGAGCTAAATATTTTCTTGAACAAGCAAATCTAACCGCAGTCGAGGAATCCCTTCAAAATATCGATGAAAAATCAAAATACTATTATGAAAGTCTTTTGATCAAAGGATTAAGTCTTTATCGTCAAGGCAAAATTGATGCGGCCTCTGATATCTTAAATACTTTACTAACAAAGTCTGACCGCTCTATCCCTATTCGAACGATTTCCGCAATAACTTTGGCGCGAATTTATTTTCAAAAGGGAAAATATAAAGATGCCTTCACCGCTTACGGACAAGTCGACAAGTCTCATCCCATTTGGTTACCCGCAATGGTCGAACAAGCCTGGACACAAATTCTGCTGAAAGACTATGAAGGCGCTGCAGGGAATATGTTTTCACTGCACACTGATTTTTTTAAAAACGCGTACAATCCTGAAAGTTATGTAGTTCGAACTGTGGGTTATCTTAATCTCTGCCAATTCGGTGATGGAATGAATGTTTTAAATAACTTAGGACATCGTTATGCTCCAATGTATGGTCGACTCGAAAAATTTCAGTCGCAAAAAAAATCTTCAAAAGATTATTATGATCTTGTTCGCACGTGGCTGAAAAATCCTGATCTTCGTGAAGTCGAAAGTGTTCCACGTTCCTTTATTGTTGAATTAGCCCGTCACCCCTCATTTGTGGCCATTCAAAAACAAATAAATAACTATGAAGATGAGATTACATCATTCGGGAATGTCACTTTAAAACTTATTCAAAGGGAAAAGGATCTTATCAAAAAACAAAGTGATGCCAATGTCGAGCTGGGTAAAGTTCGCGCAAAAATGAACGACCCTCAAGCCAAAGCAATTATGCCTGAGCTTAAAGCCAATGAGTTGCTTCAACAAAAACGCCTGGCTAGTTATAAGTACCAAACACAAACCGTGAATAAAGCGCGCAACAGTGTGAAGGAAGCTCGTGAAAAAAGCTTTGTGCGAATTGATAAGGAAAAGGCCGAAGCTCGTGAGAGAGCTGCTACGGCCCTTAAAAATCGTTATATGGTTGCTATGTCCTCATTGAAAACCGTTTTGGATCAAAGTGAGATTCTTCAATACGAGATTTATTCAGGCGCTGGGGAGCACATCCGTTACCAAGCCTCTGGAGGCGAAGCCACGAAGAAGGATGTCAGTGAAGTTCCAAAACCAGAAAAAGATAACAACATGAAGTGGAATTTTAAAGGTGAAATTTGGGAGGACGAGATAGGTCACTTCAGATCTTCTTTGAAAAATGTTTGTCCTGCTGACGAAAATGGAAAATAAAGTCCGATGAAGGAGTCATAAATGAATGCGCACAAAATAAACATAATACTCGGTGGAATTTTTCTACTTGGTCTTACTTTTAGTCTTACTTATTCGCCTTTTGCTGAAGCCAAGGCTTCTGCCCAAGATGGATTAGAAAAAATTAAAACGAACATTGAAAACTCAAAATTAAATGTTCAGGATTATAAAAAGAACTTATCTATCGTTGAAAAAAATATTTCTGAAGTGTCAAAAGCTCGAAGCCAGGTGGAAGACCAGAAAAAAAGTGTTTCAAATCAGGTCAAAGAAAATCAAGCCGCATTAAAAAAAGTTGAACAAAATGATAAAGAACTCAATCAACTGATTGCCGATGAAAAAAACAAACTGATCTTAGATGATAAAAAAATCAAAGAACTCGAAGAAATGATTGGTAAAATTAAAGAAAATCAGACAATCAGAAATAAAAATATCACAGACTATCAAGTTCAATTGACGCAAATTCAAGAGGAGAAAAAGGTCTGGGCCACTCGTGGCGATGCTTTAAAAGATCAAGAAAAACAGGTGAACGATAAACTTAAAACCGCTGTGACCCAAGAAAATGATTGGAAAAACAAAAAACGCGGTTATGAAGGTGAAATCTCTCGATGGAATAAAGAAATCGATAAACAACAGAAGATTTATGATAACTACAAGAATCTCGCTGAAGTTAAGGACTAGTTAAACTGCATAATTCCGCAGTTACATAATCCCGCAGGTGAGCTCGTAAGTTTTATTTCCTACGACAAGTGATGACATCCCACCCATATCGTCACCAGACACACGAAGAGCCACGCGATTGGCTTGATCAAGAAAGTCCATAAATAGAGACATTCCATTAGGATTCACATAGGGTAATTGATACTGATTTAAAATTTGAGATTTCCCTGAAACATTCTTTAAAACTGAAACGTTAGCATAACCGACTTTCTTTTTTGTACCGTAAACTTGGGCTTCAAGCATCATGTTTGATGATTTTAAAAATGTGCACCTAATTGTCATTGTTTTTACGAGGATGCTGTTTACTTGGGAGTTGGCGGGAATCGCACTTAAAAATAAAAACGGAGAAATTAAGAAAACCATATATTTGCTCATGAAGCCTCCAAAAGTTAGTGCGGAATAGGATATAAGTAAGAATTGCCGAATAAGCTAGAAGAAAGCAAAAACTTGTAAAATTTGTAAACTGGGATACTTCTTAAGCGCAATCTGAGCCAAAGCGCTCTTCACTGCCATTGGGGACACTTCAAAACCCAAGATGCGTCGGGTTTTGTACTCTACGGCTAACTTTCTCACAACAGTTTTTCGAGCCAAACATAAAAGTCTAGCAGCTTGACGCTGCGACAAGTCCACCAGTTTAAGGAACTACACAGAGAATTTGACAACGAAATGTCGCAATATCCGCATCCGAAATATTTGTCGCCCAAACACACGAGCACCTGTTACTCGTTACATCAAGTGCAACCAGAGCCTGAGACCTCTTTGTACTTCCGATGCTTCCATCTGCAAATGTAACACTGATGAGCGGTTGAGGATCTACCCATGCTGTAGGAATGCTCATCCCACAGCTATTTTTTGCAACAGATTTTGATGGAACACTCGCCCCTTTAGGACACGAAGCACTGCTACTGGTTCCCGTAAACCATTGCGCGTTTGCTGCCGTACATTTTTTTGTTACCGGATCAAAGGTACTCATGGTGTGTCCCGAAATAGCGTCGCAAATCTGATTATAAACCACAGTAGCAAGAGATTTTTTTACCCAGCAGTTTGTAACTTTGTTTGCCTTAACGCTAACAAAAATTGGAATCGTACGAACTATTTCCTGTGATCCATCAGCCGAAGAAGCTTTCAAAAATGTTAGCTTCAAAGAAGCAGCATTGACGTCGGCCGTCAGCTGCGGGCCAGGAATTAAACGCATATCTTTTGTCGTGATTCCCCGAGAATGCTGGTCTAAAAGTAAAATTTCATGGGACTTAAGGTCCTTATCGAATAAGGACAATTTATTAATTTGTGTTCCAGTGGCATCGCCGCCTTTGAAATCCATTCCGGCAAAATTTTGTTTGCATTGAATATCATCTGCCAAGGTATTACGAATCTCTTCCAAAGAATTATTTATGCGACCAATTTGATCCATACTCGAGAAAAAACTCGAAGACGAAGCTGAAAAAGCCGCAAGAGTAAGTCCAATGACTGTAACCACACCTAAAGAAGTGACTAAGCTAACCAGCGTAAATCCTCGTTTGGAAATTTTCAGATTTAGTTTGGGCCTCATTTGCTAGCCTCCTTCGTTGAAATACATTTAATGGAAGACTTAAAATCCGCTGGCTTTTCTCCACGTAAAAAAATAAACTTACAAGTCGAAGTCGTTGGATTCAAAATAGCAGAAAAAATATTCACATTGTCTTTCATTACAACACCATTTTTATAAGAACGAGGTGGAATTTTTGTTCCAACGGTAGAGACCGAAGTGCAAACTTGTTTATTACGTCCAACATTTTTTTGATTTGTCGCTGCTTTAAAATCAACCGGGCAGCTGGCCTTTAAAGGGTCTGTGCTAACAAACCATTTGACGCCGTCATTTACCACGCAAGTCTTAGTGACAGGATCATAATGAGAAAAACCGCCTTCTTGAACCTCACATAAACGATTAGAAATAATCAACGATGGCGCCAATGAAATTGAACATGTTAAAATACTACCAGCAGATAAAGTTAAATAAACAGGCAATTTTTGAACGTTTGTGGATGGTCCCAAAACATTGGACTTGGTAAAAGTAAATTCTAAATTCGCTAAAACGGTTTGTGCATCCAAGATAACCGAAGGTTTTAAACGAATATCTTTTGTCGTAACACCCTGAGCTTGTGCCAACGGTTCACCAATTTTTACCACATTACCATTAGGAATTTTTACATCTATCGAGTTGTAATAATCAATAGCGCCGATTTGCACCCCATTCGTTTCCGTTGGGTTAAATGCAATTGGCCCTATGATATCTCTACAATAACGATCCTCATCACCAAAAGCCGATACAACTCGAAGCATAGTGTTTGTAATCTCACTATTTTGGCTAATATTATTTAATCCCATCTTGTGATTAACCACCCAACCCAAAAAGACAAATACGATCACTGCAAGAAGAGCAATTGCGGATAGGGATTCGATAAGAGAAAATCCTCTGTTCGAATCAATGTATTTAATAAAAGTGCGCTTTTTTAAATGCATACATGATCCCGTGGTTGAAATTTTGAAGTCGGGCCAAAAATTTGGCTACATAAGATATCTTCCATAGTTGAAAATGGTGGTGCTCCGGTTGGAGCCGGATAGCTAGTTGCCATACAGCCCACCAGATTTCCCGTTGTGTCGGCAATAAGATAAAAAGGAATCACAATTGAGCGTGCTATTGAAGCTGGATCGGACACAACAATTGTTAAATCTGCAAGATACGTCGTATCTGTAGCATTGAGCTTAATTGGAGATGTAAAAAAAACTTTCGTCTGATTTTTATTATAATAAGAAGCCGTGTTGGGTGAGGGAACCATGACGCCACTATCCGGGCCTGCAGAAGCTGGATAGAAGATCTGAATCGCTCCAGCTGTAGATAAGCTCATCAACTCGCTCAGACTTGTACCGAAACGTGCTGTCATTATGTTTTTCTTACAAATGTCGGGCGTCGAAAACATCATCATTATTGCAGTATGAAGATTTTCAAATTCAAATCGAGTGCGTTGACGAGCTTGAAGTGTATTTTCATTTTGAAGATAAGTTAGAAAAGAAGCGATAACGATCGTAATGACAATTCCCATTACAATAACAGAAATCACGATAAAGCCGCGATTATCTTGCCTTAAATTTTTAGTAAAATACTTACGTCCCATCATTGCCCTTTATAAAAACGTCCAGGTCACTACAGTATACTCCTGAATTTACAGAAAAAAAATATTTTTATAGACCTCATCATATCTAATTTGATCTGCAAATGGCGTTTCATTTTGAGAATTTATTTTGAATGTATCTTTTTGAGATTTAATTCCGAGAACGTTTTTCCAAATACCTACGCAATTTTCCTAAGACACGATCGATAGTTGCTTTAGACTCATCAAGGCCCATTAACCAACTGATTGTTACAAATGTAAAAAGACCCATTACAATAAAGCTTACCAATACAATTAACTTCACGAGAAAAATCAAACTTGGAAATATTCCCAACGCCCAGGCTTCAACAGGATCATAAAAATAAAGGACAAACGCCATTCCAAATAAAGGGAAAATAAACAACAGAATTTTTTTAGCCATATCTACCAAGGAAATTTTATAGATCAATTTTCTGTAAAAGAATAAAAGCAAAATCATATTCAAACTTGAGCTCAGTAAGGAAGAAATATTAAGCCCGGTTAAACCATAATTATCCATTAACCAGGGAGCCGCCATCAAATGCACTACTAAACAAATCAATGAAACCACCGCCGGCAACCATGTGTTTTTCACTGCATAATAAGCCGGCGCCAAGACCCGCACTAAGCTTGAAGGAATCATAATCAAGGACCAGACGCAAACGACTCCGACGGTAAGTTCCACATCATGTGCCGTGAATTTTCCTCTCTGAAAAAGCACTTCCACAATCGGTCGAGAAAGCATAAAAAGACCCAAAGCCGCAGCCAAAACGAGGTACAGATTCAGTCTTACGTAATAAAACATGGTCTCGGCCATTTGGCGCTTTTCCCCACGACTCCACAATCCCGACAACATTGGTAATAGCGCCACTCCTAAACTCACGCTGATCAGGGAAAGCGGTAACTCAAGCAGCCGATCGGCCAAATAAATATAAGTGATCGCGCCTTCGCCAAGCTCACTGGCAAATCGTTGATTAACCAAAGTGGTGATTTGCAAAAGTCCCAAACCAAAAAGTCCCGGCAGCATATTACGAAAAACTTTTTGTACATCCGGATTTTTGATCAATGTTGAAATATTCCAACAGATATTAGGAAAATAATCTTTAGAGCGCAAAACTGGAATGAGCAAAAACAATTGCAGAGCCCCACCAACCAAGACTCCCCAGGCTAAGCCATCCCCCGGGCTGGGAAATTTCTCACTGGGAATCAGCGTTGAAACAATCATGGAAATATTAAACAAAGTAGGCGCCATGGCCGCTATGGCAAAAGAACCTAAGGCATTTAAAATTCCCATGAAAAAAGCATACGTGCTGACCAAAAATACAAAGCCAAACATGATTCGAGCCATCCGATAAGTGAGTTCAAGTTTTCCTGGAATATTTCCATAATTTTCGTCGAGCATAATATTGATGAGTGGTTCAATGTAAATGATGCCCAAACAGGTCAACACCGTGAGGATCAAGAGCAAAAGAGTATAAACTCCGTACATCACATTTTTAGCTCTTTCAGGACTGTCGTGGTGGGCTTCGACAAAAACGGGAATAAAACTAACGGATAAGGCACCTTCACCCAAAATTCGGCGGAACACATTGGGAAGCCTAAAAGCCACCGTCCAGGCATCGGTGATACTTCTTGGAAAGTAGGCCGTCAGCACCATTTCCCGCACCAACCCCAGTACTCGGCTGGTCATCGTTCCCATAGCCATGCTCAAAGCATTCAAAACGACTCGGTTTTTTGAATCATCCGCGGGTTTCACTCAAAGCCCCTTGCTTCCTGAGACACTCTATGTTAACACCTTGATCTTTCAACAATACTTCGGAGGTCATCCCTTTGGCAAACCATAAGTCCGCAGCAAAAAGAGCCCGACAAACTGTGCGAAAAGAAGCAATCAACACACGCCGAAAAAGCATGGTTAGAACTTCTGAAAAAAGCCTCGTTAAGGCTATCACAGATAAAAATTTTAAAGCATTGCCTGAACTTCTTAAAGCTTATGCTTCGGAAATCGCAAAAGCCGCAGGTCGTGGAGTTTTTAAAAAAGAAACTATGTCACGAAAAGTGAGCCGACTTTCTTCTCGAGTGAGTGCTGCTCTAGGATCAAAGTAATCCTTCAACTCGTTCTGAAACAAAGGCACGAATTTGTCGACGCTGCTGGAAAGGTACGTCGACAAATGCAAGACCGTGCAAAACAGATTTTTGATCTTTCTTTACCGTTCTGACTTTCGCTCTTAAAGAAATGAAAGCTCCACCCGGAATTTGAAAATTGATCAACATTTCACTTCCAACGCTAAAAACAAACTCAGAAATAATTGAAAGACCACCCTCTCCTAACTCACCGGCCACACAAACTAAAAAGTGTCCGGCAGCAAGAACACCAATTTTTCTTTGATAAGTGCGCCGAGGGTAACGACGTCGAAAAGTCTCGTCTGAGGATTTAGCTTTTTTAAGGGCCATAAAGTCTTATCGGATTTCAATGACAAGTCTTAAGTACCATATTTTCAAGCCAAATATGGGACGAAAGTGGAGACGACTTTAACGCCTTATCGGTCTCGCTGAGCACGACTAAAGTTTGTTCTAATTTTTTCATCGACCATTGTCGTGACTGATCAACATAACTCTCGATAAAATAGCTTGGAACCTGGGCCTGCTGGGCCAAGCGGGCTCCATGCAAACCCATCTCAAGTCCTTTTTTAACTATAACTAATAAACGAATATGCCTAGCGACTAAGGAAACCACACCGACTTCACTTTGTCCCTGATCTAAAAGTTGCACCAGATGCTCAAGCGCCTTAACTTGATCTCGTTCTCCAACGGCCCTGGTGAAATCAAAAATGTTTTCTTCTTTTGATCGCGATACAGCCGAGGCCACATCGGAAAGCTCGATGCGTTTACGATCGCCAATGTACTCTTTCAGTTTTAAGATTTCTGATTCGATCTCAAGCAAATGTGAACCCACCAGGGTGTGCAGCAAATGAATCGCTTCTTCGGAAATTTTTACTTCCAAAGATTCAGCAATATAATTAATCCACCAAGGAATTTGATTTTCGTAAGGCTTTTTAAACTCGACAGATTGGGCCACTTCCGTCAGTGATTTCAGGATTTTTTTTCGTTTATCCACTTTTGTCGCTAAAATAACAAACACCGTGCTTTCAACCGGAGAACTAATCAAGGGCTCGAACTCAGACCATTGTTTATCTGAATATTCGTGGGCCTCTTTCAAAATAACTAAACGTCGAGAACTCATCATAGGAAGAGTTTCCACTGCCTCTTTGACTTCCGATGGTGAATTCTCGGTTGCATAAAATAAATTAAAATTGAAATCTTCGGTCCCATCAACCAGAACCGAATTTTTAAATCGTTGAAAACATTGATTGAGTAAATAAGGTTCTTCACCAAAAATAAAATACAAAGGTGAAAATTCTTTTGTTTCAAAAGCTTTATAAACTTTTTGTGGGTCCTGCATCGGCATTAAAAATTCTCCGATATTCGATCATAAGCCTCAGCCATTAAATCCAAGGATATAGCATCAATGCTTTGCCGGCGAGCCGAGAGATTGTAAAGTGGATTTATCGAATTGACACCAGACAAGGTCACAAATGGCGCATTGTAAGATCTTTCGCCGCGAAAATTACCACTCCAAATCTCAACCTGATCTGATTTACGAATCATGCGAATCCGAACGTCTAAAGTGGTATTATAACTTTTTGCCAAAACCGTTCCTTGAGGTAGATAGTTACTGGTGCTTGGCTGCTCCCCGCCCCCGCCTGAATCATACTTTAACGAAAAGATCTCGCCAATAATTTCAACCTGAGATTTATCATTATTAATGACTTGGGTGATCGAAGATTTTTGAAACTCTTGAATAAGGGCATTGGTGAGTGGAACTTCGATCCCGACCTCGGGTGTCTTATTCTTAAAAATCGGGATTGAAACTTGCCTATAACCACCAGGAAGTGATCTTGTGGTTGTGCCCCAACGATAGGCGCACGAACTCAGAAGAAAAATTGAAACTGCACTGGTAAAAAAAAATAGTTTTAAATTCGTATTCATTCCCTTGCGATGCCCATAGGCTTTGATTTAAGATAACTCTGATCAAAGGAAAGTCAAGACTCGAGGTCTATTGTGTCGTTGGAATTAAATCCATCTTATCCTTATAGTTTATTAGCGCCTGGCCCAGTGAATTTGCATCCGGAAGTGCGAAAAATATTAGCAGAACCGATGATTCATCATCGCACTCCAGAATTCGATCAAATACTGGCGCGCGCTTTGACCGGGTTAAAAAAAATCTTTCAAACAGAAGAGCCCGTCTATATTCACACTTCCACTGGAACCGGCGGCATGGAGTCTCTGCTGGTTAATACGCTTTCCCCAGGTGATGAAGTCTTTGCAATTGTATCGGGAAAATTTGGCGAGCGCTGGGCACAGATGGCGAAAGTTTTTGGTGCCCGAGTTCACATTCACAATGTTTCTTGGGGCCAATCAATAAATCCAGAGGACCTGAAAAATCATTTAAAATTGCATCCCAACACTCGAGCGGTTCTTTGTCAGGCGTGCGAAACCAGCACCGGAGTAGCTCATCCGATTCAAGAATTAGCTGAGATTTGCAATCAACATCCATCGACATTATTATTAGTCGATGGCATTACAGCCGTTGGCGCCTACCCTCTTCCGATGGATCAATGGAAAATTGATGGCCTCGTGGCGGGATCACAAAAGGCTTTCATGTTACCCACAGGAATGTCCTTTGTTAGTTTTTCGAAAAAAGCTTGGAACTTTATTGATAATGCGCAAATGCCAAGATTTTATTTTGATATTCGATCGGAAAAAAAATCTAATGCCAACGGAGAAACTTTTTTTAGTTCTGCCGTTCCTTTGATCAAGGCGCTCGATTTTATCTTGGACCTGATTTTAAAAAAGGGGCTGACTCAACACTTTCAAGAGATTCACCGTCGAGCGGAAGCCACTCGAATATTTTCTCAGAAAATGGGATTCTCTCTCTACGCAAAAAATCCGAGTGATTCTTTAACCGCCTTAGCTTTGCCCTCGACAATTGATGGACAAAAACTGAGACTTGATATGGAAAAAAAATTCAACATCACTATTATGGGTGGACAAGATCAAGCCAAAGGTAAAATTGTTCGCCTTGGGCATATGGGTTATATTCAAGATGATGAAATTGTCCGCGCCCTAGAATCTTTGGCTCTATCCGCGCAAAAGTTGGATGGAAATTTTATCAGTGAAGAAAAAATTAAATCAACAATTAATGAACTCAAGATTTGGTTGAGGAAAAATCCATGATTAAAAAAATCCTAATCATGGATCGTTTTTCTCAAGAAAGTTTTTTGTTTTTAAAACAACAGCCCGGTTTCGAAGTGGTTCGCGCTGAATCCCCAGAAAAAATTCCGCTTGAACATTTAATGACTGCTCATGCCTTATTGATTCGCTCGAAAACCCGTATTGATGAAAATTTATTAAAAAATTCTCCCAAGCTTCAACTGATTATTACCACCACCAGTGGTTTTGATCACATCGATTTGTCCGCGACTCAAAAGTGGGGCATCACTGTGATGCACACTCCAACCGCAAATATTGAAAGCGCCACCCAGCTGACCTGGGGCTTGGCGCTGGGTTGCAGTTCACTCATTCACGCTGGTCATCGAGGAATTAAAGCTGGCGAATGGAACCGCGAAAGTTTAGTGGGACTGGAACTTGCCGGTCGCACCTATGGAGTTATTGGTCTTGGTCGAATTGGTTCTCGCGTGGCTGAAATTGCACATGTTTTTAACATGAAGGTGGTGGCCTATGATCCCTACCAAGAAGATGAGGTGTTTGACCGCCTTCAAGTCGACAGACTCAGTTATGAAGAGGTTCTTAAAACCGCTGATATAGTTTCATTTCATGTCCCGAAAACTCTGGAAACAGACAAAATGCTTACCCGCTCGCATTTTGAATACATCCACCGCGGCATCATTCTAATTAATACTTCGCGAGGCTCAGTTATCGACGAAAATGACCTTTGTGAAGCCATTGAAAGCGGCTATCTTCGCGCTGTTGGCCTGGATGTTTTTGAAAAAGAGCCTCTCCCAAGGACTTCGAAGTTGCTCAATTATCCCCAAGTGCTGCTGACCCCACATATTGGCGCTAATACGGACGAAGCTTTTTACAAAGCCTCTAATACCGCAGCAGAAAAACTGATCCGATTCTTTATCGAAGGCTCAACTAGCGATACTTTACCCCCCCGAGTGCCCTGGTACGGAGCTACTCCTTTTGGCGCTGGGCCCAAAAGTTAAAAGATTTCACAGAATCTCATGATTTTCCCCCAATTTTAAGCGAGAGTTGCCTCGGTCTTTCGAAAAAGGCCCCTCAAAAAAGGAGATCTTGTGGCTGGATTTGTAGTGATTGGTGCTCAATGGGGCGATGAAGGCAAAGGTAAACTAGTTGATGTTTTTGCGGCCAATGCAGATCTTGTTGTCAGATTTCAAGGTGGAGCAAATGCTGGACACACTCTTGTCGTTAATGGCCAAAAAACAGTTTTGCATCTGATTCCATCTGGAATTTTACGTGCTGAAACGGCTTGTGCAATCACTTCGGCCGTCGTTATTGATGTCTTTAGCCTTGCCGAAGAAATTCGCAAGTTAAAACAGACGGGCTATTTACAAAATAACAAACAGCTCATGATTTCGGATGCAGCAACCATTTTGTTACCATTTCATAAGGCGATTGATGCCGCTCGCGAAACTGATCTCTCTGAAGGAAAAATCGGCACCACAGGAAAAGGCATTGGCCCGGCCTATGAAGACCGCGCGGCTCGCCGGGCAATTTTATTTGGCGATCTTTATGATTCTTCCACTTTAATCGCAAAGCTCGAGCATACACTTAAAGAAAAAAATCATCTTTTAAAAAACCTTTATGGAGGCGCTGAATTTTCAGCTCAAGAACTATTTAAACAACTTCAATCGGTTGCAGAAGAATTGGCTCCCTATCGTTGTCGGGATACTTCGATGGTGGTTAATCGAGCCTTGAAGGCCGGTCGTCGCGTTCTGTTTGAAGGCGCCCAAGGAACCATGCTCGATATTTATCATGGCACTTATCCTTTTGTGACCAGTTCTTCGACTTTGGCGGGTTCAGCCTGCACTGGAGCGGGAATTGGGCCCACTCAAATTAAAAATGTTGTTGGTGTTTTTAAAGCCTATGCAACTCGAGTCGGTTCAGGTCCTTTTCCCAGCGAACTCAAAGATGAGATTGGCCAAAAAATCCAAAATGAAGGCCACGAGTTTGGTTCCACAACCGGCAGAGCTCGCCGCTGTGGATGGTTGGACCTCGTAGCCCTACGGTATGCGATTCGTGTGAATGGAATTACCAATTTGGCTTTAATGAAATTGGATATCCTTACCGGCCATGAAAAGGTGGGAGTTTGTGTAGCCTACAAATTGGGCGGCGAAATTTTGCAAGAATTACCAAATTCTCCGTATGAATTAGAAAAAGTTGAACCTATTGTCGAGTATTTCCCTGGTTGGAAAGAAGATATTACGAAGATCACTCATCTTAAGGATTTACCAAGAAATGCCACAAGCTATATTGATTACATTGCCAATCAAATGGCCACTCCGATCGATGTGATTTCCGTTGGTCCCGGCCGCGAGCAAACTTTGTGGGTGAAGCCTTTGTTTAATAATTAAGCATAATTGGCCTCTCCTTTTTTACAAAGAAGGGTTGACACTGATTTGATTTTAATTGAAGTTGTGTTCCTTGTTTTTGCCTTTGTGGTTCGCTAGCTCAGTTGGTAGAGCACTTCACTTTTAATGAAGGGGTCGATGGTTCGAGTCCATCGCGAGCCACCATTTTTTTCTCCTACGTTCCCATCGTCTAGTGGCCTAGGACACCTCCCTTTCACGGAGGATACAGGGGTTCGAATCCCCTTGGGAACGCCAATTTTCACTGCCCTCATTTAATTTGATCTGAGCTAAAACACGAAATGGCTTTCGCAAGTCATATCGCAGATTTGCGCCTTCCATTCGGAGGTTCGAGCAGACTTTTTTCACCAGGTTCAATCGCTGTTCATCAACCGACTGTTCCCATATAGATTTCGCACGCTTAGAAAGTTCGAGCAAAGATTTCGTTGATCGCTCAATTAGGGCGTTATCCATGTTCTCCAGCGAAACCAATTTTTTTGCGGCCTCGTCACGCTCAAGCCTGATTTTGTCCAAATATCGGCCATATGTTTCTTTGTTCAAAAGGCCACCCATCCAATGCTCGTAGAGTTCGTCTTCCTTGCGATTTAGTTCTGAAATGCGACGGCTCGTGGCCGCTTGCGTTTCCTTTAGCGTTACTGCTGAACTCAAAGTCAGGCGACGAACTTCTTCCATGATCTGATCAGCCAATTTTTCAGAAACTGAGATGTTGGCAATTGGTTCCCAAATTAACTCCCAGAGTCTTTTTTCCGATACATTCACCTGTCTGATCTTTTGGTCTTTGTGCAGACGTTTTGAATCACCACAATGATAATAACGGTACACCCGTTTGTTGTCGTTCGACTTGTTAGTTTTCGTTTTTGGATCATAAATGATCGCGCAGCCACATTCTGGCACTGCGCATGTCATAAGATAGCTAAACTGGCCAACAGGTCCTTCTTTTTTTGAAATACCGCGACGACCGTCAACCAATCGCACCCATTCAATGGGCACGATCAATTCATGTTTCCCCTCATACCAGTCTCCGCGCCAAAAAAATTTCCCACTATAAAAAGGATTGGTCAGAACCGTTTCAACCGAAGCCTTACTAAAAACTTTTAACCGTTTTTCAGGAAGCAATTTTCCTTTGAGCTCTTTGTTTTCCTCAATAATTTGATTGCGTATCGCGAAATAAGAGAGCCCTTTAAGGGCACGGAGTTCGAAAATACGTTGCACAACTCTTTCCGTCGATTCGTCCGGAACAATTTTAGATTCCTTCTTCCCATTCTTACGGACGTTGCCCTCGCGAATATTTTTGTATCCAAGAGGAGCGCGCCCCGGAAACCATCCACTGCGGCACATTTCCGTCATGCCCTTTCGCGATTCGCGCGCGATATTCAGCGCAATATATTTGCTCACCGACGTCATCATATCGTCAGTGAAAATATCTGCAGGACTACAATCATGATCGAGAATTCTTCGATCCTTATAATAATGAATAACCAAACGCTTGGTGATAACAAAAAACTGAAGCTGTTCGCGGTTGGTGAAATTGCGGGTCAACCGATCTGGTTTTTCGACCACTAAATGCAAAATCTTTGTTTTGTGAGCAGCCACATACTGACGGATTGAATCCATCATATCATCGAACTTTTCACGTTTGTGGGATTTGCTTCCGGTCTCGACCATGCGAAACGTTTCTTTAATGCTAAAATTCTTCTGCTCACAGTAATCTCGCCCAAGTCGCTCTTGAACATCTAGCGAAAATCCGTCTTCTTGTTTTGGATCTGAGATCCGACACAATAAGATTGCCTCCATTCTTATCCTCCTTTTTTCTCGAGCTTCATCAGCTCGTAATAAAATTCGACAATTTCCATAAACTGATCTCTCGTGAGTCCATATTCTTGATAGGCGCCTGCCTTCCCGTGAAACTCCTCATGCTGTTTGGTTTTGGGTACATCGGGACTGGTTTCGATTCGCGCGTCCGGCTGAGATTTATTTTTTCTTTCATTCCGAACCTCGCGCTTACAAGTCTTACAGATCGCCTCGAGCCAGCGGCCTTTTTGGTAAAACTCCCTAGCGGATTTGAACTTTTCGCAGCGAGAGCACGCCTTACTATTTACTTCCACATCTAACTCCACGGGTTGTGAAGTCCAGGGCATCTTGAAATTGGGCGCAAAAAATTCGACGTGCAGTTGCACATCAGATTTCAGTCGACTCCTTCAAAAA